>Ga0209605_1000814_pt1 | contig 37734 bp, 32 predicted proteins | sample AD_UKC035_MetaG_FD_184408 | JGI IMG/M metagenome (GOLD analysis project Ga0209605, IMG submission 184408) | Active sludge microbial communities of municipal wastewater-treating anaerobic digesters from USA - AD_UKC035_MetaG (SPAdes) (version 2) | ecosystem: Engineered > Bioreactor > Anaerobic >...
GGTCGATCATCGCCGAGGACAAGTATCTGGTTCCCGTGTTGACCACCCTGGCCGCGGCTAAGGTGGCAGCCAAGGTCTTCGATCTGGACATGCCGGCCCACGGCCCCATCACCATCGCCAGTCCGGTCGCAACGGCCAGCGCAGAGCTGGCGGCGGTCTGAGAAGCTGTTGGAAAAGCAGCGAACCGGTGGTTGGAAAGGCCCCGAACCGGTGGTTGGAAACGCCCCGAGCCGGTGGTTGGAAACCACCGGCTGACAGCACGAAGGCCCCTCAGGGCCTGGGAGAGCCCGAACACCGGCGGTTGGAAAAGCCCCGAACCAGTGGTTGGAAACCACCGGCTGACAGCACGAAGGCCCCTCAGGGCCTGGAAGCAGCGGCTGAGGCCGCTTGGTGCTGTCAGACAGAGGTTTCGACCTCTGATTCCGGCTGAGTCCGGCGGGGCCGGGCTTGCGGCGGGCTATGCCTGGTCGAACTCCATCCACACCTCTCCCTGGCCGTTGGAGACGCAGAAACGGTAGTTCAGGCTGTCGCGCTCGCCGTTGCCGTCCAACACCCAGATGACGTAGCAGCCATCCACGCTGCCGCCCAGAGCATCCAGCCCCAGCTTGTGTTCGTAGTTGTAGAGCCCGCTGGGACCAGAGCGCATGTCCCCCGTCCAACTGCGCACGCTGTCCGGCACCGGCAGCTTGCCCACACCTTCCTTCTCCAGCCAGACAAAATAGCTGCCCTGCGGCTCGCTGTTGCGCCCGCTGTGGATGAAGGCCAGGGTCAGCTTGAGCTCGCCGCTGCTGTTGACCGTGGTGGGGCCGCCGCGCAGGCGGAATTTACAGCCGTCGCCGCCCAGGGCCGCACACTCAGCCGCGTCGTTGGACGCGGGCGGCGCGGTGGGGGCAGGCGGCGCGGTGGGGGCAGGCGGCTGAGTCGGCGCAGGCGGCTGAGTCGGCGTGATGATCAACGGCGGCGGCGTGGCCGTGGGTGGCTCAGGAGTGTCCGTGGGCAACACCGGGGTGTCGGTGGGCGCGGGGGTATCGGTGGGCGTCGGCGTGTCGGTGGGGGTGGCCGTGGCGCGCGCGGCCTCGGTGGCCGCGGCGTCGGCCGTCTGCGTGGCCATGGCCACGGCCGCGCTGGTGGGCGTGAAGGTGGGGCGCAGCGTCTTGGTGGGGGTGGCGGTGGGCTCCGGCGCGTTCGCGCCGCACGCGCTCAGGGCCAGCGTGACCAGCAGCAGCGCCAACAGAACCCCAACGATGCGGCCACGGGCGGGCCAAGTCTTGATGGTTGGATGAGTCACGAGCAGTATCCTTGCTGTTGTGAAGTACAGCAGGCGATTATAGCACCGAACCGACGATGGCCGAAATTCCAGCGCCGCAGCGCTCCTCTGCCAGGTTCCCCGCCATGAAAAAGCATGATCTCGTCGATCTGTGCTACAATAGAGGTCGCTTTTCAAGCGCCCGGCGCTAACCCAGTCAAACAAAGGAGTTTCCATGCAATACCGTCATCTTGGCCGATCTGGCCTGCAAGTTTCCGCCCTTTCCTTCGGCGCCTGGGTCACCTTCGCCCAGCAGTATGGCGAGGAGATGGCCTTCGACTGCATGAAGGCCGCCTACGACGCGGGCGTCAATTTCTTCGACAACGCCGAGGTCTACGCCCAGGGCCAGGCTGAAACCGTGATGGTCAACGTCATCAAGCGCGCCGGCTGGAAGCGCTCCGACCTGGTGATCTCCACCAAGATCTTCTGGGGCGGCGATGGCCCCAACGACACCGGCCTGAGCCGCAAGCATGTCATCGAAGGGGCCAATGCCGCGCTGGCCCGCCTGCAAGTGGACTACGTGGATCTGATCTTCTGTCACCGGCCTGACATCTACACCCCTATCGAGGAGACGGTGCGGGCCATGAGCTACCTGGTGGACAGCGGCAAGGCCTTCTACTGGGGCACCAGCGAATGGAGCGCAGCCGATATCATGGAGGCCTACCAGATCGCCCGCCGCGAACATCTGACGCCGCCGACCATGGAGCAACCCCAGTACCACATGCTCCACCGCGAGCGGGTGGAGAAGGAATATGCCCGGCTCTACCAGGAGATCGGGCTGGGCACGACCATCTGGAGCCCGCTGGCCAGCGGCCTTCTGACCGGCAAGTACAACGACGGCATCCCCGCAGGGACGCGCGTCTCCCTGGAGGGCTACGAATGGCTGCGCAAGAACTTCGAGAGCCCGCAGGGCCAGGCCAACATCGCCAAGGCGCGGCAGCTTGCGCCCATCGCCGGAGAGCTGGGCTGCACCCAGTCGCAGTTGGCCATCGCCTGGTGTCTGAAGAACCCCAACGTCAGCACCGTCATCACCGGCGCCAGCCGCGCCGAGCAGGTGGTCGAGAACATGGCCAGCCTGGATGTGGTGGAGAAGCTCACCCCCGAGGTGATGGCGCGCATCGAGGAGATCCTGGACAACAAGCCCAAGCCGCCCAGCGACTACCGTTGAGCCTCAACCGCCCGCGTGCTGCGATCAGTCAGGAAAACAGGTTCGCCGGGCGGCCGGTTCAGGCCTTGAACCGGTAGATCGCTTCGAGCTGGTCGGCGTTCTCGATGGTGACAGCCAGATCCTCGATGATGCCGTCCTTGAGGCCGTAGATCCAGCCATGCACGGCCAGGGGCTGGCCGCGCCGCCAGGCAGCCTGCACGACACCGGTGTAGCAAACGTTGGCCACTTGTCGCGCCACGTTCAACTCGCAAAGGCGGTCGTTGCGGGCCTCCGCATCGTCGATGGCCGCCAGCTCGGCGCTGTGTTCCCGGTAGAGGTCCTTGATGTAACGTAGCCAGTTGTCGATCAACCCGTAGGACTTGTTGGTCATGGCCGCGGTCACGCCGCCGCAGCCGTAATGGCCGCAGACGATGACATGCTTGACCTGGAGCACATCCACGGCGTATTGGATCACCGACAGGCAGTTCACGTCGGTGTGCACCATCAGGTTGGCCACGTTGCGGTGTACAAAGACCTCACCCGGATCAACGCCGATGATCACATTGGCCGATACCCGGCTGTCAGAGCAGCCGATCCAGAGAAACTGCGGCGTCTGTTGGTGTACCAGCCGGGAAAAGAAGCCCGGATCCGCCGCGATGCGGCCGGCCGACCAACGCCGGTTGTTGTCCAAGAGTTGTTGTAGAGCGTGCATAGCAGGATCGCCGATCAGAACAAGAAAAGAGCGCTCAGGCCGGTCTCCGACCGAGTCGTCGCAGATGCTCACTGCTCAGGCCGGTCTCCGACCGAGCCGTCGCAGATGCTCACAGCTCAGGCCGGTCTCCGACCGAGCCGTCGCAGGTACAGGTCCTGCCTCATTATAGCCCACCCCAAACAACCACCAAATCAACGCCCAGCCCTCCCAGCAATTCCAGATATGACGGCCGGCCAATCCGGAGTCGAGCCTTCAGGCGGTCGGCGCGCTCGATTCGCCCCCACCAAACCCCTGCTGCGCGCCAGCCGCCGCCTGGCCGATCGACGCCGCGAGGCGCGTCAGTCGCCCCGCAAACCGCCGAGCTGGCGCACTGGAACCGCTCATACTGCAAAATCAGGGCCTGGCTGTTACCCTTGGGTTGTCCGATCCATCACGCGATCTGCGGATCATCATAACAAAGGAGCATAATTTATGTCAACCACCCGTTCGGAAGCAATCTGGAATGGCACCCTCAAAGAGGGCAATGGAACCATGAAGGTCGCCAGCGGCTACTTCGAGGGGCCGTACACCTTCGCCACCCGCTTCGAGGGCGGCGCCAAGGGCACCAACCCCGAGGAGCTCATCGGCGCGGCCCACGCCGGCTGCTATTCCATGTTCCTCTCGGCGCTGCTGACCAACAACGGCACGCCGCCGGAGCGCATCCACACCACGGCCACCGTCCACCTGACGGCCGGCCCCACCATCAGCAAGATCGAGCTCAACTGTGAGGCGCAGGCGCCTGGCCTGGACGCCGCCCTTTTCCAGGAGCTGGCCGCCGAAGCCAAGGCCAAGTGCCCCGTTTCCAAGGCGCTGGCCGCGGTCAACGAAGTGGTGCTGACCGCCACGCTGCTCTAGCGCGGGGATCAGGGCCAACATCGTTGCGTCCTGTCTGACAGAAAAGCGTGGCAGTCCTCGGAAGGACTGCCACGCTTTCTTTCAGTTGCTATTCAGCCTGCGACGCCGGCTGGAACTTCAGCGCCGCCGAGTTGATGCAGTAGCGCAGGCCGGTCGGCCGCGGGCCGTCGTCGAAGAGATGGCCCAGATGCCCGCCGCAGCGGCTGCATGTGACCTCGGTGCGCACCATCCCATGGCTGAGGTCGCGCTGGGTTGCCACCGCTTCAGGCGTCGCCGGCTGCCAGTAGCTGGGCCAGCCAGAGCCTGACTCGTACTTGGCGTCGGAGCCGAACAGCTCCTGACCGCAGGCCGCGCACAGGTACGCGCCGGCCGCCTTGTTGTGATAATACTCGCCGGTGAAAGGTCGTTCGGTGCCCTTCTCACGCAAGATGCGAAACTGCTCAGGGGTGAGTTCCTGCTGCCATTCCACATCGGACTTTTCGATCTTGGTCGGTGTCATGATCTGATCTCCCAGGTATTCAGGCGCCAGGGGCCGTGCAGCCTTCCTGGCAATGAGCGTCATCGCGGTCGGTATTGTACTCACCGGGCACGATCTGTCCACCCGACGGCAGAGCGCCTCCTGGAGCAACGGCAGCGCCGGCCCCCTGTTTTTGACGCGATGCAGCCAAGGTGGCCATCATCGCGCCATCGAACGGCAAGAGCGCCGGCGGGGGACTGCAAGCTGCGGGAACAGCCGTGACCCCGACGCGCAGGTTCCGGGCACACCTGGCCTTTTCTGCCTGGCCAGGGCGCCCGGAACCATGTCCGCGGCGAACGGGATCAGTTCACCCCAACCTGAGTACGCTCGCCCTTGACCGCAGCCGTGGCGCCTGAGCGCACGGCATCGGCGGCCAAGGGCTCTTGCACGGACTCGGGCTGCTGAACGAACTCGGTTTCGATGGAGATGGTGATCTCCTTGGCCACCAGCCAGCCGCCCGTCTCCAGAGCCACGTTCCAGGTCAGGCCCCAGTCCTCGCGGTTGATCTTGGTCGAGGCCTCGAAGCCGATGGAGGTGGCGCCCCAGGGGGACTTGGAAGAGCCGAGATAGGACACATCCAGCGTCACCGGCTTGGTCACGCCACGAATGGTGAGGTCGCCGTGCAGTTTGGCGCTCTCGTTGCCGGTGCGCTCGATCCGGCTGCTCTTGAAAACCATCTCCGGGTAAGACTCGGCGTCGAAGAAGTCGGCCGACCGGAGGTGGGCGTCGCGCTTCTCGTCCTTGGTGAAAATGCTGGCAGTCTGGATGCGAGCCTCGACCGTGGCCTGCTCCGGGTGTGCGGTGTCGAGGTTGAAATCGATGTCGAAATCCTGGAACTCGCCGCGCACCTTGGACAACATCATGTGGCGGGCGACGAAGTTAACGGTGGTGTGGGAAGCATCAGTCTTCCAAATCATGGTAGGTATCTCCTTCAGTGAGTGATCGATGGATTGGATTTGTTTTACTAACCTTAATGATTATACATTAAACTATCTGGCATTGAATGTTATGCCGCTTCCAATCTGGTCGTCCAGCCAGCCCCCCGAGGGACACGCCGCGCCCAAGCGAAGAGGCCGCTGCCTGGGGGCAGCGGCCTCTTTGATCTCTGGTCAACCGGCTGAGCCAACGCTCTCGCCGTCGTTATGTCGATGCCAGCGCCGGCAACCGATCGCTGGAAAGGTTGGCGGATATGCTGGCCTGTCGAGCATCGAAGGTGCTCATCACATGTTGCTGATCAGCGCCTGGCCAAACTGGCTGCACTTGACCTCGGTCGCGCCCTCCATCAGGCGGGCGAAGTCATAGGTGACGATCTTCTGGCCCAGGGTCTTCTCCATGGCCTGCACGATCAGCTCAGCGGCCTCGGTCCAGCCCAGGTGGCGCAGCATCATCTCGCCGCTGAGAATCACCGAGGAGGGGTTGACCTTGTCCAAGCCGGCGTACTTGGGCGCGGTGCCGTGGGTGGCCTCGAAGACGGCGCGGCCGGTGACGTAGTTGATGTTGGCGCCCGGCGCGATGCCGATGCCGCCCACCTGCGCGGCCAGCGCGTCGCTGATATAGTCGCCGTTCAGGTTCAACGTGGCCAGCACGTCATACTCGGCCGGCCGGGTCAGAATCTGCTGCAACATGGCGTCGGCGATCATGTCCTTGACGACGATGCCGTTGGGCAGCACGTGCCACGGCCCGCCGTCCAGCGGCGTCGCGCCGAACTCCTGGGCCGCCACCTGATAGCCCCAGCCCATGAACGCGCCCTCGGTGAACTTCATGATGTTGCCCTTGTGCACCAGGGTCACATTGCGGCGGTTGTTGTCGATGGCATACTGAATGGCGGCGCGCACCAGACGGCCGGTGCCCTCTTCGCTGACCGGCTTGATGCCGATGCCGCTGCTTTCGGGGAAGCGGATCTTGCTGACGCCCATCTCATGGCGCAGGAAGTCGATAATCTGTTTGGCGCCCTCGCTGTAGGCCTCCCACTCGATGCCGGCGTAGATGTCCTCGGTGTTCTCGCGGAAGATCACCATGTCCACCAGCTCCGGCTGTTTGACCGGGCTGGGCACGCCGTTGAAGTACTGCACCGGCCGCACGCAGGCGTAGAGGTCCAGCCGCTGGCGCAGCGCCACGTTGATGCTGCGGATGCCGCCGCCCACCGGCGTGGTCAACGGGCCTTTGATCGCTACGATGTACTCGTCGATGGCGTCCAGCGTCTCCTGCGGCAGCCAGATCACCTCGCCGTAGACGTCGTTGGCCTTGTCGCCGGCGTAGACCTCCATCCAGGCGATCTTGCGCTGGCCACCATAGGCCTTGGCCACGGCTGCATCCAGCACCGGCTGGCTGGCCGCCCAGATGTCGACGCCCGTGCCGTCGCCCTCGATAAAGCAGATGATGGGGTTGTTGGGGACGTGCAGCTTGCCGTCCTCGAGGGTGATCTTCTCGCCCTCGGCGGGCACTACGATTTTGTCGAAAGGCATGGGTGTTCGTGGAACTCCTTCTGAATGGATTTGCTGTGAAACGTCTATATCAATCTACCTCGAACAGTGTGCGAGGTAGTCCAGATTGTCGGATGATACCTGCCAGGGTTCCCATGTTGAGCTCAGCATGATCGGGTACCGGCACGGTTATTGTCGTGCGGCCGTCTTTCTTCTGCATAATCATATGGCTTCCCTTTCTTCACACTTGCACAAAGCCGTGCTCAGCCATAATCCTGCACGCATCCCGGCCCGAAAGACGACGCAGCTTAGGCACGGCCCATACTCGCTCTATGCGACGACCGCGATGCCGTGGATGGCATCAACGGCATGATGGGCATCACGTAGGTCTCTGTCTTGAGCCTGCGACGAATCTCCGAGGGAGACGCAGCCTCCAAGAAACCCTCGACCGCCTCGTCCAGGTTCAGTCGGGCGACTTCGACGGTCTCTCCCTGGCTCACAACGTCAAACTCCGGGCATGTGGCAACATAGCTGTCTCCTTCACGCTCGATGATAGCCGTCAACTGTAACATTCTATTCATGATGGGTCTCGCCTAAACTTCTCTGTCTATGCGGGCGAAGAAGTTCGACTTCTGGCAGAAGTCGAACTTCTGAATCTTCAACCAATTTTGAACACGCCCATCTCAGATTATGGGGCTGACTTCGTATTTCGCCAATCCTTCAGCTATCAACATCGTCGCCAGCACTTCCCTGTCCACGCCGCGCTGCTCAGCTTGCTCGGCGAGCCGCCTTGCCAGTAACCTGCTGGTCATCTCATCCAGCAATGTATCGTTGACAGGTCTCATGTGATCCTCTGCATACCAATCCCAACACACACGATTAACAAAAAAACGGGCTGGCTGCTTCGCCAGCCAGCCCAATTCTACACCAAACACGAAGATATCACAAAGCCGTCAGTCCCAAGCTACTGGCTGGCCTGCCACTGCGCCGAGCTGGGATAGAAGAGCGGCTGGCCGAACTGCTCCACGCCGTACTCCGCGATCAGCTTCTGAGTCTCCAGCGCGGTGATCCACTCGACGAACTTGGTCGCCAGGTCGGCGTTGACGTTGGGGTGCAGCTCCGGATTGACTGCCAACACGCCGTAGGGGTTGAGCAGCACCTTGTCCTGGTTTTCGGCCAGGTTCTCGCCGCCCACCAGGATCGCCAGGTTGGGCAGCTTGTCGCGCATGGAGAGATAGGTGCCGCGGTCGGTCAGGGTGTAGGCGCCCGCCTCGTTGGCGAAGACCAGCGTGTCGCCCATGCCCTGGCCCAGCGAGTTGTACCAGCCCATCTCGGCCGTGGGGGTGAAGGGGATCGACGCCCAGATGGTCATCTCCTTGTTGTGGGTGCCCGAGTTGTCGCCGCGGCTGGCGAAGGGCTGGCCGGCGTCCGCGATGGCCCCGAACGCCTCCTTGGCCAGCGCCATGCCGACCACGCCGGCGGGATCCTCGCTGGGCCCGACGATGATGAAGTCGTTGTACATCACGTCGAAGCGCTCTTTGGCGAAGCCGTCGGCCACGAACTTGTCCTCGGCCTTGCGGCTGTGCACCAACACCACATCTGCATCCCCTTTGCTGCCGATCTCCAGCGCCTGGCCGGTGCCCACGGCGACCACATCGACCTTGGCGTTGAACTGCTGCTGGAAGTCGGGCAGGATGGCATCCAGCAGGCCGGAGTCGGCGGTGCTGGTGGTGGTGGCCAGAATCAGCCTGGCCGGCGCGGCGGCCGCCGCCTCGGTGGGCGCTGCCGGTTCGGCCGGCTCAGCCGGCGGCGCGACCGGAACCGGTGTGGCCGGCGGCGCGCAGGCGATCACCATGGCCAGAACCAACAGCAGGCTGGCCAGCATCAGAATGGATCGTTTGAACATGGGGAACTCCTTTCAGTGTGTACGCAGGGCGAGACCTGAGAAGTCTCAATAGACCATATCGCCGCGCACGAAAGCCGCCGTGCGCGGGTCTGTGGGTGCGTCGAAGAAGGTCTGGACATCGGCGAACTCGATCAGCCGACCCTCCAGCATGAAGCCCACCCGGTGGGCCAGCCGATGCGCCTGGAAAATGTTGTGCGTCACCAGCACCGTGGTGGTGCGCTCTTCCTGGTTCAGAGTGCGCACGATCTGCTCGATCAGGCTCACGTTGTACGGGTCCAGGTTGGCCGTCGGCTCGTCCAGCAACAGCACATCGGGCTGGATCACCATGGCCCGGGCCAGGGCGACCCGCTGCGCCTCGCCGCCCGACAGAGTGCGCGCCTGCTGCCGGGCCAGATGGGCCAGGCCCACCTGCTGCAAGGCCAGATCGACCTGCTGCGTCGCATCGCGCAGGCCGCGCAGCTTCAGGCCGAACTGCACGTTGGCCTGCACCGACCGGTTGAGCAGCACCGGCCGCTGCGAGACGGTGGTCACCTGGCGGCGGGTGGCCAGCGGCGCCTCAGTATTGGGGCCGTAGGTGAAATCGCCGTAGCGGACCAGGCCGGCGCTGGGCGGCTCCAGAAAGTTGAGCAGGCGCAGCAGCGTGCTCTTGCCCGCGCCGCTGGGGCCGACCAGCGCCAGGATCTCGCCGCGCTGGATCTCCAGGTGGTCGATCTGCAACACCTGCCGGCCGGCATAGCTCTTGCTGAGCCCCTCGATCTGATAGCAGGGCGCTGACGTCATGTGTCGAAGGACCTCCCTTGCAGCCGCATCATCAGCGCGTTGATGACAAAAGTGATGCCCAAGAGGATCAGTCCCAGCGAGATGGCCAGATCGAAGTTGCCCTTGCGCGTCTCCAGCACGATGGCGGTGGTCAGCACCCGGGTGCGCCCATCGATGTTGCCGCCCACCAGCATCACCGCGCCCACCTCCGAGATGATGCCGCCAAAGCCGGCGATCACTGCCACGATCACGCCGATGCGCGCCTCGGCGACCACCGTCCAGGCCGTCTGCCAGGTGGTGGCGCCCAGCGACTCCACCTGTTGGCGGAGCTGCGGATCGACGCCCATCACCGCGGCCATGGTGAAGCCGGCCACCAGCGGAAAGGCGATGATGGTCTGGGCCATGATCATCGCGCCGGGGGTGAAGAGGCTGGGCACCAGCGGCGAGTTGAGCTGGCCCAGCGGGCCGCTGCGCGACAGAAGCAGATAGACCAGCAGGCCGATCACCACCGGCGGGAAGCCCATGCCGGTGTACATGAACGCCACCAGCAGCTTACGCCCCATGAAGCGCCACAGCCCCAGCGCCGCGCCCACCGGCACGCCGACCAGCGTGCTGAAGAAGAGGGCAATGCCCGACACCCGCAGCGACAGCGCCACGATCTCAGTCAGGGCCGAATCAGGATTGAGGAGGAGGTCGATGGCCTGGCGCAGGCCATTCCAAAGCTCGTCGATGAGGCTTGCTCCTATGGTCGGTCTGCAAATGGCGGAGGAGGTGGATTTGGGTAACGGCTCCAACGCGATTATACAAGTCCACAGCCTATTGTCAAAGCCAACCTGGGCCACCGCAGCCAGCGGGCGAACCAAGCTGACCTGAACGCAACTGGCTCAGTCGCTTTGCGGCTCCAACAGCAGGATATATCCCGTCTTGGGCGTCAGGCTGGGCAGCGGCGCGTACTGCTGAAAGCCGTCGGCGGTGGTCGTCAGCGGCGCCGCGGCCGCGCCGCTCAGCAGCTCCGTCGCCTGCCATGTGCCGGCCGGCAGCGCCGCGCCGTTGTAGCTGAAGGTGCAGCCCTCCAGCTCTCCCTTGCGGCCAAAATTCAACACCACCAGCACGCTCTGGCCGGCCGGCGCGGCCGCGTCGCCGGCCGGCGTCTGGCGCAGAAAGGCCAGCGTCGCATCACATGAGCTCTCCACCGGGATGAACGCGCCGCGCAGCAGGGCCGGATGGTCGTTGCGCAGGTGGATCAGCCGCCGGTACAGGTTGAGCAGCGAAGCGGGATCCGCGTCCTGGCCGGCCACGTTGACCTCGGCCGCGTCGGCGTTGAGCGCCTCCCACGGCGCGCCGTCGGTGAAGCCCCCGCTGGCGTCGCCGCTCCACTGCATGGGGGTGCGAATCCGCTCGTCCGGCTTGTTGCCGGTCATGCCGATCTCCTCGCCGTAGTAGATGAAGGGCACGCCGGGCAGGGTCAACAGCGCCGTGGCGGCCATCTTGTTGCCCTCCGGATCCTTGAACAGGGTCGTGGCGACGCGCGGCTGGTCATGGTTGCTCAAAAAGGTGGCCACCTGGCCCGGCGGATAGGCGGCCAGCAGGCTGGCCAGCTCTTGGCTGGTGAACGCGGGCTTGCCCTGCTGCACGCTGCGCAGGAGCTTCTCGGCCAGCTCGAACTCGAAGACCAAATCCACCTCATCCCCCTGGACGTAGGAAGCGGCCTGGGCGGTGCTGTCCCAGACCTCGCCCACGGTCAACGCATCGGGCGCGACGGCGTCCACCAGGTCGTCGAAGCTGGCCAGCCAGGCATGAGTGGCCGGCGCGCCGGAATAGCGCGTGCCCTCCTCCACCAGGTGGCGCACCGCGTCCAGCCGGAAGCCGTCCACGCCCATCTCCTCCAGCCAGAAGCGGGCCACGTCGTGCATCTCGGCTGTGACCTCGGGGTTCTCCAGGTTCAGGTCGGGCATTCCCTCCCAAAACATGGCGAAATAATACTCGTCGCCCAGCCTGTGCCAAACCGGCCCGCCGCCCGACCAGGGCGCCTTGCTGCCGTCGTCGGTCGCACTCCAGCGGTACCAGTCACGCTTCGCCGCGTCCGGCCCGCTGGCCGCATCGACAAACCAAGGGTGCTCGGTGGAGGTGTGGTTCAACACCAGGTCCACGATCACCTTGATGCCGCGCCGATGGGCCTCGTCGATCAGCCGCCGAAAGTCCTCGTTGCTGCCGTAGTCCTCCGCCACGGTGGTGTAGTCGGTGACGTCGTAGCCGTGATAGCTGGGGGACTGGGCCACCGGCATCAGCCAGATGCCGGTCACCCCCAGGTCGTCGTCGGTGCTCGGGTCGCCGTCGTTGAGATAATCCAGCCGGTCGATCAGCCCTTGCAGGTCGCCGATGCCGTCGCCGTCGCTGTCCTGGAAGCTGCGCACAAAGACCTCGTAGAAGACGGCGTCGTTCCACCAGGGGTTGGCAGACTCTGCTGCGGCGCTGGTCCCTTCGGCCGTCGCCGCAGCCGGCATGTCCTGGGTCTGCTGCCCGACGGCCGTCGGCGTGGCCTGAGAGGGCGCTGCGGTGGGCTCGGCCGGTCGTCCGCAGCCGGCCAACAGGGCGACAGCCAGCCCCAGGGCCAGCAGGGCGGGAATGCCTGCGCTCGCGCGGCGGCGAAGCTGGGTGGTCATGGATCGTCTCCTTGTGGATCAGCCGGCGAAGGCCGGCAAAGTTCGGCGCAGATGCTGGTGCAGCAGCAGCAGCGTGCGCTGGTGATCGAGGATGGCGTGCAGCGGCCGCGTGGGGGCATCGGGCCGCAGCAGCTCCGCCGCGGCCAGCGGCGGGCCAAAGGTGATCAGCGGGTGAAAGCGCAAGCTGCCCGGCCAGAGCAGTTGCTGGATCACCTGGGCGGCCTCGGCCACCTTTTGCCGGTCGATCGGGTCCTGGCGCAGCCAGGTGACCGGATTGCGCAGCCAGGCCGGCGACAGCACGCCGCTGGCCACGATGGGGACCACCTGGGTCTCCGGCACACGGCGCAGAAAGAGCTCCAGGCTGGGAGACCACCGCTGCAAAGCTGCTGCTGCCCCTGGCATGAAGGCCGGGTCCGGGTCCACCAGCCGGCCGGGGAAGATGAACAGGACGCCGTCCGCTTGAAGCTGGCGCACCATGGCGCGCGTTGCGGCCATGCGGGTGTGTTCCGTTTGACCGATCAGAATGAACTGGGAGTAGGCCGCGGGAAGCTGGCGCAGAATCGAGATCTCGCTGACCACCACGCGCACATCGGGGCGCGGCAACTGCGCCACGCTGGCGAACACATCGTACGCGCCAGGGTGGTTGGAGACCAGCAGCAGCGGGCCGGTGCGCGGCAGAAGGTCAACCCCCACGGCCGTCACCCCGTCCACAAAGCGCGTCAGCAGCGGTTTGATGGCGGCCGGCAGCCCCTGCGCGGCCACGGCGTGATCGAAATCGGCCAACAGGTCGGTGAAACGTCCGATGGCCGGGCTCAGCAGACGCGTCAAGGCCCGGCGCAGCGGATGCTCCTCGGCCAGGCCCAACAGCCCAAAGAACTCGGCCAGCACCGTGGCGCGCAGCGCCGCGGCGTCCACAGGCAGGGGCGCGCTCATAGGCCCTCGCGCGGCGGTGCGCCGCCGAAACGGTTTCGTTCTCTGTCGGGTCGTCTGTAGATCATGGCGTTGGCCTCTCTGCTGGACATGGTCGCTCCTCTTCGGCTGGTCAAGACGGTCGAGTGCGCCAAGGTCGATTATACACCAGTCCCGTCACTCCTCGGCAACCGCGACCAGGCACTTCAGATATGCCCCCTCCGCCAGGCCGATGGGATGATCGACCGGGTGGCCGGTGCGGGCGAGCTGGTGCAGACGGCGGCGGGCGCGGGCGGCGCCGCGATCCACAGCCGCAAAGAACTCCTCGGCGCTGACCCGGCTGGAGCAGGAGGCCATGACCAACACGCCGCCCGGCCGCAGCACCCCCAGCGCCAACGCGGCCAGCCGTCGATAGGAGTGCAGGGCCGCGGGGATCTCCGATTGCTGTTTGGCAAAGGCGGGCGGGTCCACCACCGCCAGGTCGAAGCGCCGCCCGGCCTTGGCCAGCCGCGCCAGGCCGGCAAAGGCATCTTCCACCAGCAGATCATGGCGGGCGGCAGCGACGCCGGGCCAATGGCGATTGAGCTCGAAGTTGCGCCCGGCCGCGGCCAGAGCCGGCGCGCTGCTGTCCAGGCTGACCACGGCCGGCGCGCCGCCGCGGGCTGCATAGAGCGAAAAACCGCCGGTGTAGGCAAAGACATTCAACATCTCCCGGCCGGCCGCCAGCCCCTCCACCCGCGCCCGGTTCTCCCGTTGATCCAGAAAGAAGCCGGTCTTCTGGCCGTGCAGCACATCGGCCTCGAAGCGCAGGCCGTTCTCGCGGAAGATGACCGGGTTGGCCGTCAGCGTTCCGGCCAGCGTCGCCCCATCGGCCAGCCCATGCAGCGCGGCCGGCTGGCGCTGCACCGTGCGGCTCAGCCGCAACACGACGGCTTCGGCCGGCGCGACCTGGGCCAGGCCCGCCAGGAGCTGATGCAGGTGCGGCAGCCAGGCCGTGCTGTACAGCTTGAGCACCAACACCCGGTCGTAGCGGTCGATCACCAATCCCGACAGCCCATCCCCCTCGCCATGCACCAGGCGATAGCCGCTGGTCTCCTGGCCGGCCAGCGCGGCCCGCCGCGCGACCGCCGCGGCCAGCCGTCCGGCGAAGAACGCCGCATCGATGGCCGCCGGCGCGCCCTGCTGCAAGACCCGCACCCGGATCGGCGAGGCGGGATCGTACAGCCCGATGGCCACAAAACGCCGTCGCTCGTCGAAGATCACCGCCAGATCGCCCGGCTGGCCGGCTGCGCTCTGGGAGACGATGGCGCGGTCGAAGAGCCAGGGGTGTCCCTGGCGCAAGGCGCGCTGCGCTTCGGGCGTCACCCGCAGGGCCAGACGGCGTTCGGAAGGAGGGGGAAGCGCTGCAAGGCTGTCCATGCGACCATGATAGCACAGCCACCGATGGGGCGTCCAGTACGCCGGGCCTGTCGGATTCAGCAGTCCCCCCTCGGCCGGCCGCGGGGCACGGAGTCAAGCCTTCAGGCGACCGCCGCACTCGGAGTCGAGCCTTCAGGCGGTCGCCGCACTCGGAGTCGAGCCTTCAGGCGGCCGCCGCGTCCAATTCACGTCCGTCAAACCCGGCTAAAGCCTCGACATCCTGAACAAAAACCCCGCCCGGGCCGGTCTTTGCGCAGCACCCCGAAGTGGGCCGACCGAGCCCTTTTGGCTCAGAAGTGCTGAACAATGAAAGCCCTATTCCAGCGACAACGGGAGCTGAAACGGCCCGTTGTCAATGCGCAGGGAATGACCTGCGTACAGGCTTTGAAAGGCGGTAATGCGGACGAAATTAGCAGCGAAATAGGCGAAGTGTTTTTACATTGGTGGCGTTGTCGCTCGCAAACTCTGGTACCGTCTCTCCGCCATGGCCAGTGCTGCTTGGCAACGAGGCAACCGTCTCTGACAGGTCAGCACCTTACGTCCGGCCCGGACCTGCTTGTCTGGAAACGGGGCAACCCATCAGGTCCAGATTGTACACCAGATGACCAGACCGCCTGCAGGTCAAGGTCAATTCCTTTTCTAATGAATAGTTGCTCGATGGCTTTCAGCGCCGCAGTGATAGCATCAGCCTCGGCTGCGCTCACCTGCTGCATTGTCTGACTTACACCGCTGTAGTCTGTCCAGGCTGGTTGCTGCCAGGCTTGTGCTACCGCACCATCTTGAACCAGCGGATGGGCTGAACGACTGACGTTCTTAACATGTGGCAACCCTGCCAGCATAGCCACGAAGAATTCCAGTAACGTCGTCTGTGGCTGATGAAATCGGCTCTTTTGCCTCAACTTGATCCGCATCAACCGGTCAATCAGCCCGATTTGCTGAGTGCACAGCCCCCACACCACCAACATGGTATGTTGGGTCAGTTTGGTTTGGGTATCCTTTGGAGATGCCTTTTGATTATCCATGACGACCTCTGGTATCCAGTCTCGTCATTTAACAATCACATCCGGTAAATTGGTACAGTCCAGCTTTCATCATTGCCGTTCTTGTTGCCAACGGCCTTCAATTGCACAAAACTTACGCTAACAAAGTTTGCAGTTGCTCGATTTGAACCAATTGCTCTTGGTCGTCCAAGTCACGAGCCAGTATGCCGGCCTGATCGAGCAAGACGCCCGAAACTTGGCTGTCCCCATAACGTAGATGCAGAATGGCCAGGTTAACCGTTGTTACCAACGCATTGCGCCCATCACCAAGCCCTTGCTGCAACAACAGCGCGCTCTCGTAGAGACGCGTGGCTTCGTCAAGTTCGCCCAATTGGCTGGCCGCCATGCCCAAGTTGTTGAGCGTCTGCGCCTGGCCGATGAGGTCACCCAACGCCTGCAGCATCGCCAGGTCTTGCTTCAGCAAAGGGATCGCATCCTCAGGTCGGCCGCTGTCCAGATACATCGCTCCCAGGTGACCAGTGGCCTGGGCCAAACTGCGCTCATCACCTAGCTCAGCGAAGAGGTGCAGCGACTCCCGATAGGCGCGCTCAGCCTCGTCCCACTGCTCCTGTTTGTGCAACAGAACAGCCAGGTTGGTCACAGCCATCGCCCGGGTGTTGAGGCGCATTTCGGACAGATTCACCGCTTCCTCGAAACATTGCTTGGCTTGATCAGCCCGTCCTCCATCCCGATAGGCATTGCCCACATTGACCAGGGTAGTCGCCAGAGCTGAAGTGTTGCCGGATGACCGAAGGACTGCCAATGCCTGCTCGTAACACATTGTTGCCTGTTCGATGTTACCGGTCAGCGTATGTGCGTTGCCCAAATCGCCCAAAGCAAGGGCCAGGTGCTCTGGGTCATCGCTCTGCTGCGCCAACGCTACCCCTTGCTCAAAAGCGGCAATCGCCTCCTGAAACTCGCCGAGGTAGGCGAAAACACGGCCCTCGGCGCTGCGCACCACGCGCAAGAAAGCAGGCGATAGCTGGCCGCGGCCGCCTGCAAGGAACTGCTTCATCTCGGCCAGAAGCTGACGGCAGCCATCGTAGTCAGATGCTTGCAGCAAGGCATCCATGCGGTGCGACCATAGGAGAAAACCGGCCTCGGGGTCAGTCTCCAACTGGAGTCTGATCAACTCGCGCACATGGCGAACTGACAGCGCTGTTGATGGTTCAGTCTCCATGGCCCACACTCATCTCTGATGGTGCTTCATCTATCATGCTAGCGGCCAAAACTTCGAACGTCTCGATCACCTCCGGATATTCCACGGCCATGCCTGTCTCTCGCCACAAGGCCACGACACTGCGACAGAACCATAACGCCTGGTCAGCGTAGCCGTCTTCAGCGTGGGCGGACCAAATGGCGCGCTGATAGTCGAGTTGGTGCGCTAAGGTGAGCCGATTGAAGTCGGCTGCATAGGCTAAAGCCTCTGTATAGTGCCGCAAGATGCGAGCAGCTTCCGGCCGCGGAGCCAATCGCTCCAAATCGCCCAAGACCTGATGGGAGGCAGCCAGGCAATCACGATATTCAAGGGCTTGCGCCATCCGTTCAGCCTGCTCCACCAGCGCCTGCGCGGCCGGCCAGTCCTCACGCAGCGCGGCGACCTTGCCCAGATTGAGCAGCGCAAAGGCCTCGATGCGGGCGTCGCCTTGGCCGTGTGCTAGCCTCAGGGCCTCGCGGTAGGTTTGTTCGGCCTCGGCCAGCCGGTTCTGGATGTGGTATAGGCTGCCCAGGTTGAGTAGAGTGTATTTCAAGCTGCGCTGGTCGCCTAAGGCCATCTGTTGAGCCATGGCCGCCGTGAAGGCGGACTCAGCCTCATCCAACTGCTTCAGGGCCTGGTAGGCATCGCCCAAGCTGGCCAGCGTCTGGCCGGTGAGTCGGGCGTCGCCCAGGTCACGCGCCAGTGCCAGAGCCTGCTCGTGCCACGCCAGCCCCTGAGCTATGTCGCCCAAGAGTAGGGCAATGTTGCCCAGATTGACGAGCGCCTGCACCTGCCCGTAGAAGTCGCCGAAGCGCTGAAAAATGGCCAGACTATGCTGATAGGCGCGCTTAGCAGTCAGCCAATCGCCCTGAGCCTGCGCCACCAAACCCTGGCTGTTGAGAGTCTCGGCCTGGCCGTGCTCATCGCTCAGCGCTTGTTCCAGCGCTAACGCGGCAGATAAGTGCGCCTGAGCCGGCTCTAGTTCGCCGCGCGTCCAAGCGATTGCGCCCAGCTGATGGAGCGCGCCCACCTCCAGGAAGGAATCTGCCAATCCCTGCGCCAGCGCAAGCACCTCCTCGTGGCAGGCTTGGGCCTGATCCAGCTTACCTTGGCCATAGCGGGTCACGCCGAGCCCGGCCAGGAGGCCGGCGCGGGTCGCCGGGCCCCCTGCGTCCTTGACGAGGGCCAGCGCCTGTTCGTAGAGCTGCGCCACCTCGTCCAGCGGCTTGTCCATGCGGCGGTAGAGGCTGGCCAGGGCATTGAGCACGGCAACCTCCCCAGCGGCGTCCCCGACACGACGTTTCATAGCGAGGGCGCGCTCGAAGGCGACCATCGCCGCCTGCCAATTGCCCTGACGCACCAGCAGCGTGCCCTCCAGGTAACGCGCCACGCTTTGCTGGCGCAGGTCCAGCGGCAGGCGCTTGACCAATAGCAGGAACCGCTGGGCTTGGGCCAGGTCCCAGCCATCGCGCGCCGCCTCAAACGCCGCCTGCCAGGCCGCGCCCGCGCCCGGTTGGCCCGACGCCAGGCCCGCCTCCAGATACTCGATGCGGTAGTCGATGGAAGCTGCCATATCAGTCACGATTGATCCACCACATCGTCCAACAAGATAGCAAAATCATGCAGAGCGTTCGAGTGCTGGTGATCGAGCTCGGCCTGCCCGGCTTCTACGATGCGTCGACAGATAACGACTACGGCCGGCGCTTCTTGTCCTGCTCGCAACCTGGTCAATTCTCCTAACACATGTCGGTTGATGCGGCGTCCGGCCGCCGGGTGGAACTCCCAGGCTGTGACGACAGCTCGCGCATAGTGTTCGGCTGAAGCCACAGAGTCGCGCGCTTCCCGTATCGCTACCAGCCCCAGCAGTGCATGGGCGTTGGCCAGGCTCTCGTCGTTGTGGGCTTCTTGCGCAGTCTGCATGGCCCGGATGGCCAACAACCTGACTTCTTTCCAGCAGGCTTGATGTGCGTGCAGCAGGGCCATGTTGACTAGCACGCTGGCCAGACCGTGCTGGTCGCCGATCTCAGTCTTGAGCGCGGCAGCCAGCGCCAGGTTGCTTTCAGCCCCGCCAAACCGGGCCAACTGGCGCTGGGCCATGCCCAGATGGTTGAGGCTGGCGCTGGCGCCGTGCCGATCGCCCAAGTTCTGGTAGATGGCCAGGGCCTCACGGTGGACGTTGATGGCTGCCTCATGCTCCCCCTGGCCCTGCAAAGCCACACCCAGGTTGTCCAGGGCAATGGCCTGGCTGCGCATGTCGCTCTGCTCTGCGGCCAGCGTCAGGCTGCGTAGAAAGCAGTCCACGGCTCGCTCATACTCGCCCAGGCTGTCCAGCACGCAGCCCAGGTTGCACAGGGTCGCCGCCTGCGCGTGCACCGACCCGGCCTCCGCGAAGACCTCCAGGCTGGTCTCGTAGCACTCTAGGGCCTCCTCGTAGTCGCCCAACACAAAAAGGATATGCCCCAGCCCGCTCAGACACATGGCGGCCGAGTGGACGTCACCCGCCTCCAGAAAGATATCCAGGCTGCGCTGAAACGCGGCCGTCGCCTCGCTCCAGCGTCCGGTCGTGTAGTGCTCGACGCCGATGTTGAGCAGCGCCTGCGCCTCGCCGTAGGCGTCTTCTCCCTCGCGGTAGACCTCCGCCGCTTGCCCGTACACGACTGAAGCCTCTGCTTGCCGTCCCTGATCGCTGAACAAGTTGCCCAGCGTCATCAAGGCCCAGGTCCGGCCGATCGGGTCGCTGCACTGCTTTAGCATCTGCTCCGCCTGGTACAGGTTCTGCTCTGCCTGTCGCCAGTCAGCCGTCTTGGCCAGAAGGCCGCCGCGTCCCAGGCGGAAGTAAGCCCGACCCAACTCGCCCAGCTCATGGCGGGCCAGCTCACTCAACAGGCGTTTAGCCTGGGGCAGGTTCCATGCCTCCAGCGCCGTGCCCAGCTCGCGGCGCCACAGGGCGAACGCATCGCTGCCGGTTGCCTCGAATCGCACGCTCAGCAGCTCTTGCACGTAGTCGTCAATGGAGGGCGTGACCTGACTCACGTCTGTTCAGACCGACCCATTTCTGTCGGTTCCTCATGAAGGGCTACTGATGCTTCATCCCCGATGACAACTCCCCTGCCTTCTTCAATGCTGACTTGGTACTTCGCCCCGCTAAAGACCTGGTTATAGACTAACACATTGCGTTGTGCGTTCTGCAGGGCAGCCAGAATATTTTCGCGCGGGCGATCTGGAATATCCAGCATCGCAATGGCATCCGACGCTTGGCGTAACTGATCCAGAATGATGCGAAACACAAAGGTTCGATCGACAAACCACTGAAAGTGCTTAGGATCACGCGATACGAGGTAGACCGTCTCGAGTTCACCCGCCTCGACCTGAAGGGCTGTAACAACAGCTTGAACCAGAAGCGCTGTGACATGGGCCGGTTCCACTGCGCCGATCCTCGTGCCCCAGGGGGTGAACGCAATCGACTTCAAGCCCAGCGCCGCTGCCACGCTGATGCACTTCTGGGCGACCGATGTAACGATACTGTCGATAATCAGCGTCTTGGAGGGGTGTTCAAACGCCCAGTCAACGACAACCGCATGAAAGAGGTATCTTGCTTTCAAGCGCGGTCCCGGCGGGGTGATGATCACGTCGCCCAATATGAAAGGAGCATGAAAGCCCAGCGCCTGAGCGATCGAACCATCGCCATCGGCCTCGATCACCCATGGTGCGGCCTGCAACGGCCATCCAAGTTTGCTAGTGCCGGAGGGCTGAACCAGTGCGTCGGCCTGCAAGGTCTTGATGTCAATCTGAACTGGTTTGAGAGTGACGTTACCTACCTTAAAACCTGGTTCTACGGCTGTCATGATCTCGTGTCACCTTGCGCTTCTGCGCCTTGAGCGCTCGCGGTTGCGTCTTGGAACAATTGCTGGACATGCGTCTCATCACCGATGATCACGCCTGTTGCCGGACCGTAGATGTTCAAAACGTACTTGCCGGCCGTTGTTACTTGGTCGGCCTTACTCGCCTCTTGCGCTGGCTCAGCAATGCCGGCCTTCTTGGCGTAATAGGTCATCAGTCGCCTGGTCAGCCGGTCATACTCGCTCTGGCTGGTGAACTTCAGCCGTTCCAGCAACAGCTCGCGGATCTTGTCGTGGAACTTCAACCCATAGGGGTGGCGCTCAACGAAAGAGTGCCGGCGCAGCTTGTCGTAAATCGTACGGGCATCGGCCAGGCTGACCTCCAGGGTTACGCTCACGGTCTCTGGGTCGAACCAGCGAGCCACGACGCCCCGCTCCAGGAACGCCTGTACCTCGGCCGTTTTCTCCTCGCGCAGGATGCGCTCCAGCAGCTTGCTGGCCACGAAATCCCGGTCGGCGCTAGCTTCGAGCGCGCCCACAGCCTCCCAGCCGCCAGCCTCCCTGGCCAGGTGGCGCACCAGCACCAGCAACATCGGATAGCCGCCCGTGAAGCGGTAGACCTGATCCAGCGCGATGGCATCCCTCAGCCCGAAATGGCGCAGGTAGGCCTTGGCGTCGATCTCGTCTAGCTCCGGCAGAGGCAAAGCATGCACCGCATCCGCCAGGTCGCTCCAGTCGAAGTTGACCCGGTGCAGCTCGTTGCGGCCCAGGATCACCACGCGCACACCCTCGGGCAGGCCGGGCGCCAACGTGCGACACACCCAGTCGTCCAGGCCCTCCATCTCCTCGTAGGTATCGAACACCAGGGCTGCGGGCCGGCGCAGCTCGGCCAGGCCCGACTGCAGGCCGTCGACGAAGGTGGCTGTCAATACCCGTTCCGCGCCGCGCAGGTAGCGCTCCAGGGCAAAGCGGTTGCTCACCGTGCGCTTGACCCCCTCGGCGACGCCGCTGCCCAGCCCGCCGATGATCGACGCCAGGCCGGCCGGGTCCTTGACATTGCCCACCACATCGAACAGCGCGCCGATGCCGCCGCCTTGCTGCAGGACCTGGTGGACGACCAGGTAGTCGCGGAACTCGCGATCGAAGGGGCGCAGGCTGTCAGCCAGCGGCTCGCCGGCCGGAGTTGCGGCTAGGCCCTCGGCAAAGAGGCCCAGGATGCGATCGGGCGTCAGGTCGGGGCGGATGCCGTCGACGCTGGCCAGGGGAATGCCCTGCGCCTCAGCGTGTGCAGCCAGCTTCTGACCAACCACCGTCTTGCCGATGCCGCCGGGGCCGTAGATGTTAAGCAGATGATACGCCGTTCGGCCGGCGACCAGGTCGTCGAAAAGCTTGACTTCGCTCTGGCGGCCGACGATGAAGGGGTTGGATTGCGCCATGGGTTATGCTTCCTCTTCTGTCAATTCGATCGGGGTTACTGCTTCTTCGAGCACGGTGAGGTTGTGTCTCACCTGCTTGGCCGTGTCCACATCGCCGACGACTTCAAGCACTGCCAGCGCCTGCAGCCAGGTCTCTTCGGCTGCCTCCAACTCGCCCAGACGGAATTGCACGCCGCCCAGGTTGTTGCGCGCTTGCGCCGCCTCGCGGCGGTGGCCTAAGCGATCGTAGATGCTGACCGCCTGTTCATAGTTGTGCTGCGCCCGCGCCAGGTCACCCGCAGCTCGCGCAAAGAAACCCAGGTTGTGGATCGCCTGGGCCTCCAGCACGGGAAAACCCAGCCGTTGCGCCAGCGCCAGGCCGACTTTGGTGCGCTCCTGCGCCAGGAAGCCCAGGCTGATCAATGTCAGCGTCTCGTCCTCGGCATTGCCGTAGCGGCGGGCGATGTCCAGGGACTGCTCCAGCGCGTCCGTCGCTGCAGCAAAGTCGCCGGCCGCCTCTGCCAGCAACCCCAGGTTGTGCCAGGCGACGCCGGCGGTGGCCTCATCGCCGTGCGCCTGGCTGATGGCCAACGCCCGTTCGAAAGCGGCGCGCGCGGCGTCCCGATCCCCACGCTGATGAGATAGCTCACCCAGGTTAATCAGCGCGCCTGCTTCGCCGCTGGGGCTGCCCACCTGCCGGAACAGGGCGAGGCTTTGATCGAGGGCGGCCTGCGCCTCACCCCAGCGCCCCAGGTCGGCGTAGACGACGCTCAGGTTGCTCAGCACACGCGCCTGGGTCAGCGGATCGCCCAGGATAGTCGCCGCATCTTGGGCCTCACGATACCATGCCAACGCTTCATCATAGCGGCCCTGGACGCGCGCCAGGCTGCCAAGGCTGTGGCGCACCTGCGCCGCTGCATCCGCATGGCCCAGCTCATCCAGGATGGCCATCGCCTGCCGGTACTGCGTCTCTGCAGTGGCCCATTCCCCAGCCTCCTGGGCTAGGGTGGCCAGGTTGCTGAGGGTACGCGCCTCGCCGCCCCGATCGCCGAAATCGCGGAATATCGCCAGCGCAGCCTCGTGCCACCCCTGCGCCTCCGCCGGGCGACCGCGACCGCCCAGCACCACGCCGAGGGTATTCAGGACATTGGCCTGCGCCACGGGGTCGCCGAGCGCCTGGAAGATGCGCAACGCCTCGATCAGCTTGGCCTCCGCCGCCTCGAAGCGGTCACGTCGGTACTCGATGAGCGCCCCGTCGTGCAGCGTGCCGGCCAACGCGTGCAGGTCGTCCGCCTGCCGGCTGAGCGCAATGCTTTTCTCGTAGAGCGCAGCGGCTTCGTCCCACCGCCCTTGCGACCGGCGCACCGCGGCCAGGGCGGACAACGCCTTAGCTTCGCCCGCGACGTCCTCCAGGGTCCGGTAGAGGTCGAGCGCCTGCCGATAGGCCGCGTCCGCTTCATCCCAACGGGCCAGGTCGTCGAGCAGGTTGCCCAAGTTGAAGGCATTGGCGGCCAACGCATGTTGGTCGCCAAGCTCGGCAAAGAGTGTGCCGGCCTGCTGGAGGTAGCCGGCCGCTGACACTGCGTCGCCGTTCACGTCGGCCAGCATGCCCAGGTGGCCCAACGTGCGCGCCTCGCCGTGGCAGTCGGCTAGCGAGCGATACACGTCCCGTAAGTCCTGGAGCAGGCGACCCGCGCGCGGCCAGTCCCCTCCCTCGATGGCCAGCACCGCCTCTTCCTCCCGCACGCGCGCCCGGCCATGCTCCGACAGCGGCCACGCCTTGGCCGCGTTCAGCAGCCGGCGGCAGTCGTCCAGCAGGTACACGTCGCGGAACTCGACCATTGCCGTCTCCCATTCGTCCAGGCCAGCGGATTCGTCGGCGAGGACGAGGAGACGGAGGCGTTCGAGGTCGTAGGTGAGGTCGTCAGGCGAAGCTCCTATCATCGCAATCTACTGTGCATGTGTGTCTGGTGAATACCATTGGATATCCCACCAACGTGCTGTAGCCTGCATACTGTTCCACAGAGCTACTGCGACACCGGCTTTTTCTATGACCGGCGCAGCAGCAGCCAAGGTGCACCACAGATCTACTCTGGATAGATCAGCGGCCTTCTGAAGTGCTGCCGCAGCAATGGGTAGAAGATCAACATGTAGTCGGTCACTTGCCTCCAGAGTCTCGTCAAACAGGGTGTTCAGTTCGTATGCTCGCTCATCTCGCTCCTCATGAATCAAGATACTATGCAATTCTGACGCTAGCATGTCCCGTAGGTAGCCGGCGGATGATGGCGACTTGTCAGAGGATGCTGAGCGCAAGCGATCCTGAAGCTTAATCAAACGACTGTACTTTGTAACTACTCAGGCTAGCGGTGAGCGTTGAGCACCAACGAGCTTTGGAATAAAAGGTGTGCCGGTCAGCGCCAGGTTGAGGACGTCAAGGACGTTCTCGCCATTCTTGCGAGCAGTGGAGATGTAGCTGCGGATGTGGCAGAAGCTCTGAGCACCCTGTTGGATACGAAAACAGCCTGAGACCTTCTGCTTCAACTTGACCATGCGGACATCACGTTCCGCTTGGTTGTTGTCAAACGGCACCTTACCATCGTAGAGAAAGGCAAGCACAGCGGGTTTGTGGCGGTGCAACCGATCCAAGAGGTTCTTAGCTGGGCTTTGTTTGATGCGACCACGCTTCTTGATCCGTGGACCGTACTGCACGGGCTGCGTGACCTCGACTGGAAACTGGCCCTTGCTGATCCGACCGCAGTGTGGACACTGCTTGACTTCAGCTTGATGTTCTGTCACTTCGATCCGCAGCGGCGGCAGATCGAACACCTGCCGTTTCTCGTGCCGGTGGGCTGGCATCGCTTCTAACGACTCGCTACAATGCTGGCAACGCTGTACCGCATGCGTCTTGATGTGATCAGGATCTGCTACCGCCTTCAACGTATGCCCAGCGTGGCCCGGCTGACCACCACTGCGTTTGCCGCTCGATTGACGCAAACTGCGGGTGCGAGGCTTCTTCAAGCCGACACTGGAAGGCGGTTTCCCACTGTTGCTGCTGTTCTTGGCCAGTTGGTCTTCCAACGTGCGGACCCGATCCTCCAGACGCCCTATGGTTTCTTGCTGCTGCTGCACCACTGCCAGTAGATCAGCTTGTTGAGCAACCACTTGCATCACCAAGGCGACAACGGCTTCTTCGCCTTGAGCGTAGGCTCGGTGGATATCTTCCAGCGACGGTATCCGCAGCATTTCCATGGCCTTATTGTCGCTGATTCTGCTATTTTGGCAACCTTAACGCGTCAGGCCACAGGCCTGAGTAGTTACGACAAGAGAAGTCTTGCCGATGCCAGGTTCTCCGACAATAACAAGATAGCCACGATCTTGCTCCGAGAGAAAGCGATCAATGCGGTCCACAACAAATGCGCGCCCCACAAAACGCCTGCTACGCTCCTCAATCAGTGTAGAGAACGTAATGAGTTTGTCCGCTAACGAAGCGTCACGCTCAAGGAAGTACTGGTAGACGACGTTGCTGTCGCCGATGACCACACCGCGTGCGTCGTGCAGTTCCACATGATACTTAGTGCCGGCAAGAGTTGCGTCCATCTTTGGGTTACCTGCCTAACCGTGTGAGTTGCTCGATTCCATCGTCGACCAGATCAGCCCAGCCGTTGTCGCGCCAATAGTCGATCACATATCGGGCCAGGAAAGATGCCCGCTCCGGCTCACCCAGCTCGACCGATCTCGTCACGTGTTGAGCCAGGGTATCGACGCTCTTCCGATAGCGCGCCTCGTCCTCGTACTGCCGGGCGATGACCGAGGCGGTGGCGTAGTAATTGTACGCACCAGTGGCTCCTTGTTCAAACGCCGCGTCGCCCAGCAGCCAGGCCATATTGACCAGCCAGCGGCCGTAGCCGTGTTCCTGGGCCAGCTCCCATGCCGGCCGCAGGATTTCGACAAGCTCCTCCTCGGACTGCCCTTGCGCATGGGCGATCATGGCGAACTTGTAGTGGGTCTCGACTTCGGCCAGGGGGTCCTGCCGTTGGCGCTGTACAGCCAGCGCGTCGTGCAACAGCGCTTCGGCCTCGGCCCAGCGTTCCTGCCTCATGCGCAGCGTCCCCAGCGCGCTCAGCGCCGCCTCTTGCACATGCAGGTCTTGCTGCTGCCGGCTGATGGCCAGTGCGTCCTGGGTCGTCGTCTCGGCTCGCTCGATCTGGCCCAGCTCGCGCAGCGCGGCGCCCAGGCTGATCAGCGCACGTGCTTCGCCTGCCAGGTCGCCGCTGCGGGAATAGAGGTCCAGGCTGCGCTGCTGGTGGTCCAACGCCGCGTCAAGGTGCTCTTCCAAGCTCTCGACACGGCCCAGATTGCCCAGCATCAGCGCCTGACCGCGCTGATCGGCCAGCATCTCATACAGAGCCAAGGCATCCTGGTAGCATGAGCGCGCGCGTTCCAGCCGGCCCTGAACCTGATGCACGGCGCCGATGTTCCCCAACGCCTGCGCCTGGCCGCCAAGATCCTGCACCTGCTGGGCTGTGGCCAGGCTTTGGGTGTAGTAGTCGATGGCCTGGTCGAGCCGTCCCTGCTGCCGGGCCAGCAATCCCAGGCTGTTGAGCACGTCCACCACAGGCCGCAGGTCGCCGAAGATGCGCAAGACCTGGAGCGCCTGCTCGTAGGCTGCGGACGCCAGGGCCAGGTCGCCGCGGCGGCGATAGACCTGCCCTAGGTTGATCTGCGCCCGTGCCACGCCTTGCGGCTGGCCCAATTGGCTGTACAGCGCCTGCGCCCGCTCCAACTCAGCCGCGCCAGCCTGATCGTCGCCCAGGCTGACCAGCGCCAGGCCCAGGTTGTTGCGCATCATGGCTTCCTCGGTCTGGCCGGCCCAGTCGGGCAGCAGGCGGGCCAGGGCCTGGCGGTAACGCTCGACGGCCTGGTGCAGCTCGCCGCGCGCCTGGGACAGCGTACCCAGGTCGTTGAGCACCCGGCTGGCGTTGAAGTCGTCGCCGGTCTGGTCGAAAAGCGCCAGGCTGCGCAGGAAGTCGGCCTGGCTGCGCTCGTAGTCCTCCAGCAGCAACTCCAGCAGCGCCTGGCAGCGCAATGCGATAGCCTGGCTGTGCAGCGAGAGCCAGATGCCGCTGCCCTTAATGCCGGCCAGCAACAGCCGGCACTCGTCGACCGCGTTGTCCATCCAGGCATGTACGAAACGGTCCGCCCAGCGGTACACACCGTCATGGTCGTCCTGCACGATGGCCAGGCGGAAGTACTCGATTTGGTGGGCGATGGCGGGAGGGGAAAAGGCGGCCATTGGGTCAATCCTCTTGCGCAGATGCCAACAGGGACTCCACCTGGGCCAGCAGAAGGGCATGGTCGGCGGCATTCGCATGTCCGTAGGTCTGCTCCAACTCAACGGCGCGTTGCAAGAATGTAACGGACGCTGAGAAATCTCGTTGTCGCCCCAGCAACATACCCAGGTTCCAACTGGCTGTCGCCTCGCCGCGCCAATCGACTGCTTTCTGAGCCATGGGGATGGCTTGACGGTAGCAGGCTTCTGCCTCCCTGAGGTCGCCCTGGGCGGCATAGGTGTTCGCCAGGGCTACCAGTGTCGTGCAAGCCGAGCTCGCGTCGCCAATGGCTTGAAAAATGGCCAGCGCCTCCTGCTGGACCGCAAGCGCCCCGGCCAAATTGCCCACCGCCAAACTGGCTGATCCCAGATTGCTGAGCAGGCTGGCCTCGCGCTGGCGGTCCGGGATATGGCGAGCCAGCACGAGCGCTTGCCGATAGAGCTTGACGGCGCGTGGCTGCTCGCCTGCCTCTGCCCAGGTGATAGCCAGCCCCTCGGTCAAGGCGCACCGGCCGGCGCGATCCCCGATCTGCTCAGCCAGAGGCAGGGCATCCTCGAAACAGGCGCGGGCCTCGGAAATCTGACCGAGTCGCAGGTGGAAGTTGCCCAGGTTGCCCAGGATCGTCTCCTGATGCCAGAGGCTGCTGGCCGGACCCCGGGCCAACGCCAACGCTTGCTGAAAACAGGTGAGCGCCCGGTCAATATCGCCGAACAAGCCGTGCAGTGTTCCCAGTTCGCTCAACCAGGACATCTCGCCGTCCACATCGCCGATCATCTGCGCCAGGCTCAGGGCCTGTTCAGCATACTGCTTGGCTAGCGAGACCTGCCCCAGTGTGCGATAGGCTCCGGCCAGCCCGCCCAGGCAGGTATTCTCGTTGTCGCTGTCGCCAATCTGGCGGGCGATAGCCAGCGCTTGCTCGTAGGCGCCAATACAGACGCGCAATTCACCGGCCATCCCCCGGGCCAGCGCCAGGTTGATCAGCGTGGTCGCTTCGGCATGGCGATCTCTGGCCTGGCGTACGATGTCGAACACCTCGTCGAAACAGGCGACAGCTGCAGCCAAGTCGCCCGTATCCAGGTAGTAGCCGCCCAGGTTGCCCAGGGTCGATCCTATCAGGGCGTCCAGCCCGGTCTCCCGTGCTGCGGCTAGCGCCGCAGCGAAGTCTTGGCGCGCTTCGTCCATCTGGCCCAGCTTGAGATGGATCCGTCCCTTGCGGCTCAACCACCGGCTTTCACCCGGAAGGTCTTTGGCCTGGCGAGCTGCCGCCAGCGCACGCTCCAGGTGCTCCAGCGCTTGCACAGGCTGCCCGATCTCGCCATACAGCTCGCCCAGCCGGCCAACCAGCGAACCCTGATACCCCGCGCCGGGATTGGCCTCGGCCAGCACCAACGCCTGCTGGTAGGTAGACAGCGCTCGTTGCCGGTCGCCCAACAGAAAATATGACTGTCCGAGGTTGTCCAGCAGCACCCCTTCCCTAAGCCTGTTGCCGGTCTGCTGCACCAAGGGAAGCCCGACAGTTGCCCACTCGACGGCGGTGCGCCACAAGCCCAGCGTCCCCATCGACGGCAAGGCGGCAATGAGGAAGTCGAGCAGGATCTGTTGGCCGCCCCGTGTCAGAACCGACATCCAAGCGCGCTGTATCTGCGACCATTCTGCATCGAACCATGTCGAATCGTCGCGATGCGTGCGGATACCCGCCAAGTAATAAAGCAAATGCCGTCGCCAAAGCTGACTCACTGGTGTTCACCTTGTTGGCAGCCATTTCATGGTTCGACGCGATCGACGCCCCATATGAACTTCTCCTAATCTGTCGCCTATCACAAGTCACGAAGCTGCTCTAACGTTTCCCGGTGTAGTTCGAGGATCGGAAGGCCCAGTGTTTCGTCGATAGCAATGGCCCGTTTCAGAAACATTTCCGCTTCAGATAGTTGACCCTGCCTTATGCACACCACCCCGATTGAGCCGAGCGCAAGAGACAGGAACGGAGGATCACCGGCCTCCTCGAGAATCACAACCGCCTGACGATATCGGTCGAGCGCCAGATCGTCGTCGTCTAGATGGCCATAGACATCTCCTATGTCCAATAGAACATAGGCTGCCTCCGGTCGATTACCAATCTGCTCAAAGATTCTCAGTGCATCGTTGTAAAAAGCAAGCGCATCATCATATTGCTCCAGTTCTACCGCCACATTGCCCACAGCACCTCTAGTGCGTGCAAGCGCAGTCAAATGACCGCATCGCTGGCTGACATCAGCGGACCTCTGATAGAAAACTAAAGCCTCTTCGAGCTGATCCAGGCCACGGTGCAAGTCGCCGATCTCACGCAGGATGTCTGCTTTACGCCTTTCATCGTTCTCCTGCTGGTACAGCGCCTCCAGTTCGGCGATGGCATTCAGCGCCGCATTGTCGCGCCCAAGCGCGACATCAATCCCGCGAATCCTGGCCTTGATCTCGGATACCTCCATATCAGAGCCTTCGGACTGCAGAATCGTGAGACAGCGCTGATAGCATTCATCAGCCTGATCCCATTCATAGCGTCGTTCATGAAGGTACCCAAGGGCTTTGAGACCCGTCACGAGTGCTGCGTGATCGCCGCGTTGCTCAGCAATCCTGACCAGGAAATCATAGCTTTCCTCGGCATGTTCCCATTGTCCCATCCGAATGAGACTGGAACCCACCATGTCAAGTGCGATCCACATTTCGTCGAATACTCCTGAGGACATGGCAATTGTCAGCAACCTGTATGCGATCTGCAGCTGTTCATGCCATAGCCCCTTGCGATAGAGGTATGTAAAAAGCTCAGTAGCCGCTTCCTGTATGGTCAAGAAATCCGATGAAGTGTAGACAGCATGCTTGATCTGGCCAAACGATTTGTCGATTCTGCTCACATCCTCCACATTGGAGCCTGTCAAAGCCAGGTAAAAATCTCGATGTCGGTCTTTAGCTCTGGATGGCGTCTTAGAGGTGAGAATTTCAGTCCCAGACAATTCTTGTTCATGAGTCAGACTCACAGCCCCATCTCCTCCAGCATATCCGCCGCGTAATCAGCCAGCAGCGCGTGCATCCAGTAGCGCTCGCCGCGGCGCTCAATCAAACCGCGCTGGATGAAGCGGGCTACGGTATCCTCGGCTTCTGTGACCGAACATTCCCACACATAGGCCGCGGCGTTGATTTCCCAGGTCAGCGGATCGCCGCCGAAAACCGAGGCCATGGCGAAGCGCTCCTGATCGACCTTGTCCAACCGGTTCACGCTGAGGCCCAGGATGGCCTGCAGGGAGACCGGCTCCTCCTCGCTTAGACCCAAGCGCCCCTCGGTTTGGAGCAAGTTGAGCCTGGCTTCCCGCCGCTCGATCAGCTCGCCAAGCATGCGCTGCATGCGAGCCGGCACGTCGGCCTCGACTGCCAGCAGCCGACCGGCCAGGGTCAGCGCCAGCGGCAGATACTCTAGCCGCTCACACAGCCGCTGCGCGGCGCGCTTGTCGCTGGTGACCGCTTCCGGCGCCAGGCGTCGCAACAACGACAGCGCCGCCTCCGGCTTGAGCACATCCACGCGCAGCGTGCGCTCGCGCGTCGCCAGCGCATAGGCCACCGGCGACTCGCGTGTGGTTAGCAGCGTGCGGCAGTTTGGCCCGGCCACCAGAAAATACTGCCCCTGAACGACATCCCACACATCGTCTACGATCAATAAGGCGCGGCGGTGGTACAGAACAGCCCGCAACCGATCACGACAGGCGTCTTCGTCGCGCTCGGGTAGCAAGTCCACGCCCAACGCCCGGCCCCACCCATCCAACAGCAGACGCACGGTGGGGCTCGGCCCCAGTGCGACCCACAGCACGCCGTCAGGAAAGAGCCTGGGAACGAAATCCAATCGCCCCAACGCCGTAGCAAGCGTCGTCTTGCCGATGCCGCCCAGCCCGCGCAGCGCCGCCGGCGGCACGTCGCAGGCGCTTTCGTCGCCCAGCGCCAGCAGGTCATAGACCTGGGTCAGGTCGTCGTCACGGCCATGGACACCCTGCGGCGGCAAAGGCGGCGTCATGAACGGCTGCTGGACAGGACGGTTGGCAGGTACACCCGCGACTGCGCTGGCTTGGTCGCCGACAGCCAGGCCATAGACCGTGCCGTGGATGGTAACGTTGTAGGTGGTCGCTGCATCGGGCATTGGTCCTATTTCTCCTTTTCCTCTGCCAGGTTCTGACTCTCAAGAGATGGACCGGCTGCGGGGTGGCGCACCTGCTCCAGCGCGCTACGATGGCACATTAACGTCGCCAGCTCGTAGGCGAGATAGTAACGGGGCATGCGCAAGACAGAAGCAGTCATGGTCCCTCTGGAGCAGCCACCATAGCGCGTAGCACCGTCTGGATCGCCATTGCATCTGATCCCGGGCACACAGTATCGCCGATGTGGACATCTTGACCCTCGACGATCTGGACATTGTATTTGCCGATTTGAACGTTTCCCTGACTGCTCACGAGTTGAACGCGGCGCAAGGCAATCAGGTCAGCTTCGGTGTGAGTGCCAGCAGTGATGTGGTTGAGGACAGCATGAATGTTATCTTTCATGCAGCAGTCTTCGAGCGATGAGTTGTTAGCGAATCTGTTGCGATCTCATATCCACAAGAAAAAGCATTGCAATCACTCCTCAACAGGAAGCTCCACCGGTATTGTGAGGAGCGTCTGAGCCGCCAAGGCTTCGTCATCTTGATAGGCTGTCACGATGATCAGCTGTTTGCCTGCACGCCGGGCGGTGATCTGAAAATAACACGGAGTACTACTCTTACCGATCCTGAGCTTGAGGACGATATAGGCAGGCTGAACATCGCAGCCTACGGCCGTGACTTCGACACGGTACTTCACAACCTCCGTTTCGCTTTCTCTGAAGATACTCCCAGTGCCAGACATCACCTGCTCCAAGTCGTCCACTGAGAGCAGAGGCGACTCAGGTTGTTTCACAGCTACTGCTAATTGAAACGGTCCTCCGATGATTGCTTTCGCAGGCGCGGCCACATCCAACCGTATCGCTTCATCGATGAGTCGTGTTGGCTGGCCAGCGTTAGGAGTGAATGCTTTACTTGGCGTTGTCACGGATTGAAATGGATCTGACTTGTTAGTCAAGCGATTGAGCTCAAGTTGCTGTTCGATCGCTGCCATCACTTTTGCTATCTGATTCCGTTCAGAGATCTGTTCCTGCCGACGGTCTTGCAGGATCAGCTTGCGCTCGCTGTCCAGTTCCCGGCCCAGATCCTTGTCCAGCGCCCAAACACGGTTCGTCAGCGTCTCGTACTTGCCCTGCAGTTCAGTCAACTGCTGGCGCAAGTGACGCGTGGCTGCGTCTCCGCTTGGCGGCTGCTGGCTGGAAACGCCGCCCTGTACAGGACTCGACGGCGAGCCAGCGCCAATCACTTGCGTCACGTGAACCTGGTCGCCGATCACGAGGCCATGCGCGCTACCGATGCTGATGGTGTACTTGCCCTGCTGAACCACGTTGTGGTCGCCTGTCACCACGGTGCTGTCGCTGATCGTCTCAGCAGCCACAGCGCGCTCATCGCTGGCAGTGATCATTTTGACAACCTGATCCAACAGCCGCTGGCTATGCGCTGGCTCAACGGTCCTCACGGCCATGCCATCCGCCACCGTCTCGGCGGCGTAAGAGCTGCCCAAGTCCGAGGCGCCCTTGTACAGCGCCACCGCAAAAGGACCCACCCCGCGCAACACCGTCAGCTCCGGCTCCTGCACCTTGCCTAGCTTGCCAGCTGCCTCCTTGACCGCTAAGTAGATGTGCTCGTACAGCCCAAACGCGCCGATAAACCCGCTGTTGTTTGGCACGTAGCCCTGGCCGCTCAGACCGTCCACCAGCGCCTGGGTGAAGATTGAGAGCTTGCCGCCCCCGATCCAGGATTTCTGCTCCGGCCGGCAAGCCGCGATGATCACCCGCCCCTCTCCGGTTGACAACAGGGCGTCCACCGACTTGGCGGGCAGAGGCAGGTCGCCGAATGGCCCCGCTGGCGCCTCTGGCGCCAGGCTTGGGGAGAGCTCGCCCGAGTGACAGGCGTTGAAGAGCAGCAGCAGGCGTTTGGCCCGGATCTGGCGCAGAGCGTCCAGCAATTCAGCCTCACTGATCCCTGTGCCCTTCACCACCTTGCTGTTGGACACCCGGCTTTCATGGGTTGTCAGATAGTAGTTGCCATCGGTGCCGCTGGCCCCGTGGCCGCAGTAGTACAGCAGCACCGTGTGTTCTTCGGCAGTCCCGGCTAGCGCGCCCAGCGCAGCCAGGATACCGTCCTTGTTCGCGGCCGCGTCGTGCAAGAGGGTCACTTGCGGTGCAGGATACCCGCACAGGTCGGGGTTAACCAACACCTCGCGCACTGCTTGTGCATCCGTCACCGAGATCGGGATATCGGCCCACGGAATATGGGTGTAGCTGCCGACGCCGATTACCAATGCATACCCTCGTTCAAACGCCATGCGCGCCTCCTGGGTGCTCGAGGTTGTTTGCTCCTGGCAGGTTGTCTTGTTTTCGATCTTGCTTCGTGTTCGTGTGGCCGTTCGACTGCGGCTTCGATCTACGCAGCATTGCGGTCTGTCCGTTCAGGGGACGAAACCAGCGAAAAAATAGCTGAGACCGGCGCGTCCCCGGTCACGGTCGTGCCACCCATGTTGAGTCCAGCGAGGCGCGCCGCCATTCGGCGGAAGCGTGCAACTGACTCTGTAGTGAGTATATCACAACCTCACGTCGTGCACAACAACTCGATTTCGGGCTCCGAATGAGTCATTGACAACCAACAAGAAATCGGTGAGAATATTGGCATGAGTATCGAACAAGTTCCAGATAACGTTTCAACTGCTGACTGGGCTCCGCCCCCAGAGAGCGTGCGCGGTTGGTGGCGGTGCTGTTTGAGACGATAGAGCAGCTTCAGCGGCGGATCGCGCAGTTGGAGGAGCGGCTGAAGCAGAACTCAAGCAATTTCTCTACGCCACCATCTTCGGATCCGTCCGGGAAGCCAGCACGGCAGAAAGCACAGGTGTCGGGACGCAAGCAAGGTGGACATCCAGGGCATCCAAGGCAAACCGGGACGCTGAAGCCAGTTGAGCAGATGGATCGGTTGATTGATCCGCGCCCAGTCCAGTGCTGTAAATGTGGCGCCTTGTTGTTGGGCGAGGATCATGCTGCACAACGCCATCAGGTGACTGAACTGCCTCGGATCGAGCCGGTAGTGATCGAGTTTCAGCGCCACACGCTGTTCTGTCTAGCCTGCGGGACGGATGGGCATCAGCCACCGGGATTCTGAGGAGGCGATGGCGGCTCTTTTCGCACGGAGCTTGTGCGGGGCAGTGTCTCAGCCCAGCAACAAGCAGTCAGCCAAGCCTTGGAACAACCGACGGCGGCGCAAGGCTATGTTCAACAGCAACCAGCAACCATGATCAAGTCTCACGGGGTCCTCCCCGCCACAACTCCAACCCCAAGTCAGGGGGTGTCCCTGGCCAAATATCACGGCCTGGGCAACGACTACATCGTCGTCAACCCGGCCGACCTGGCCGGCGAGCTGACGACCCAGCAGATCCGGCGCATCTGCGACCGCCACTACGGCGTCGGGTCCGACGGCATCCTGCTCGGCCCCCTGCCGACGACAGACAGCGCTTTCGGCCTGCGCATCTTCAACCCCGACGGCAGCGAGGCCGAGAAGAGCGGCAACGGGCTGCGCATCTTCGCCCGCTACCTGTGGGATCAGGGCCTGGTGGACGAGACGCCCTTCACCGTGGCCACGCCCGGCGGTGTGGTGACAGCTCAAGTGCAGCAGGCCGGCCGCTTGGTCACGGTCGAGATGGGTCGGGTCAGCTTCGACAGCCGGGAGATCCCGGTGGCTGGGCCGCCGCGCGAGGTTCTGAACGAGACGCTGCACGCGGGCGACACGACGCTGATCTGCTGCGCGGCCACGCTGGGCAATCCGCACTGCGTCGTGCTGCGCCAGGAAGTCAGCGCGACGGAGGCGCGGCGGCTTGGCCCGCTGATCGAGAGCGACGCCCGTTTCCCGCGCCGCACCAACGTCCAGTTCATGCAGGTGCTGGACCGCGCCCATCTGCGCATCGAGATCTGGGAGCGGGGCGCGGGCTATACCCTGGCCTCCGGCAGCAGCGCCTGTGCGGCCGCGGCCGTGGCCCATCGCCTGGGCCTGTGCGACGCGCAGGTGACGGTGACGATGCCCGGCGGCCGGCTGGCGGTTGACATCGCCCCCGATTGGAGCGTGACCCTGCGCGGACCGGTGGCCAAGGTCTGGCAAGGCGCGCTGCTTCGGGAGGCGTTTGACGCGTGAGTGTTTTGCTGGCGCGAGGGTGCTTCCCTTGCGTAACTCGTAACTCGTAACCCGTAACCGGAGAGCCTTTCCGTGTTATGGGGGCTGCTTCCGGGTCACGTGCCACGGCTTCAGCAGATTCTACCGTGCCACAGAGACACCTTCCGGGTTACGAGTTACGAGTTACGAGTTACGAACCACCCATTTCCCACAAAAGGACCTTCCCATGACCATCATCGACTTGCGTTCTGACACGGTCACCAAACCCACGCCGGCCATGCGCCGGGCCATGTATGAGGCCGAGGTGGGCGACGACGTGCTGGGGGATGATCCCACGGTCAAGCGGCTGGAAGAGCTGGCCGCGGCGCGGCTGGGCAAGGAGGCCGCGCTCTTCGTCCCCTCCGGCACCATGGCCAATCTGGTCAGCCTGCTGACCCACTGCGGCCGCGGCGACGAGGTGATCCTGGGCGACCAGGCGCACATCTACATCTACGAGGCCGGCGGCTCCGCGGCCGTGGGCAGCATTCACCCCCGGCCGCTGCCCAACCGGCCCGACGGCGCCATCGACCTGGAACTGATCGAGGCTGCGATTCGCCCCAACGACGTCCACGCCCCGCGCACCAGGCTGCTGGCGCTGGAGAACACCCACAACCGCTGCAGCGGCGCGGCGCTGCCGGTGGCCTACATGGAGGCTGCCAGCGCGTTGGCCCATCGGCGCGGCCTTGCCCTGCACCTGGACGGGGCGCGCGTCTTCAATGCCGCGGTGGCGCTGGGGGTCGATGTGCGGGAATTGGTGGCTGGCTGCGACTCGGTGAGCTTCTGCCTGAGCAAAGGGCTGGGCGCGCCGGTGGGTTCGATGGTCGTCAGCACAGCGGCCTTCATCCAGGAGGCGCGACGGGCGCGCAAAGTGTTGGGCGGCGCCATGCGCCAGTCAGGCGTCATCGCCGCGGCCGGCATCGTGGCGCTGACCGAGATGGTGGAGCGGCTGGCCGATGATCATCGGCACGCACGGCGGCTGGCCGAGGGGATCGCCGGCCTGCCCGGCATCGTGCTGGATCCGGCCGCGGTGCAGACCAACATCGTGATCTTTGCGCTGAACCGGCCAGACATGACGCCGCAGCAGTTGGCGGCTGGGTTACGCCAACAGGGCGTCTGGCTGCTGACCATGGGCGGCCCGAAGCTGCGCGCCGTGACCAACCACCACGTCACCGCGCAGGAGGTGACGCGCGCGATCGCTGCCTTCGCCGCGGTGCTGGCGCCATAAACACAAAAGGCCCCCTGGGTTGCAAAAGAACCCAGAGGGCCTGCGGCGAGAAATCGCTGCTAGAAGAAGACCTCTTCCTCCGCTGCCGGCTCTGCCAATCCGCCGTCCTCGCCGCGCGGGCTGCCGCTGAGGAACTTGATGTTCTCGGCGGTGACGTCAAGGCTGGCGCGCGGCGAGCCATCGGTTCCCGTGTAGCCGCGGGCTGACACGCGGCCGACGACCATCACCTTGCTGCCCTTCTTGAGGTACTGCGACGCGGTCTCCGCCAGCCGTCGCCAGGCTGACACCCGAAACCATGTGGTTTCCTCGCCGTGGGTGCCATCTTCTTTGGTCCAGCGACGATTGACCGCCACGCTGAAGCTGGCCACCGGCGTGCCGTCGGCCGTGTAGCGCAACTCCGGATCACTGCCCAGATTTCCGATGAGAATGAGCTGCTGAAACATCGATTGTTCCCTCCTTGGAGTGGACGGTGGGTGTCGCGGGCGCCTCACAGGACCCGGCAACCTGCGACGCAATGAATAACGCCGAGCAAAGTATAGCACATTCTGGGGTGAATGGCAAGCGATTTTTCCGCTGGCGGGGTACAATTTGACGAAAGCCCGCGCCTGTGTATAATGCCTCTCGTAGCAAGCGTGGGCCCGTGGTGTAGTCGGCTAACATACTGGCCTGTCAAGCCAGAGATCGCGGGTTCGAGACCCGTCGGGCC
>Ga0209605_1000825_pt1 | contig 37444 bp, 35 predicted proteins | sample AD_UKC035_MetaG_FD_184408 | JGI IMG/M metagenome (GOLD analysis project Ga0209605, IMG submission 184408) | Active sludge microbial communities of municipal wastewater-treating anaerobic digesters from USA - AD_UKC035_MetaG (SPAdes) (version 2) | ecosystem: Engineered > Bioreactor > Anaerobic >...
TCGACCGGCATCGGCTCGAGCGATGCGATCGAGACCTCGGCGGTGAACATCGACGCGAAGACGTTTGCCAACAACCTGCGTTTGAACAACGACACGGCGGGCGCGACGGTGGCCAGCAACCTGAATGTGACCGGCGCGAGTGGTTACGTTGAGTTCAACCAGACCGGCGGCGGGAGCCTGTCGGTTTTGAATACGACGACCAATGGCGGCGACATCACGATCAACGTGACGGGCGCCGACCTGTCGGTGACGACGGCGACCGCGGGTGTTGCGGGCGACATTTACCTGAGCACCTTGACCAGCGGGAACGTGACGGTGGGCAACATCACGGCGGCCGATGACCTGATCCGGGTGATCAGTGCCGGCGCGATCGAGGAGCTGGGCGCTGACGGTGCGGCTGACCTGACGGCGGCCGAGCTTGACCTGAACGCGGTGACCGGCATCGGTGTGGCCGGCACGATCGAGACGGCGGCGACGACGATTGCGGCTGACAGCACCGATGGCGACGTGGTGCTGGCCAACAGCAACGGTGCTTTGGTGACGGCGACGAGCCTGACGACCGGTATCGGCGATATTATCTTCAGCCAGGCCGGCGGCGGGGCGTTGACGGTGAATAACGCTCAGACGACCGCGGGTGACATTGACATCAGCGTGACGGGTGCGAACCTGACGGTGCTGGTGGCGACGGCGGGTACCTTCGGGCTGGTCCCGGATGGGGACATCCGCCTGACGACGACCACCAGCGGCAACATCTACGTGGGTAATGTGACGGCCGGCAACGATCTGATCACGGTGACCAGTGCCGGCGCGATCGAGGAGAGCGGATCTGACGGTGGTGCCGACCTGACGGCGTTTGAGCTTGACCTGAACGCGGTGACGGGCATTGGAGCGGCGGCGGCGCTGGAGACCAGTGCGCGGCAGATCGCGGCCGACAGCACCAACGGCAACATTAATATAGATAACAGCAACGCGCTGGCGGTGACGGTCAGCAGCCTGACGACGGGCACCGGCAGCATCCTCTTCAGCCAGGCCGGCGGTGGCAGCCTGACGGTGGAGAACGCGGTGACGGGCAACGGCGCGATCGGTATCGACGTGACGGGCGCGGACCTGACGGCGCTGGTGGTGACTGCCGGCGGCGCGGGCCAGAACGTGACGCTGACGACCGTCACCAGCGGTGACGTTTTCGTGGAGAACGTGACGGCGGCCAACGACCTGATCCTGGTGAATTCGGCCGGCGCGATCGACGAGTACGGTGCCGGTGATGACGGTTTCGACCTGACGGCGACGACGCTTGACCTGAACGCGGTGACCGGTATTGGCACGAGCGCGTCGGCGCCGATCGAGACGACGGCGACGGCGATTTCGGCCGACAGCAGCAATGGGAACATCAGCCTGGCCAACAGCAACGCTGCGGCGGTGACGGTAAGCAGCCTGACGACCGGGGTGGGTGACATTTACTTCAGCCAGGCCGGCGGCGGGAGCCTGACGGTGACCAATGCGAGCACGGCTGACGGCGACATCACGCTGGAGGTGACCTCGGCGAACCTGACGGCCAACACGGTGACTGCCGGCGGCTCGGGCGTGGGTGACGGGAACGTGACGCTGACGACGCTGGTAAGCGGAAACGTGTACGTCAACAACGTGACGGCGGCCGGTGACCTGATCACGGTCAACTCGGTCGGCTCGCTGCAGGAGAGCGGCGCTGACGGTGGTGCGGACCTGACGGCGGCCGAGCTTGACCTGAACGCGGTGACCGGGATCGGGACCGCGGGCGCGGTTGAGGTGACGGCCGCGACGATTGCGGCTGACAGCAGCGGCAGCGGTTCGAACCAGATCAACAGCCTGGCGACGGGACCGGTGCTGGTGACGAGCCTGACGACCGGTACCTTTGGTGACGGGATCGAGACCGGTTTCATCAGCTTCAACCAGACCGGCAACCAGCCGTTGACGGTGCTGGCGGCCTCGACGCAGGAGGGCGACATAACGATTGCCAATGCCGGTGCCGACCTGACGGTCTACGCGGCGACCGCGGGCGCGGCGGCCGGCAGTGCGCCCAGCAACCTGACGCTGACGGTCACCGGTTCGGGCAGCAATGTTTACATTGACAACCTGCGGGCCGAGTATGATCAGATCACGATCACGGCGCCGCTGGGTGAGATAGCCGAGATCGGGCTGGGTGACCCGGAGATCGACCTGACGAGCACGAATCTGAGCCTGACGGCCTACAGTGGTATCGGCGCGACCAACCCGCTGGAGACCGAGGTTGATTTCCTGTGGGCGGATAACTACAGCGGGGACATCCAGATCGACAACACCGGTGACCTGGTGCTGCGTATCGTGACCAACGACTACGGTGACATCTGGATCTACACCGAAGGCAACCTGACGGTGCAGAACCTGAGTATTGGCTACCAGGCGGCGGTGGAGTCGTTCTTTGATAATGTTGAGCTCTACGCGAGCGAGAGCATCTACCTGAACGACAACGTGCGGGCCCTTGACGACGTGCTGCTGATGGCGGATGCGACGCGGGCGACGGCCTTTGCGGCGGGTCCGGTATCGCTGGCGCTTTACTCGGCCGAGAATGACCTGGGCGGCATTTACATGGACGGCGGCACCAGCGTGACCAGCAGCGGCAGCGGAGTGGTTGAGCTGGTGGCCAGCGAAGACATCGAGCTGAGCCTGGTGGCGGCCGGTTCCGGCACCGGGATCATCTTCAGCAAGAACGGCGCGATCGTTGACAGCAATGGTGGTGATAACAACGTACTGGCCCAGGACCTGGTGATGCATGCCAACCTCGGGATCGGGACGCTGGCCGACCGGTTGGAGACGGCGGTGACCAACCTGGCGGCGGAGAACATCACCAGCGGTGAGATTGCGCTGACCAACACGGCCAGCCAGGACAACTTCCCGGTGCCGGGCGACGGGATACCGGAGCTGATCCTGGCGACCTTGCTGGACGTGAACACGCCGATCGGCGGCCTGACGCTGTCGGTGGACGGGTTGAACAACCAGGGCGGCGGTGTGCACCTGCGTGAGCTGGCCGGTGACATACTTGACAACCTGCCGCCGATGACCGAGGTAATTCCGTTCAGCATGGACGTGGTGGCCAACGGGAACTCGACGCTGGAGGCTGACAACGGGATCATCGGCCGGTGGAACGATCCGCTGGAGGTGAACGTGGTTGGCAGCCTGACGGCGGGTGCGCTGGGCGATCCGAGCGGGAACAAACTGGTTTCGGTGAACCTGGCCGGTATCGTGATGCCTTCGGACCAGGTGGAGCTGCCGTACGAGACGCCTGGGCTGGTGCTGTTCAACTGGCACATCATGGGTGACGGCGTGCTGCTGCAGGCGTTGCGTGAGGCGCAGTCGCAGCTGGACATCGAGGTGGCGACGGATATCGACTCCAGCTTCTTCGGGCCGCTGATCCTGGACGTGGTGACGGATGTCTGGCTGCTGCCGGAGGTGCCGGAGATCGAGGTGGTGGTGGAGGGGCCTGAGGGCAAGGTCCGGAAGCTGGCCAGCCTCTGATATTGGCCTGGGTATTGACGGGGTATTGATTCAGGCGGGGGGTGCGCAGTGTGGCGCCCCCCGTTTCTTTGACAGGATGGGGTTGGGTTGGTAAAATAGTGGCTTATTGAGCAACTGGGGGCATTTATTTCACGGCAAGGAGGGTTGGGTATATGGGCAGGAAATGGCTGAGGTTGGTACTGGTGGCTGGGGTGGTGGCGCTGCTGGCGGGCGTGGCCAGCGCGCAGACGACCAAGGGTGCGGCGGCCGGTAGCCCGGCGGCCAAGCCGGCGGTGAGCGCGGAGACGGCGCCGAGCACGGCGGAGGCGACGCAGGCGCAGCAGCGGCGGGTGGTGAAGACGATCTTCTCGTACAAGAAGGACCTGGCGATGACCGATGAGCAGGAGAAGTCGATGAAGGACCTGCTGACGGGGCTGCAGAAGGACCTGATCGAGAAGCGGGCGAAGCTGAACGTGATCGAGATCGAGCTGCGTCAGATGCTGGTGGACCGGGCGGATCTGAAGCAGATCAAGGCGAAGCTGGACGAGAGCGCGGCCCTGCAGGCGTCGATGCGGTACGCGGACGTGGAGACCAGCCGGAAGATCGAGGGCGTGCTGACGGCCGATCAGCTGAAGAAGTGGCGCGAGATCCAGGCGAAGGAACGGCAGGCGCTGACCGGCACCAGGCCGGCGGCCAACTGAGCACCAGGCAGCCGTAGAACCGGATTCAACGGCGGGGCAGTCCCACAAAAGGCCGCCCCGCCGCTTTTTTTAGGGGGGTATTAGAACAGGAAGAAAAGAAGCAAGGCCAGGATAAGCAGGTAGAGGCTGTACCAGAAGAGACGGCCGGGGTTGACGACGGCCCGGCGCAGCAGCCAGAGGGCGGTCAAACCAGTTATTAAGCTTACCAGGACAGCGGCCGCCAGCAGGCCGGCGGAATAGGCGCCGGAGGTTGCCCCGGCCAGGTGTTTCAATTCCAGAAGAAAGGCGCCAGCCACCGCGGGCAGGGAGAGCAGGAAGGAAAACCGGAAGGCCTCTTCACCGTTCAGGCCCAGTATCAGGGCGGCGGCAATCGTACTGCCGCTCCGGGATACACCGGGTATTACTGCCGCCAGCTGGAAGAGTCCGATGATCAGGGCGGTACGCGGGCCAAGGCTGACCGTTCGCCGCCGCGGCAGGGAGGCGGCCGCCAGGAAGAGGGCGGTTATTAGAAAGGCAATCCTGAGCCGCGGGATCGAATTGAAGGCCGCTTCGGCCTGATTACGCAAAATCAGGCCAAAAAAGAGCAGCGGCAGGGTACCAACCGCCAGGCAGAGCAGATATTTCTTTTGCGGGGCTTCCCCCGGCCGTTTAGGGGCCATCCCCGTGACCAGCCAGGCGATTTCCTTGCGAAAGAAGAGGAGCGTGGCCAGGAGGGTCCCGCCGTGAAGCAGTATGCTCAAGCCGAAATCCCCCGGCGTCGGCTTGAGAAACCGGCTGGCCAGGGCCAGGTGGCCGGAGCTGGAAACGGGAAGGAATTCGGTGATTCCCTGGAGCAGGGCCAGCCAGACGGCTTTCATTGATTAAGCCGTTTCTTGGCGCGCCGGCTGGGTTTGAAGACCAGGGTCAGGTGCTCCGGGACCGGTATCGGCTGGTTGGTAAAGGGATTGCGTCCGGTCTTGGCCCGACGCCGTCGGGGCGTCAGGGTTCCCAGCGGCCGCAGCTGGACCGGCTGCCCGGCCAGCAGGGCCGTTTCGGTTTCGGCCAGGAACTCCTTGATGATCCGGGCCACCAGCTTCTGTTCCAGCCCGGTCTTATCCGCCACCGCCTTTACGATCGTGACCCGGCGCATTCTTCCGTCTCCCCCAGGAATAGTAGATCAGCTTCCGCCCGTCCGGCTTCAATAAAATCCGTTTCCGGAAGGTGGCCCGGACCCCGGGAAATTCCGGTTCTTTTTTCGCCTCGGCAAGCCGGGCAACGCGGTCCGGGTTTACTTTTTCGGCCATTTGGGATAAGATATATAATTAAAAAAAGGAAGCGTTTCAACCACCGGGTATTATAGAACAACCGGGGGATAAAAAACAAGGCCGGTAACGGCCTGGATCAAAGGTGGGCCGGCAGACGGGCATTCTCTCGGCGGCCCGTCCCGTTTCTTTCGAAGAGGGAGGCGAGATGTTCGCGATCATCCAAACCGGCGGTAAGCAGTACCAGGTGACACCAGGCGCCCGGCTCAAGGTTGAGAAGCTGGCCGGCGCGGCCGGGGAGAAGGTGGTTTTTGAAAAGGTGCTTCTCTTTTCCACCGATGACGGGGCGGTTGTGACCGAAGTAACCCGCCTTTCCGACATCAAGGTCAAGGGGCGGATCGTGGAACAGGGCAGGGCCAGGAAGGTGGTGGTCTTCAAGCGCAAGCCGAAGACCGATTACAACAAGCTCCAGGGGCACCGCCAGGGCTACACGCTGGTTGAGATCGAGGAAATAAGTAAGGGAAAGAAGGCTTGAATTGAACCGGGCCTTCCTGCTGGTGCTGGACGAGGGGCCGGACGGTTTCCCGGCCGAAGCGGCCCGGGTGGAGTTGGAAAGCCTCTGCCGGACGGCCGGACTGCAGGCGGCCGCCGGGGAGTTTCTAAGGGTCCGGGAACCAAACCCCTCCACCTACCTTGGCTCGGGACGGGTAGCGGAGTTCGCCGGGCGGGTGAAGGATTCCGGATTTGAAACCGTCGTCTTGAATGTTGATCTTTCGGCCGTTCAGCAGCGCAACCTGGAAGAGGCCTGGGGTATTCCGGTGCTGGACCGGACCTCGCTCATCCTCCGCATCTTCTCTTTCCACGCCAACAGCGCTGAGGGAAAACTCCAGGTCGACCTGGCGCGTGAGAATTACCGGCTTTCACGTTTGACCGGCCGGGGGGTGGCTCTCTCCCGGCTGGGCGGCGGCATCGGTACCCGGGGCCCGGGTGAGATGAAGCTGGAGGAGGAGCGCCGGCATATCCGGGAGAGCATCCGCCGCCTGGAAGAACGGATTGTAAAGCTGAAGAAGCAGCGGCAGCGGACCCGGGAGCTCCGGCGCAGCCGGGGGTTGCCGGAGGTGGCGCTGGTGGGATACACCAATGCCGGTAAAAGTTCGATCCTGAACATTCTCTGCGGGCGTCCGGCCGCCCGGGTGGCCGACCAGCTTTTCGCCACCGTTGACCCGACCAGCCGCCGGCTGCACCTGGGCCAGAACCGGTTCGCGGTTATTACCGACACGGTGGGCTTCGTTCACAACCTTCCCCACACGCTGGTGGCGGCTTTTCACGCCACGCTGGAAGGCCTGGGCGAGGCGCACCTGCTCCTGCTGGTTCTGGACGGCGGTTCACCCCTTTTATTTGAACATTACCGGACTACCTGCCAGGTCATGAGCGAAGTCCGGGCCGACCGCCAGCCGGTCCTGCTGATCGTGAACAAGATCGACCAGCTGGATACTCCGGACCGGGAGCGGTTGAAACGGAAACTGCCGGAGGCCCGGCTGGTTTCGGCCCGGACCGGGGAAGGCATATCCGAGTTGAGGGAAGACATCTACAAAAGATTATGGACCCCCTGAAATTTATCAACCATTACCGTTCCTTCATCATCACCGGCCATCTTTCGCCCGATGGGGACGCCATCGGCAGCGAGATCGCCTTTTATTTCTTTCTCCGTGACCTGGGGAAGGAGACGATTATCGTCAATGACGAGCCGGCCCCGGAGTCCTTCTCCTTCCTGCCCGGTTTCGAGCATATTTACACCCTGGACGAATTTCACGACCACTACGGTCCCCGCCATGATTTTGAAGCGGCCGTGTTCATGGAATGCAGCAGCCGCCAGCGGGCCGGCCGGACCGAGCGCCTGACCCGGGGGCTGCCCGCCCTCAATATCGACCACCACTTTGACAACCGCAACTACGGAACGGTCAACCTGGTCGTGCCCCAGGCGGCCGCCTGCGGAGAGGTCATCTACGAGCTGATCGAGGGCGCGGGCGCCCGGATTTCGCCGGAGATGGCCGCCGCCCTGTATACCGCCATCCTGACCGATACGGCCTCTTTCCGGTTCCAGACCACGCCGCGCACCCTCCGCAGCGCGGCCGACCTGATCGAACTGGGGGCCGATCCGGAGAAGGTCGCGGCCGGGGCTTACGAACAGGTGCCCTTCAAGACCTTCAAGCTGCTGGCCCGCAGCCTGGAGACCCTCAAGCAGGCCTGCAACGGCCTGGTCACCTATTGCCGGGTCAGCCGCCGCATGTACGAGGAGACCGGGACCACCGACAGCAACAGCGAGAGTTTCATAGATTACCTCCGGGTGATTGCCCGGAGCCGGGTGAACATAGTTTTCAAGGAGCTGCCGGACCACCGGACCCGGGTCAACCTGCGTTCCAAGGGGGACCTGGATGTGCAGCGGGTTGCCTCCCACTTCGGCGGCGGCGGACACCGCAATGCGGCCGGCTGCAGCCTGGACGCCGGTTTCGAGGAGGCCCGGAACCTGGTCCTGGCCGAGGTCAAGAAGCAGCTGCCGCACCACGGCGAAAAGGAGCGGTCGGCCTGACCGCTTTTTTTTGACGGGCTCAAACAAAAAAGCGCCGGGGAAAAGATTGTCCCCGGCGCTTTTTTTGCTCCCCGGAAGGGAAGCGGTGGAGGCGGGGGGTAGCGAGCCCCCGTCCTGGAAATAAGTGCGGTCGGCACTACATGCTTGTTGCCAGTTTTGTTTTTCGGGTCAGGCGCTCCCCGGCACCGGATAGCCGTTCCTTAGCCCCGGATTTTTCTCGTTCCTTCAACCCGAGACAGATTGAAGGAACCAGCCCGCTGCCTCTCCATCCCCTGAACGCAGGCCTTCAGAGGGGAGCCCGACGGTTAGGCCGCCAGGTAGTTTGCCGTTTCGGCAGTTGTTTCTTTGGGGATTTTGACGAGCCCTTCCCCAAACTCGGCATGCTCCAGGCCGCAGCTTGACTTCCAGTCGAATCGATTCGCCCCCTTTCTGAATATTTAGTCAGCGGCGGGAGATACTGCGTTTAATCTCCCGTTCCGCCTCGCGGGTCTTGATCCGCTCCCGCTTGTCATACTTGCGGCGGCCCCGGCCCAGGGCCAGCTCCACCTTGGCCCAGTTCTTACGGAAATAGAGGCGCAGCGGAATCAACGCCAGGCCGTGCTGAAGGCCGTTTTCCAGTTTCCGGATCTCCGCCCGGTGCAGCAGCAGTTTTCTCGGCCGCCGCGGATCGCCCTCCTCCCGGCTGGGAGCGTAAGGGGCGATATACATATTATAGAGATGGACCTCCCCCCTGTCAACGCGGCCGAAGGCCTCGGCCAACGAAGCGGAGCCGGTCCGCACCGATTTGACCTCCGGTCCAGACAGGACCAGGCCGGCCTCGACCGTTTCCATGATTTCATAGTCATGATGCGCGCGCCGGTTGAGGATGGAGACCTTCTTAATCTCTGATCGGGCCATATGATAATATATTATAGCGCAAATCAGTCAATTCCGTGTCGGCCGGACCCGGGCGGGCGGCCGTTGTGAGGAGCAAAATGGTTAAAATTTCGGCTTCCATTCTCAACTCCGATTTCTCCCGGCTGGCCGAAGAGATCCGGCGGGCCGAGTCGGCCGGCGTCGATTTCCTGCACCTGGACATCATGGACGGCCACTTCGTGCCCAACCTGACCGTCGGCCCCCAGGTGGTGGAGAGTCTCAGGCCGCATACCCGGCTTCCCTTCGAAGTGCACCTGATGATAACCGATCCGGCCCAATACGCCCCGGCCTTCATCAAGGCCGGGAGCGACTTGATTCTCTTTCACCTGGAGGTGGTGGCCCGGCCGGAGAAGCTGCTGGCCGAGATCCAGGCTTCCGGGGCCAGGGCCGGGCTGGTGGTCAACCCGGAGACCCCGGCCGAGCCGGTGCTGCCCTTCATCCACCTGGTGGACCAGGTCCTGGTCATGACGGTCCGGCCCGGCTTCGGCGGACAGAAGTTCATCGAGGCCTCGCTGGAAAAGGTGGCGGTCCTGGACGGTGAACGCCGCCGGCGGGGTCTGAAATTCGCGATAGAGGTGGATGGCGGAGTCAACCCCGAGACCGGGCGGCGCTGCGCGGCGGCCGGGGTTGATATCCTGGTGGCCGGCACCTATCTTTTCAAGGCGCCCGACTTCCGGGCGGCGGTGGAAAGCCTGCGTTTCTGAGTCCGGGCCGGCCTTTCGATGCCGATTTCGCGCCGGGTGCGGTCCAGGACCCGGATTTCGATCCTGATCAGGCCGGCCGGCAGGAGACCGGCGGCCCGCTCCGGCCACTCCATTACCACCACGCCTTTTTGGGCCAACCGTTCCCGGAAGGGCACCGTGGCTAATTCGGCAGCGCTCCGGAGCCGGTAGAAGTCGAAGTGGAAGAGGGGCAGCCGGCCGGGATACTCGTTCAGGATGACGAAGGATGGGCTGCGCACCTCCTTTTCAGAAATACCCAGGCCCCGGGCCAGCCCCTGGACAAAAACGGTCTTGCCGGCGCCCAGCGGGCCGGAAAGCGAGATGACCTCACCGCCTTTCAACCCCCGGGCCAGTTCGGCCGCCAGCGCCCGGGTTTCCCCCGCGGAACCGGTCGTTTTTTTTATCTTCAACGGAGCCTCAGGAAGATAAGGGCCAGGTCGCTGGCCCGCAGCCCATCGAGGCGGCGGGCCGCTTCCAGGGTCGCCGGCCGGAACTTCTCCAGCTTTTCACGCCCTTCGGCCGAAAGACCGGTTATCGAAGCGTAATTGAACTTCTCCGGTATCTTCATTTCCATTTCGGCGGCCATCCGCTCGGCCAGGGTCCGGTCCTGGTCGAGATAACCGGCGTACTTGGCCTCGATTTCGACGGTTTCCCGGATCCTGGCCCCGAGGGAGCGCCCCTGGCCGAGCTCGTCCAGGTCCCGGTAGGTTTTGCCGGGCCGGCGGAGATACTGCTCCAGGGAGACCGCTTCTTTAAGGCCGGGCAGGTAGCGGTTACGGAGCCGCCGGAGTTCGGTTGCCACCGCTTCCCGCTGTTCGAGCATCCGGCGCCGGGCCGGTTCGTCGATCAGGCCGAGCTGCCAGCCGGTCTCCATGAGCCGGAAGTCGGCATTGTCGGCCCGGAGCAGGAGCCGGTATTCAGCCCGGGAGGTGAAGAGCCGGTAAGGTTCCTGGAGATCCATGGTGGTCAGGTCGCTGATCATCACGCCCAGGTAGGCCTGGCTGCGGGAGAGGAGCAGGGGCGGCCTTTCTTTCAGTTTCAGGGCGAGATTGATCCCGGCCAGGAGGCCCTGCCCGGCCGCCTCTTCGTAACCGCTGGTTCCGTTCACCTGGCCGGCCAGGTAGAGGCCGGCCACCCGGCGGGTCTCCAGGGTCGGTTTCAGCTGCCAGGGCGGAAAATAATCATACTCGACCGCGTACCCGTGGCACAGGACCCGGACTTCTTCCAGGCCGGCCACCGTGCGCAGGGCCTTTTCCTGCACGTCCACCGGGAGGCTGGTGGCGAACCCGTTGACATAGACCTCGTCGGTATCGCGCCCCTCCGGTTCCAGGAAGATGGGGTGCCGGGTCTTATCCGGGAACTGGCGGACCTTTACTTCCAGGGAAGGACAGTAACGCGGCCCGGTGCCCAGTATCTGCCCGGTATAAAGCGGCGCCTGGTGCAGGTTTTCCCGGACCACCCGGATGGTTTCGGCGTTGGTTCGGGTCAGGTAACAGGGAACCTGTAGGGGTTGAAAGTCCCTGGTCCGGTAGGAAAAGGGTTTTGGATCGATATCACCCGGTTGGATCGTGGTTGCGCCCAGGTTGATCGAATTGCCGGAGACCCGGGGCGGGGTGCCGGTCTTGAAACGCCTTTTTTCCAGCCCCAGCCCGGCCAGGGACCGGCTCAACTCTTCGGCCGCCTCCTCACCCATCCGGCCGCCCGGCTGAATTGATTCCCCCTGGTGCAGCACGGCCGCGAGAAAGGTGCCGGCGGTGACCACCACCGCCCGGCTCATCCAGGTCCGTCCGCTCCGGGTCTTGACTCCCCGGACCGTGCCGCCGGCTGTCAGGACCTCGGTGACCATCTCCGGTCGGAGCGTGATCCGTTCGTTGTCTTCCAGGGTTTTGCGTACCAGAGACCGGTAGATTTTACGGTCGCACTGGGCGCGGGGACTGCGGGCCGCCGGTCCCTTGGCGGAGTTGAGGAGGCGAAACTGGATGCCGGCCTGGTCGGCCCAGAGGCCCATCCAGCCGCCCAGCGCATCGATTTCACGGACCAGTTGCCCCTTGGCCACTCCCCCGATGGCCGGGTTGCAGGACATCTGTCCCACCGTTTCCAGGTTCAGGGTGAGTACCAGGACCGTCAGACCGGAGCCGGCGGCGGCCAGGGCCGCCTCGGCCCCGGCGTGGCCGGCCCCCACCACGATGACATCGAAATCCGGGGTCATGTTTATTCAGGCCGCGGCGGGCTCAGTAACTTATGTAGAGGCCGACCGGGTCCAGTTCCCGGACCAGGATGTCCTTCTCCTCGGCGCCGTAAGTGCAGCTGAGTACCAGGCTTTTGCCCTTCGCCTGGATTCGCTTCAGCAGGGGCAGCCAGTGCGAGACGCTCGGGTGGCCGCTGCCATGGACCCACTGGATGGCCTTGATCTGGGGGAGGTCGAGCAGGATATCAAGGTGCTTGATCATCTCCGGACCGTCCAGGTGCCAGACGATGTAATCGAGGTAACCGCCCAGGAATTCGATTTCCGGGACCACCAGCTCCCGGAAGAGTTCCGGGGAGATCATGGCGCTGAAATCCGACTGGCAGGCATAGGTCCGGCCCGGCGCCCAGAGCAGCCAGCTGTTGTCGCCGGGCAGGTGCCGGCGGTAGATGTCCCAGCAGGCCCGGTGGAATTCCGGCCAGAGCTGCAGGAACTGGTCCCGGGCCCGGATTACCGCCGAACGATTATCCATCAGGTCCAGCAGGAGGTTCTCGGTGCCGCGCAGCAGGGCCAGCGTAGTCAGCGCGTCGCCGAAATCCGGAAGGCAGACCAGGAAACGGCCCCGGCTGAGCTCGACCGCTTTTTCCAGGTAGCGGAGCGTGTGCTGCCACCAGGGGTTTTCCGGGTCGAAGCGAACGGAGAAGTCCGACCAGTTCCGGATAACCGGTTCCACCCAGACGGTGGAAGGGCCGAAGAGCACCCGGCCACCCAGGTAATAGGCGATAGTCATGGCGGTGCCCCGGCCGCCGAAACGGAAGGGAATTTTGGGCAGCCAGGCGTATTCCCCCTCGGTCTTCTCGACCCCGGCGGCGAATTCGGCCAGCAGTCCGTCCAGGTCGGGGTTCGAATCGACCCCCGGCCAGAAGCGGTTGGCATCGGATTTGACCGGCAGCTGCCCCCGTTTCAGCCGGCCGGTCACCAGGCAGGGACGGGTGTTCTCCCGGTGCCACCAGGCGGCGGTCTCTTCAAAAGCGGCACGGTATTCCTCAAGCATTTCGGGCCTCCGGTTCGGGGTAGTTTCCCTCGGTTCTCCAGACCGACAGCATCAATTCGTAACGGTCGAGCCGCATCCCGGTGTAGACGACATTGCTGGTGGCGAAGATGTACCCGTACCCGGGCATGCCGCTGCGGAGGGCGTAGCGGGCCGAGTCAATCACCTCCTGGTCGGTGCCGGTCTGCAGCAGGCCGCAGTTGACATTCCCGACCAGGCAGACCCGGTCGCCGGCCAGCCGTTTCACCTCGGCGATATCGACACCGGCCTGGGGATCGATGGAGTGGAGCGCGTCCGGACGGGCCTGGACCAGCTGGTCCAGGATGGGCATAATGTTGCCGTCGCAATGCTTGATCGTGTAAAAGCCCCGGTCGCGGTACCCCTTGATGAGATCGGACAGGTAGGGGGTAACGAATTCCGAGAACATGCCGGGACTGAGGAAGGGGCCGGTGTTGAAACAGTAATCGACCGTGAGCACGTATCCATCCAGCCCGCCGTGCCGGGCGCATCTTTCGGCCATGTCGAGCGATCGGTTTACATTATCGCGGGCCTCCGCCTTCATCTTTTCCGGTTCGTCGGCCAGCCGGCTGGTGAACTCCATCATCTTGCTTCCGGACGGGATCCCGTAGGTGCAGTCGCCGCCCAGCAGGAGACAGTAGCGGTCGCCCGATTTCTCCCGCAGCAGGTCCAGCATGCGGAAGACCTCCGCTTCGGGGTGGCCGGGGTTGGGACGCACGAAGATGGCCGAGTGGCCGAAACGTTCGGCCACCGCCAGCCAGATATCGGCGATCTCGTTCCGGTGCAGCCGGCGCTCTTTTTCGGTCATCTGGTCCCACTGGTAGTAATGGCGCTGGCGCGGATGTACCTTGCCGAAGGCTTCCATGGTAAGGAAGAAGTCGAGTTCGAAGTGGGGAACGCGGCCGGTGATAGGTTTCCGTTCCAGGGCGGCTATGAAGGTTTCCCTCGGGGTCATCGGGTTCTCCGGGTTGAAAGTGAAGGCCGTCCGAGATGAACGGCTGATGATTATGCCACCTTATTTTATCACATTTTTCATTAGACAGACGGCCTTGAAAAGAGATAAAATAATAATTTTTAAGATTTGAACGTACGGGCCTGGCCCACGACCGCGAAAAATGATACTGGAAAAGTTAAATCGGACCGGCGATATCAAGGCGCTGCCTTTTCAGGAGCTGCCGGAACTGGCCCGCGAACTCCGGCAGCTGGTCATCCAGACCGTTTCGGAGACGGGCGGCCACCTGGCCTCCAATCTCGGCGTGGTGGAGTTGACCATCATCCTGCACCGCCTGCTTGACCTTGACCGGGACGCCATCGTCTGGGATGTCGGGCACCAGTGTTATATTCATAAAATACTGACCGGCCGGCGGGAGGCCTTCCGCCGGCTTCGGACCTACCGGGGCCTCTCCGGTTTCCCCGACCCGAACGAAAGCCCGGCCGATCCGTTCCGGACCGGCCATTCCAGCACTTCGATCTCGACCGCCCTGGGCCTGGTTGCGGGCGGCCACCCGGGCCGGGTGGTGGCGGTGATCGGCGATGCTTCCCTGGGCGGCGGCGTCGCCTTCGAGGGGCTCAACCAGGCGGCGGCCTCCCAGGCCAACCTCTGCGTCGTGTTGAACGCCAATGACATGGCCATTTCACGCACCACCGGCGGCGTCGCCCTTTCCCTGACCAAGCTGATCGCCAACCACCAGATGGAGGCGCTCCGCCAGCACATCCGGTCCTTCCTGACCCGTTTTCCGCTGCTCGGGCCGGACACGGTCGGCCTGCTGCACAAGCTCGAGGAGGGGATCAAGAACCTGCTGGGGCCGGCCGCCCTTTTCGAAAGCATCGGGTTCCGCTATTTCGGCCCGTTTGACGGGCACAACCTGGAGCAGCTGCAGGAGGCCTTCCGAAAAATCCTGGAGCTGTCCGGCCCCCGTTTAATCCACGTGGTCACCCGGAAAGGGCGCGGTTACGCTCCGGCCGAAAAAGACCCGGAGAGTTTCCATTCCACCGAGCCGTTCGAGGTCGAGACGGGCCGGCCGAAACCCGGTCGGGCCCCGGAGGTCTCCTACCGGGAAGTTTTTTCAAGGAAGCTGCTTGAACTGGCCGCGGACCGCCCGGAACTGGTGGCGGTAACCGCCGCCATGGCCCGGGGTACCGGCCTGGAGCCGTTCCGGAAGGAGTACCCGGAACGTTTCTTCGACGTCGGCATCGCCGAGCAGTCGGCGGTGGCCTTCGCGGCCGGCCTGGCCCGGGCCGGAAAAAGACCGGTGGTCGCCATTTATTCCACCTTCTTTCAGCGCGCCTTCGACCAGGTTTTCCAGGAGGTCTGCCTCCAGGGCCTGCCGGTGGTCCTGGTCCTTTCCAACAACGGCCTGGTCGGAGAGGACGGACCCACCCATCACGGGCTCTTCACCCTCTCCTACCTGCGTTCCCTGCCGGGTTTGCGAATCCTGGCTCCCGGTTCCTACGAACAGCTCGGAGAGCTGCTCGTGGAGGCCGTTTCGGGGCCCGGACCGGCCCTGCTGGTCTATCCCAAGGACCGGGGCCCGGAACGGCTGGAAACGCTGGAGCCGGGGGCCCGTTTTCGTCTGCTGGCGGCCGGCAGCATCGGTGCGGCGGCCCGGGAGGCGGTTGAACGTCTGCGGGCCGACGGCCTGCCGGCCGGGTTTATCCCGATCGGACATCTCAAGCCGTTGAATGACGATTTTTTGACCGGGGTGGTCGAGTCGGCCGCCGGCCTGGTTACGGTGGAGGAGAATGTCAGCGGCGGCTTTGGCAGCGCGGTCCTGGAATGGTGCGGTAACCGGGGCCGGCTCCTTCCAACCCTCAATATCAAGGCGCCCGACCGTTTCGTAACCTTCGGCCGGCGCCGGGAATTGCTGGCGGAGATCGGGCTGGACGCGGCGGGTATTTACCGGCAGGCGGCCGGTTTCATCCGGAATTCAACCTGACAGGAGGACCATGGGCAAGACCGGCTTCGAGGTGAAGATCGATATCGAGCGCTGCAAGGGCTGCGGTCTTTGCCTGGCCTTCTGTGCCCGCGGCCGCCTCGTTCTTTCGGAGACCAAGAACCGGCGGGGCTGCCATTATGTCCGGGTGCGGCCGGACGGCCAGGCCTGCAACGGCTGTCTCCGCTGCGCCCTGATCTGCCCGGACGCCGCCCTGGAGATTATCCGCGTCGAGGCGGCCGCCCTGGCTGCCGAGCCGGAGAAGTGATAGAATAAATCGAACCAGGTTCAAGGAGGAAATATGGCGGATATCGCGGTTAGCGTGGTTTCCCTGCTGGCACTTCTTCTTTCGGCCCTTGGCGTGGCCGGGTTCATCCTGGCCCTTATTCTTCAGAAGTTTAACCGGCCGAAGTCCGTGGTGGCGCTGGTACTCTCCCTGCTTGTGCTGGCCGGCGGCCCCTACTTCTGCTGGCGGGCCTTCCGGCAGCCGGTCCCGGATGTCGCCGGTTCGAAACTCTTCGGCCGGGACCCGGTTCGGAATCCGGGTCTCTCCCGGGCCTCCGGGATCATCCTTGAAATCAGCCAGGGAGAAAAAAAGCTCACCCTGGCCGACGGCGAGACCCTCTCTCTGAAGAAGGGAGACCGGATCACCCTGACCGGCGTGAAAGTCCCGGGGGTGGCGCCGTCCCGGATCCGGGTCAACGTGGTCGGCTTCATCGGGAACCCGAACCGGGAGGCCGAAGACCGCAACGTGGAGATCGACACGAACGGTTTCCTGAGGAAATTCGCCCTGAACCCGGAGGGAACCCGCTACAAGGTGGCCGTTCTGCGGGACAAGGAGGAGATCGCCGCCTTCTTTCTCGATTTGAAGTAATCCGGACGGTGCCGGGTCAGGTTGACAGCCGGTAACGGGGGTGATAAAATACTCCTATAATGGAATTGGTCCGGCTCTAAAAGTCGAGGAGCTCTTTTTTTTGTTTAAACGCTGAGAAATCAGGAGGGTGGTTATGGATTATACGATGGGGTATTTGCTCGCGTTGCTGTTGGTCGGCGTGGGAATTCTGGCCTTCATCCTGGCCCTGATCGTCCTGGAGGTCAGCAAGCCGAAGTTCGTGGTCTCTCTTATCCTTTCTCTTCTCCTGGTGATCGCGGGCGGCTATTACTATTACGTTGTAATGCAGATGGAGAAGGGCGTCGCCAACGCCAACATAATCCATGGCCTCTTCTCCCCGGCCGCTCCGACGGTAGAGGCGCCGGTTGTTCCGGAGGTTCCGGAAACTCCGGCGCGGTAAGCCCCGGTTTTCAACTGTTTGTCACCCGGTGCCTCAAGGCACCGGGTAACCGGGGTTTTGACATGCTTAAATTTCCCAGGTTCATAAGAAGAATCCCGGAAGAACGGCGTCGGTGGCTCTGGATTGCCATCGGCGTCGTTTTGCTTTCCTCGATACTGCTCCTGCTGCGTACCTGCGGCCGCCCGGCGGTCGGCTCCGGCCGCCGGAGCCTTCAGGACCTCGCCTCCCCCAGCCCGGAAAGGCGGATTGAAGCCATTCACGGGCTGGTCCGCCTGCGCTTGAAATCCGCCCAGCCCGAACTCGAGAAGCTCCTGGCCAACGATCCCGAAGACCGGGTGCGCCGGGCCGCCGCCTACGCCCTGCTGACCCTGGATCCGGAGGGTTTTCGGGCGCGGCTGCCGGCCGGGCAGAACGACCGGGTGACCATCATCTGCCTGGAAACCCTGGCCCGGCAGGAAAGGGAAAAGGCCCTGCCGGAACTGGCGGAACTGCTCAGAAGCGGCCCGGTTCCGGTCCGCCAGGCCGCCCTCAGGGAGCTGGGTTCGATCGGGGGAGCCGAAGCGGTCGAGATCCTTTTGCGCCTGGCGGAGGAGACCCGGCTGGACAGTCAACTGCAGGTGGAGGCGCTGGTCCGCCTGGGGGAAATGGCCGGACTTGATGCGGTCGAGCGCCTGACCAGGCGGGCCGAAAAGGAGCCGGACCTTCAGCTGCGCCGGCTGATCCTGGACACCGCCGCCCGGATCGAGAAGCGGACGCGTCCGGACCAGCCGAAATAAACAAAAACCCTGCCTTCGTTAACAAATAATCTCGGAGGTGATTAATGCACCGACGGGGATTTACGCTGATCGAATTGCTGGTGGTTATTGCCATCATTAACATTCTGGCCAGCCAGATGCTGCCGGCGCTTTCCACCGCGCGGGAAAAGGGGCGGCAGGCCAACTGCATCAACAACCTCAAGCAATTCTCCCTGGCCATCGAGATGTACCGGATGGATTACAGCTACAATTTTCCCTACTGGCTGAGCAACCTGCAGCCCACCTATCTCGGGAACTCCCCCAAGATTCTGCGTTGCCTGACCGACCAGAATGACGGTCTCCTGGGACACGGTTTCGAGGAGTGGGGCGCGAGCGCTTCCGGCAACTGGAGCGGTTGTGATATTTACGGCCAGTCCAAGGCCGCCCGCAATGACAATCTCGGCGACGGCCCGACCGGCAACACCCCCCGCAACTGTTCCTACCTTTACATGTTCAACCCGGACCCGGCCCCGGACGTGGTGGTGGTTCCGGAGGGACTGGCCAGCGGCACCAGCTGGCGGGATTACTCCATCCACATGCTGAGCGCTTCTCCCTACCGGGGACACACGCCGGCAGTCCGCTGCCTGTGGCACAAGAACCGGGCGCTGGGGCCGGTCCTGAACATAGCCAGCGAGGATTACGGCACCTATCTCTCCGAGTATTACGACTGGACGACCTCCTATCGCTGATCCGGACGCCTTCAAGGCGAGAAAAACGGGAAAACAAAAGATGGCGGAGAAAGACCAGAAGCAGTTTCTGAAGATCGCCGGCCTGACGCTCCTGATTGTCATCTTCATAGCGCTGGGATTTGCCCGCGGCTGCCGCCGGGGCCGGGCCCCCAGCGAATCGCTCCACCTGGAAAAGCTCAAGGATGACAAGGTCATGGTCCGGATCGAGGCCGCCTTCGCCCTCAGCCGGCAGGGCACGCCGGCGGCGCTGCCGGCACTGGAGAAGACGTTGAAGGAGGACAGCGATCCCGGGGTGCGCCGGGCGGCGGCCTGGGCAATCGCCTCCATCAGGCCGGAAAATTTGAAGCCCTACCTGACCGGGACCGACGCCTTCCTGAAACTGGTCGCCCTCGAGAAACTGGGGGAACTCGACTTCCGGGCCGGCCGCCGTGATTTCCAGGCCGATCTCATTCCGCGGATCCGGGACGGGAACCTGGAGGTGGCCCGGACGGCGGTCACCCTGGTGGCCCGGTCCGGCGGTCCCAAGGCCCTGACCGCCCTGGAGGATGCCGCCCGGGGCAGCAGCCTGGACGGGTCGGTCCGGCTCCTGGCCATCCGGAAACTGGGTGAAACCGGCGATGATTCAGTGCTGACCACCCTGAACGAGATCAGCTTGAAAGAGGGCGGGGAACTGCGCCAGGCGGCCCAGGAGGCGGTTAAGTCAATCGCGGAACGCAAACGAGGTGGAACATGAACGGTGGAAGGCGAAGGAATGGCTTTACCCTGATCGAACTGCTGGTGGTCATGGCCATCATCTCCATGCTGGCCGGCCAGATGCTGCCGGCCCTGGCCGGGGCCCGCGAGAAGGGGCGCCAGGCCAACTGCATCAACAATCTCAAGCAATTCTCGCTGGCCATCGAGATGTACCGCAATGATTTCATCAACGAGTTTCCCTGCTGGCTCTCCAACCTTTACCCGAGCTACCTGTCCAGCCGGAAGGTGTATGTCTGCCTTTCCGACCTGAACGACGGGACCGCCGGGCACGGCAACCCCACCTACCCGGAGACGGCCGATTACAGCGGCAATACCGATCCGGATCCGGCCATCGGGCTGCGCAACAGCCAGGTCGAGGCCTGCAGCTACTTTTACGAGTTCAACGCCGCCCAATGCGACTGGTGGGAGTCCAGTTACGGCACCACCGGTGACCTTAACGGCAATGGGATCGTCTCCTGGAAAGAGGCCAAACGCTGCCAGATGACCGGCGTCGACGGTGTGCCCGCGATCACCGCCTACTTCGGCCATGTTCCAATCGTCAGGTGCTTCTGGCATTACTACACGCACGACGGGCCGGTACTCAACCTGGCCGTCGAGGATTACAACGTCTACCTGAGCGATGCCTTCTGGGAGACCACCTCGCGTTGAGCCGCCGGGATACCGGACCGGTTCCGGTCCGGCAGCCGGTTTCGGGGCGGTAAACCGGATCTCCGGAAAGGCTCCCGATTTTGAAAGGGGTGGATAGAAAGGAAGCGGCGCGCCGTTTTATTGATGAATCGTTCTGGATGGGGAGGCAGGCTTCTATTCCCGGCAATGGTTATCCTTGCCGGGATGCTGATTTTGGGGGTGGCGGCGGTCCGGGCCGAACTGCCGGTCCGCCTCCTCTTTGATTTTGAATCCGGGGTCCAGGGCTGGGCCCCGGCGGCCGGACTGCCGGCCAACGGGGAACTGACCCGGCCCGATTCCGGCCTTGATGGCTCGGCCTGCCTGCAGTTCGGGCTGAACCTGCCGGGTGAGGCCGGCCTGGCGGTGAAAATCGGTGACAACTGGCAGGCATACCAGTCGCTTCTCATCGATCTGTCCGTTTCCGACAGCGCTCCCGCCGACCTGGAGTTCCTGGCCTATCTCAAGGACAAGGAATGGCTCTGGTACCAGAGCCGGCCGCGCCGGCTCGAGCCGGGCGCCCGGGTTACGATCGGCCTGGGACTTTCCGGCCTCAGCCTGGCCTGGAGCCCGGAAAGGCACAAACGACCCTGGAACTTCTACAGCACCGAACGGATTAACGAGCTGGGTCTGAAATTCCTCTCCCGGCAGCCCGGCCGGGCCTGGGTCCGGATCGACAATATCCGTCTCGACCCGGGCTTGTTTGTCACCTTTGAACCCGGCCGGGCCGCTTCCGGCCGGACATCAATCCCGGCGGCGGTTTTTAACCTCGGCGATAACGGCCTGACGAATCCATGAAGACCATTTTGACCGACGATGCGCGCAACACCCTGGACCAGCGGCAAAAAACGGCCCTGTTTCTACTGCTGGCCGCCGCCGGGTTTTTGCTCTTCTGGCGCCGTCCGCTTGTACTCTGGCTTTTCAATCTCCTGGCCAGTTTCTTCTACCTGACCAGTTCCTTCTACAAGTTCCTGCTGGTTTTCCTCGGATTGTACCGCCGCAGCGAGATATTCGTTCCGGTCGAAGCGATCGACCGGCTCGGTCCTGATGAACTGCCGGTTTACACGATACTCCTGCCCCTCTACCGGGAGACCGAGGTGCTGGACCAGCTTATTTCCTCGATCAGCCGGCTGGATTATCCCGCGGAACGGCTCGACGTCAAGCTGCTGATCGAGGCCAATGACGCCCCGATGCAGGCGGCCCTGGCCGCCCGCTCCCTGCCCGCCAATTTCGAACTGGTAATCATCCCGGACTCGTTGCCCAAAACCAAGCCGAAGGCCTGCAACGTCGGCCTGGAACAGGCCCGGGGCGAATTCCTGGTCATCTACGATGCCGAGGACATCCCGGATTCCGACCAGCTGAAGAAGAGCGTCTGGGCCTACCGGAACCTCCAGGACCCCAGGGTGATCTGCCTGCAAGCCAAGCTGAATTACTACAACAGCCGGCAGAACCTGCTGACCCGGTGGTTCACGGCCGAATATTCAATGTGGTTCGATCTCTACCTGCCCGGCATGGATTTTCTCCAGGTTCCGATTCCGCTGGGCGGCACCTCCAACCATTTCCGCACCGGCAAACTGAAGGAGCTGGGCGGCTGGGACCCCTATAACGTGGCCGAGGATTGCGAGCTGGGCATCCGGCTCTTCCGGGCCGGCTACCGTACCCGGGTGCTGGACAGCACCACCTGGGAGGAGGCCAACAGCAACCTGGGCAACTGGCTGGCCCAGCGTTCCCGTTGGGTGAAGGGTTACCTGCAGACCTTCCTGGTCCATCATCGAAAACCGGTCCGGCTGGTCCGGGAACTCGGCTGGTTCAATTATTTCAGTTTCAGCCTGAGCGTCGGCGGGCTCTTCGTGGTCCTGCTCTTGAATCCCCTCTACTGGGTGACCACCAGCCTCTGGCTGTTGCGTTACTGGGGGCGGCCGGAGCTGCTCTTCCCGAATCCTTACTACGAGCTGGTTACCCGGGCCCTGCTGGCCGGGAACTTCATCTTCATCCTGCTGAACCTGCTGGGGTGCGTCCGCCGCCGTCTTTATTACCTGGTCCCGGTTACCTTCATCGCGCCCGTTTACTGGTTCCTGATGAGCCTGGGCGCCTGGCAGGGTTTCCGGCAGCTGATCTTCTCCCCCCATTACTGGGCCAAGAGCCGCCACGGATTGACCGTCCCCCTGCTGGAGGCCGGGGAAGCCGGGGTGGAATAGTCGGGCGGATAAAAGGCCGGTTGTTGTTTGGGGCAGCGAGGGAAAAGCGGACGTAATTGTTTGAGGGGAAGGCGGTTTCAGGCTTTTTCAGCCGCCTGGCAGGCCTTCTGAACGGCCTCGGCCACCACCGGGGCCACCCGGCGGTCCAGCGGTGAAGGAATGATATACTCCGGGGTGAGTTCCTGGGCCGTTACCAGGGAGGCGATGGCGACCCCGGCGGCCTGCTTCATGCTTTCGGTGATTTTTTTCGCCCGGGCCTGGAAGGCTCCCTTGAAGATGCCCGGGAAGGCCAGCAGGTTGTTCACCTGGTTGGGGAAGTCGCTCCGTCCGGTGGCCACCACCAGGGCGCCCGCCTGGTGGGCCGCTTCGGGGTCGATCTCGGGCACCGGGTTGGCCAGCGCGAAGATGATTGGCCCTTTTCCCATCCGCCGGATCGCCTCGCCGGTCAGGAGGCCCGGTCCCGAGACGCCGATAAAGACATCGGCCCCTTCCAGTACCTCCGCCAGCGTTCCCTTCCGTTTCCCCGGGTTGCTGATCCGGGCCATTTCCAGCTTGGCCTCGTTGTCATCGTCGCCGGTCCGCCCTTGGTAAATGGCGCCCCGGCGGTCGCAGATGATGATCTCCGGCACTCCCACGTCCATCAGGATCCTGGCCACGGCGATCCCGGCCGCGCCGGCCCCGGAAATCACCACCCGCAGGTTATCCATCCGCTTGCCGGCAAGCTTGAGGGCGTTGACCAGGGCCGCGTAAACAACGATGGCCGTGCCGTGCTGGTCGTCGTGGAAGACCGGGATGTCCAGCGCCTCCTTCAGCGCCGCCTCGATCCTGAAGCAGCGCGGCGCCGAGATGTCCTCGAGGTTGATGCCCCCGAAGCCCGGCGCCAGCATGGTCACCGTCCGGATGATCGCCTCGGTATCCTGGCTGGCCAGCACGATCGGGAAGGCGTCCACGCCTCCGAATTCCTTGAAGAGGATGGCCTTGCCTTCCATGACCGGCAGGGCCGCCTCCGGGCCGATGTTGCCCAGGCCGAGCACGGCGCTGCCGTCGCTGACGATCGCCACCAGGTTTCCCCGGGAGGTGTAATCGTAGACCCGGGCCGGGTCCCGGTGAATCTCCTGGCAGGCGGCGGCCACGCCGGGGGTATAGGCCAGCGACAGGTCCCGCTTATCGCGCAAGGGGACCCGGCTGCGCAGCTCGATCTTCCCCCGGCTGGCCCGGTGCAGTTCCAGTGATTCCCGGAAATAATCCATTTAGAAGAGGCTGAACTTTACGATCAGGCCGGCGAAGACGATGGCCACGATCGACATCAGCTTGATCAGGATGTTGAGCGAGGGGCCGGCGGTGTCCTTGAAGGGATCGCCGACCGTGTCGCCCATGACCGCCGCCTTGTGGGCGTCGGACTTCTTGCCGCCCAGGTGTCCAGCCTCGATATACTTCTTGGCATTGTCCCAGGCCGCGCCGGAGTTGGCCATCATGATGGCGACCACGAAGCCGCTGGCGGTGGCGCCAGCCAGCAGGCCCATCACGCCGCCCACGCCCAGGAAGATGCCGACGGCCACCGGGGTGATGATGGTGACGATCGAGGGTACCAGCATCTCCCGGAGGGCGCCCTGGGTGCAGATGTCAACCGCCCGGGCGTAGTCCGGCCGGGCCTTGCCTTCCATGAGACCGGCGATGCTCTTGAACTGGCGGCGCACCTCGGCCACGATGCGCTGGGCGCTGCGGCCGACCGCCTTGATGGCCATGGAACAGAAGAAGTAGGGGTACATGGCCCCGATCAGGATGCCGGCGATCAGATTCGGGTCGGTGATGGAGAAGGAGAGCTGACCGGGCACCAGGTTGGTGATCGAATCCCGGAAGGAGACGATCAGGGCCAGGGCGGTCAGGGCGGCCGAGCCGATGGCGAAGCCCTTGCCGGTGGCCGCGGTGGTGTTGCCCAGGGAGTCCAGGGCGTCGGTCCGCTGCCGGACCTCGGGCGGCTGGTGGGTCATCTCGGCGTTGCCGCCGGCGTTGTCGGCCACCGGTCCGTAGGCATCGGTGGCCAGGGTGATGCCCAGGGTGGAAAGCATGCCGACCGCGGCGATGGCGATACCGTAAAGGCCGAGTTCCGGGTTGGCGCGGCCGCCGGTCAGGTAGTAGGCCGCCAGGCTGGCGATCACCACCACGATTACCGGCAGGATGGTCGAGAACATCCCGACGCCCAGCCCCTCCAGGATGACGGTGGCCGGTCCGGTCTGGGAGGCCTCGGCCACTTCCTGGGTGGGACGGTAGCTGTCCGAGGTGTAGTACTCGGTGAAGTAGCCGATCAGGTTGCCGCCCACCAGCCCGGCCATGATGGCCCAGAAGACGCCGAAATTACCCGGCATGATGATCCGGACCAGGACCAGGGCCAGCAGGGCGGTCAGGATGGAGGCGCCGTAAGTGCCGCGGCGCAGGGCCTGGAGCAGCTCCGGCTGGCTGGCCTTCTCGCCGGTGCGCACCAGGCCGGTGGCGAGGATCGAGATGATGGCCGCGCCAGTGGCGAAGATCATCGGCAGGGCGATCCCGGAGAGCGAGAGGCCGGCGGCCACCGAGAGGGCGATCGCGGCAACGATGGAGTCAAGGTATGATTCGTAAAGGTCGGCGCCCATGCCGGCGATGTCGCCGACGTTGTCGCCCACGTTGTCGGCGATGACGGCCGGGTTGCGCGGGTCATCCTCCGGGATGCCGGCCTCAACCTTGCCCACCAGGTCGGCGCCCACGTCGGCGCCCTTGGTGAAGATGCCGCCGCCCACCCGGGCGAAGAGGGCCTGGCCGCTGGCGCCCATGCCGCTGGCGAAGAGGGTGGCGCCGATCCGGCGGACCATCTCGGCCTCCGGCCAGCCGCGGTAGAACCACTTGAGCAGGATCCACCAGAAACCGAGGTTGAGCAGGGCCAGGGCGACCACCGTCAGGCCCATGACCGCGCCGGCGGAGAAAGAGACCCGGAGCGCCCCGTTGAGCGAGGTGCGGGCGGCCGCCGCGGTGCGGTGGCTGGTCTGGGTGGCGATATTCATGCCGATGAAACCGGCCAGGGCCGAACAGAGGGTCCCAGTCAGGAAGGCGGCCGCGGAGAGGACCGGAAGCAGCCCGGACAATTCCATGACCGTCAGGATCGCGAAAAGGATCAGGGCGTAGATGGAGACGCTGGTGTACTGGCGCCGGAGATAGGCGAAGGCCCCTTCCCGGACGGCCCCGGCCACCTGGCGCATTTCGTCGCTGCCCTCTTCGGCCGCCTGGATCTTCCTGATCAGCGAATAAACGAAGATACCGATGATCGCCGTTCCAATCAGCGGCGCCCAGCCGATCATATTAAACATCCTTCTCCTCCTTTTTCTGGTTGACAAACGAGGTGATTCTTGCCATGGCTTCTTCGATAATGTCCGGGAGACCGGACTCCTCTTCCGGGCTGAAGGGGCTCAGGACGAAATCGGCCCAGTCGACGCCCTCCGGGGCCGGCCCGATCCCGATGCGCAGCCGGGCGAAATCCGGCCCGATCCGGTCGATGATCGATTGCAGGCCGTTGTGGCCGCCCGAACTCCCCTGGCCGCGCAGCCGGAACTCGCCGAAGGGGATGCTCAGGTCATCGCAGATCACCAGGAGCCGGCCGGGATCCAGCCCTTCCCGGCCCAGCAGGGCCAGCACGGCGGTCCCGCTGTTGTTGACATAGGTGGTCGGCTTGGCCAGCAGGAGTTCGGTCCCGGGGAGTCCCGCCCGGCAGACCAGCGCGTTTTCCTTCTCCCGGAAGCCGGCCGCTCCGGTCTTTTCGGCCAGCCGGTCCAGCACCCGGAAACCAAGGTTGTGCCGGGTCGGAAGGTAACGGGCCTCGGGGTTGCCGAGGCCGATTATAAGCAGACGCATTGCCGTGGCTCGCAGTCGTCAGGGCCGGTCCCGGTCACGATTCCTTGGTTTCTTCCTTCTTCTTGCGGCGTTCCTCGGCGACTTCCTCGCTGATGACCTCGGGCTGGACTTCCTCGGTCACCGGGGCCGCCGGGGCCTCTTCCTCGACCTTCTTGGGCGCCAGGACCGAGACGATCGGTTCGTTGGCGTGGGTCAGGATCCGGACTCCCTCGCCCAGCTGGAGGTTGGAGACATAGATGGAATCGCCGATGTTCATGGAATTGATGTCCACGACGATCTTTTCGGGCAGGTCCTTGGGCAGGGCCTCGATTTCGACTTCCCGGAGCACCTGGTCCACCACGCCGCCCTGCTTGACGCCCGGCGCTTCGCCGTCCAGTTCGATCGGGATGGTCAGCCGCAGCTTTTCCCGGGCGGCGATCTTGTGGAAGTCCAGGTGCAGGAAACGGTTGGTGAGCAGTTCGTGCTGGTAGTCCTGGAGAACGCCCTGGATCCGGGACTCCTTGCTGCTGTCGTGGATCACCAGGTCCAGGATGACCTGCTTGCCGGCCATCTTCTGCCAGAGCTTGAAGAACTCCTTCTCCGGGACGCTCAAGAGCTGGTTCTTGGACTTGTGCCCGTAAACGACCGCCGGGATCTGGCCGTCACGGCGCATCTTGTGGACGGCGCTTTTGCCCTTCTCCTTGCGCAGGTAACAATTGAGTGTTTCCGCCATTTTACGCCTCGTTTTGCCTGGATATCCCCGGACCCGGCCGCCCCGGGTCGAAGGGGGATTTGCTTGAATGATGAGCGCGATGGATTATCTTGATATTATATAACCAAAAGCCGGTTGCGGTCAAAGCCGGCGGGACCGGTCCTGGTTCTTCTCCCGGTATTCGCGCAAAAAGCTGCGCCGGGTGACGACCGGGAGGTGCTGCGGGTAAAGAACGCCCGCCAGGTGATCGGTCTCATGCTGAATGATTCGGGCCATCAGGCCCCGGGCCTCGATTTCCATCTTCTGACCGTCCAGGTCCAGGAAGACGGCGCAGATTCTTTCGTGGCGGCGCACGGTGGCCGACATGCCGGGCAGCGAAAGGCACCCTTCCTCGCCGATCATCTCCCCCTCGGCCTGAATGATCCGGGGATTGATGAGGACCAGGGGTTTCTCCAGCAGTCCCTCCAGCTCGTCGATCACCACGAGGTTCCTGAGGCAGCCCACCTGGTTGGCGGCCAGGCCGACACCCCGGGAGGCCCTCATGATCCGGAGCATCTCCTGGCTGAGGGACCGGATCGAGCCGTCGATATTCGCTATCTCGAGGGCCTTCTGCTTCAGGACGCGGTCCGGGTAACAGCGCAGGCGGAGTTTTTCCATTGTGCAGCCGGGGTGAATTTTTCTCAGAAGGCGGTTTCCAGGCGGTGCCGGAGGTCCTGCTTGACCGCTTCTCGGGCGCGCAGGATGGTGCGTCGGTGCGCCTCACCGCCGGAGCGGCCGTGGGTGATTACGCAGAGGCCGGCGGCGCCCATCAGGAATCCGCCGCTGTGTTCGGCGAAATCGGCGCGCCGGGAGAATTTCTCATAGACGGCCCGGATGCCGGGTTCCCCGGCCAGGCCGGAACTTTCCAACTGTTCCTTCAGAAAGGCGCTGAAATCCTCGGCCACTCCTTCGGCGGCCTTGAGAATGCAGTTGCCGGTGAAGCCGTCGGTGACCACGACATCGAGGTCCGGGCTGAAGATGTCATGCCCTTCGGCGTTGCCGGTGAAATTGATGTCCCGGCGGGTCCGGAGTTTCTGGTAGGCCTCCCGGCAGAGCTCGGTGCCCTTGCCCTCCTCGGCGCCGACGTTGAGCAGGCCGATCCGGGGTTCCCGGGAGCCGAAGACCGCCTGGTGCAGAAGCTTGCCCATCACCGCGTACGAGACCAGGTGTTCGGCGCTGGTGGCGGTGTTGGCCCCGGCGTCCAGCAGGATGGTGGAGCCGTTCAGCTTGGGCAGGAAAATGGCGATACCCGGCCGGTCAACGCCCGGTATCGTTCCCAGCATGGAAGTGGCCAGGGCCACGAAGCAGGCGGTGTTGCCGCCGCTGACCGCGGCATCGGCCTCTCCTTCCTTGACCAGCCGGACGATCTTGAAAAGAGAGGAGTCGGGGTTGCGCAGGAGTTCCCGGGTCACCTTCTCGCACATCGGGATGGCGACCGGGGCCTCCAGGTACTTGAACTCGGCCAGCTCCGGCTCGGACAGGCCGGTCCGCGGGCCGACCAGGGTGATTTCCAGGTCGGGCGCCTCGGCCCGCGCCTTCCGGGCGCCGGCCAGCACGGCGGCCGGACCTTGCTCGCTGCCGGCCAGGTCCACCGCGATCCGGATCATGCCTTTTTCTCTTTCTTGGTCTTGACAATCAGCGCCGGCTTGCCCCGGTAGTAACCGCAGGCCGGGCAGACCCGGTGCGACAGGACCGGTTCGCTGCAGTTTCCGCAGAGGGTCGTCCCCTTTGCCTTGAGCCGGTTGGCGCTGCGCCGTTTGGCGCCGCGGGAATGAGAGTGCTTGCGGAAAGGATTCGGCATCTTGGACCTCCTCGGGTCAGGCTTTTTTAACGGCCAGTTTCGCCTTGAGGGCCCGTTCCACCGAGGGCGGAACGAAGTCCCGCAGGTCGGCATTCATCCGGGCCAGTTCTTTAATCAGACTGGAACTCAGAAAGAAAAACTTTTCCTGCGGCATCAGAAAAATGGTCTCCACTCTCGGCAGCAGCCGGCGGTTGGTCAGGAGCATCTGAAACTCGTAGTCGAAATCGGAGACCGCCCGCAGGCCGCGCAGGATGGTAAAGCAGCCCGCCTTTTCGAGATAATCAACCAGGAGGCCGGTGAAGGTGTCGGTCTCCACGCCCGGGATGTCGGCGGCCGAGGTCCGGATCAGCTCCAGCCGTTCGGCGGCCGTGAAGATCGGCCGCTTCTCCGAGTTGTCCGCCACCGCCACGATCACCCGGGGAAAAAGGCCCCGGGCCCGCTCGATAATGTCCAGGTGGCCCAGGGTGATCGGGTCGAAACTGCCGGGATAGACTACGGTATCAATCATTCGGGTAATATTTTACCATAGCCGCAAGCCGCTTCACAACCCGGGTACCTTTGCCGCCGGCGCGCCTTATGGCATAAAATATAGAATACGGCCGCGGTCGGTTTGAACCGACCGCTATCGGCCGGCGCCGGCCGCCAAGACCGGCGGATTGATCAATCTACCCAGGAGAAATTCATGCCCGAACCCGTCACAGGAAAACCCGTCTGGCAGCTTTCCATCAGCGAGCTGGAATCCGCGCTGGGTAGCAGCGGCAAGTCCGGCCTGGACCCGGAAACGGCCGGCCGCCGCCTCTCCGAGTACGGGCCCAACCAGCTGCAGGAGAAGGCGGCGACCAGCCCCTGGCGGCTCTTCTTCGCCCAGTTCGAGGATTTCATCATCTGGGTCCTGATCGGAGCCGCCCTTGTCTCCGGCTTTCTGAAGGAGTGGGTCGACGCCCTGGCCATCCTGGGCATCGTGGTTCTCAATTCGGTGCTCGGTTTTATCCAGGAGTACCGGGCCGAGAAGTCCCTGGCCGCCCTGAAGAAGCTGGCCAGCCCGGTCGCCCGGGTCTGGCGGGGCGGCTGCTTCCAGAACCGGCCGGCCGCCGAACTGGTGCCGGGAGACCTCATCGAGCTGGAGGCCGGCGATCACGTGCCGGCCGACGGCCGCATCGTTTACCACACCAACAACTTCAGCGTCCTGGAAGCCAGCCTGACCGGAGAGTCCACCCCGGTGCTGAAGACGAGCCTGGCCCTCGAGGAGCCCGAAATTCCGCTGGCCGACCGGGCCAACCAGGTTTACCTGGGCACCTCGGTCAGCAGCGGCAAGGCCCGGGCCCTGGTGGTGGCCACCGGCATGTCGACCGAACTGGGCCGGATCGCCGGGCTCATCCAGACCATTGGCCATGAGACAACTCCTCTTCAGAAGAAGCTGGAGGAGTTCGGCCGCTTCATCGTCTATATCTGCCTGGCGCTGGTGGTGATGGTCTTCCTGCTCGAATGGTGGCGGGGCGGGAAGCTGCTGGAAATCTTTCTGACCGCGGTCAGCCTGGCGGTGGCGGCCATCCCGGAAGGACTGCCGGCCGTGGTGACCATCGCCCTGGCCATGGGGGTCCAGCGCATGGTGCGGCGCCATGTCCTGATCCGGAAGCTGCCGGCGGTGGAGACCCTCGGCTGTACCACGGTCATCTGCTCCGACAAGACCGGGACCCTGACCAGGAACGAGATGACCGTCCAGGTCGTCTATGCCGCCGGACGCAGCCTGCAGGTGACCGGGACCGGCTACGAGCCGGAGGGAGAGTTCCGGCTGCAATCCGATTCGGTTGACCCGGCCGGCCAGCCGACACTCCGCCAGGTCCTGGAGACCGGGGTCCTCTGCAACAGCGCCGTTCTTTCACGGACCGGCGACCGGGCGGGTATCACCGGCGATCCGACCGAGGGGGCCCTGCTGGTCTGCGCCGCCAAGGCCGGTATCTTGAAAGAACCGCTCGAAGCGGCGCGGCCCCTGGTCGAGGAGATCCCGTTCGACTCCGAACGGAAGCTGATGAGCATGATCCGGCGGGTGGACGGCGAACTGGCCGCCTATGTCAAGGGGGCGCCCGACCTGCTTCTCCTCAACTGCAATCGGATTGATGACGGCCGGAGTGTGCGCGAGCTTACCGCGGCCGACCGGGAGGAGATCCAGCGGGTCAACCTGGGCCTGGCCGACCAGGCGATGCGCGTCCTGGCCTTTGCCTGGCGGCCGCTGGAGACGATACCCGGGGAGTATTCGGCGGGTACGATCGAACGCGACCTGGTCTTCCTGGGCCTGATGGCCATGATCGACCCGCTCCGGGAAGAGGCGCGCCGGGCGATCGCCCGCTGCCATACCGCCGGCATCAGGACCGTCATGATTACCGGCGACCACCGCAACACGGCGGTGGCCATCGCCCGCCAGCTGGGCATCTTCGGCCCCGATTCCCTGGCCCTCTCCGGCGAGGAGGTCGACGCCCTCGACGACCAGGCGCTTTTTGAAAAGGTCGACCGCATCCCGGTTTACGCCCGGGTTTCTCCGGAACACAAGCTGCGCATCGTGCGGGCCTGGCGCCGCCGGGGTGAGGTGGTGGCCATGACCGGTGACGGGGTCAACGACGCGCCGGCGGTCAAGGAGGCCAGCATCGGGATCGCCATGGGTATCGCCGGTACCGATGTTACCAAGGAAGTGGCCGACATGGTCATCACCGACGATAACTTCGCTTCCATCGAGGCGGCGGTCGAGGAGGGACGGGGCATCTACGACAACATCCAGAAGTTCATCCATTACCTGCTTTCCTGCAACGCCGGGGAGATCCTGGTGATGTTTGCCGCTTCCCTGATCGGGCTGCCGGTTCCCCTGCTGCCGATCCAGATCCTCTGGGTGAACCTGGCCACCGACGGGTTCCCGGCCCTGGCGCTCGGCGTCGATCCCTTCGACCCGGACGTGATGGACCGTCCGCCGCGCCCCGCCAACGCCTCGGTCGTCACCCGGGCCCGGATCCAGGCACTGCTCCTCCAGGGCTCCTTTATCGCCTTCTGCAGCCTGATGGCCTTCCTCTTTGTCCTCAAGATCGAAGGCGGCGGACTGGTGCGGGCAAGGAGCATGGCCTTCTTCGTCCTGGCCTGCTCCCAGCTGTTCCATGCCTACAATTGCCGCCACCCGCTCAAGTCGATCTTCCAGCTGGGGATTTTCTCGAACCGCAACCTGGTCCTGGCGGCCGGCTTCTCCTTCCTGCTGCTGCTGGCCGTCATCTACCTGCCGCCGCTGGCCGCCATCTTCAAGAGCGAACCGCTGCCGGCCCTGGACCTGGCGGTGGCGGTCGCCTTCTCATCCTTCCCGCTCTGGGGGATGGAACTGGTCAAGGTCTTGAAGCGCCGGAAGTCCGGCCGGTCCGGGAAGTTGTCCGGGGAAGCGGTTTTTCAGGCGTAAAAGATGGTCAGGGCCGAGGAGCCGTAGCGGCGGATCGCGGGCGGATTTGCCTCCGCGGCCAGGGTCTTCTGGAAGCGGGGGTCCTTGAGCAGGTGCTGGTCATGCTGGAGGACGAGGCGGCCGCCTTCTTCCAGCAGCCGCGCTTTTTTGATGGAGAGAAGCAGGCCGGCCAGCTCCTTCGGATCGGTCCGGTAAGGCGGATCGGCGAAGATGAAACGGTAGCGGCTGCCCGTTTCGCCGAGGCGGGCCAGGCTTTTTTCCACCGGCCGGGGCCAGAAAACGACCCGGTCCGGCGTGATCGGTTCGCCGCCGTCGCGGCCGGAAGCTTCCAGCAGGATCCGGATGTTCTCCCGCAGCGACTCGCCCACCCGGCCATCCCCCTCCACCAGCGTGACCCTTCCGGCACCCCGGCTCAGGGCCTCCAGGCCGACCGAGCCCACCCCGGCATAGAGATCGAGGAAGTCGGCGCCGGCCAGTCCGGGCGCCAGGAGGTCAAAGAGGGCCTTGCGAAGCAGCCCGGTGGTCGGCCGCAGGATCCGGTTGGCCGGCACCGAGAGGCGGCGTCCCTTGAAACGGCCGGCCAGTATGTACATCGGAGTGGCTCCGCTGGTACCGGCGCCCCAATCGGCTGGGCGGCGCTTTTTTAGGAGGAGGAGGTCCGGAAACGGTGGGGGGCCCTTTTCTCCCAGGCGATGACGATGGCCGAGGCGATGAAGATCGAGGAGTAGGTGCCGGTGATGATGCCGATGATCAGAGTGAAGGCGAAGGTGTTGAGCACCGGGCCGCCCAGGAAGTAGAGGCAGCCGAGGGTGAAGAGCGAGGTGACCCCGGTGATCATTGTCCTGGACAGGGTTTCATTAAGCGACCGGTTGAAGACCTCGACCGGGTCGGCGACCCGGGTAAGGCCGCGCAGGTTCTCCCGGATCCGGTCGAAGATGACCACCGTGTCGTTGACCGAGTAACCGAGGATGGTCAGGAAGGCGGCGATCACCAGGCTGTCTATTTCCCGGCCGCTGACGACCACGAAGGCCAGCGTGACCAGCAGGTCGTGGATGGTGGCGATGGTCGCGGCCACCGCGAAGCGAAATTCGAAACGGAAGGCGATGTAGATCAGGATGCCGCAGATGGCCAGCAGACAGGCCAGCAGGGTCTGCTTGCGGATCGTCTGGCCCATGGTCGGACTGACCTGCTCCTCGCTCAAGACGCTGATCGAGACCGCCGGGAAGTTCTCCCGGAGCGTCTGGATGATTTCGTGGCCGCCCTGCTTGGTCTTGATGATGAAGCGGCGGCCGGTTTCACCCACCTTCTGGAGGATGATGTCGCTGTAGCCGCGTTCGCCCAGGATGCCCCGTACCTGGCTGATATCAACTTCCTGGCTGAATTCCAGCTGGGTCAGGTAACCGCCGGTGAAGTCCATCGAGAGAACCCGGTTGCCCTTGATAAAGGTCAGGGCCAGGCCGATAATCGTTATCGCCAGGGAGATGATGAAGAATATCCCCCGCTTGCCCATGAAATCGAAAGTGGTCGTTTTCGGAAAAAAGTTCATGGCCGGATTCCTTTATTACCCGATATGAAGTTTCTTGATATGGAAGTGGGAGATGGCCAGGTTGAAGAGCACCTTGGTCACGAAGACGGCGGTGAAGATGTTGGCCAGCACCCCGATGGTCAGCGTCAGTCCGAAGCCCTTGACCGATCCGCGGCCCAGGGCCAGCAGGATGGCGGCCGCGATCACCGTGGTCAGGTTGGAGTCGATGATCGCCACCAGGGCCCGGTCGTAGCCGCGGTCGAGGGCGGCGCCGATGGTCCGGCCGGCCTTCAGTTCCTCCCGGATGCGTTCAAAGATGAGCACGTTGGCGTCGACCGCCATGCCGATGGTCAGGGCGATGCCGGCGATGCCCGGCAGGGTGAGGGTCTGGCGGAAGTAGGCCATCACCGCCATCAGGATGAGAATGTTGACTCCGAGGGCGAAGACGGCCGCCAGGCCGCCGGCCGAGTAATAGACGATCATGAAGGCACCCACCAGGATGGCGCCCAGCAGGCTGGCCTTGACGCCGGCGTTGATGGAATCGCGCCCCAGGCTGGGGCCGACCACCGTCCGGTCGATGATCTCGATCCGGGCCGGGAGGGCGCCGGCCTTGAGCACCAGGGCCAGGTCGTTGGCCTCCTGGGTGGTGAACCGGCCTGAAATCTGGGCCTTGCCGCTCGGGATGGCCTCCCGGATCACCGGCGCCGACTGGACGATGCCGTCCAGGACGATGGCCAGCCGCTTGTTCACGTTGGCGGCGGTCACCTCGGCGAACTTCCGGGCCCCCTCGGAGTTGAACTCCAGGTCGACCACCGGCAACGCGCCCTGGCTGTATCCAAGCTGGGCGTTGCTGAGGTCCTGGCCGGTCACGGCCGCCTGGCTCTTCAGAAGCAGCGGTACCGAGGGCTTGGAAATGCCGTGGGCATCCTTCTCGTACTGGTAGAGAAGCTCGTATCCTTCCGGAACGGTGCCGGCGATGGCCGACTTGAGCAGTTCCGGGTTGTCTTCAACCATCTTAAATTCGAGGAAGGCGGTCTTGCCGAGGATCTCCATCGCCCGGTCCGGGTCGTCGACCCCGGGCAGCTGGACCATGATCCGGTCCTGGCCGATCTTCTGGAGCACCGGCTCGGCCAGCCCGAGCGAGTCCACCCGGTTCCGGACCACCTCCAGCGTCCGGTCGGTCAGCTCCGTGGTGGGGATCTTCGATTCCACCAACGGCTGGCGCACCTGGAGGACCAGCTGCATGCCGCCCCGCAGGTCAAGGCCCAGGCGGATCTTCTGCTGGGGCGGCCAGAAGCCCCAGATCGAGAGGCCGATCACGGCCAGGATGACGAACAACCGGATATAGATACCTTTCATTTTTCTTCTTTAATATTGTATTTTAGAGAAAAAGAAAGAACGCGGAGTCGGCCATGAAAAGGCCGATTTGATGATTATACTTCAAGCCCGGCCGCCCTGTCAAAATAAGGCGCCAGGGCCGGGTAGAGGGCTTTGAAGATCCGGTAGGCCTCCCGGTAGCGTCTTCCGGCCGCCGGTTCGGGTCGGAAGGTCCGGCCGGTCCGGACCATCCCGGCGCAGCCCTCGGCTACCGAGGCGAAGGCGCCGGCGCCGCAGGCGGCCAGGATGGCCGCGCCCAGGGCGGTGGTGTCGGGGTTGACGGTGCGCCGGCAGAGGGCCTGGAAGTTGTCCGCCTGCATCTGGCACCAGAGGGCCGAGCGGGCGCCGCCGCCGGAAAGGCGCACCTCCCGGAGTGGGAGTTTCAGGTCCTTCATTATCTCCAGGCTGTCCCGCAGGGCGAAGGTGACTCCCTCCAGCACCGCCCGGGTGAAGTGGGCCCGGGTGTGGCGGCTGGTGGCCCCGAAGAAGACGGCCCGGGCCATTGGATTGGCGTGGGGCGTCCGCTCCCCGTTCAGGTAGGGCAGGAAGAGCAGGCCGTCGGCGCCGGCCGGGATCCGGCCGGCGGCCGCGGTCATGATCTCGTAAGGATCGATCCGCCGGCGCTGCGCCTCGGCCTTTTCGGCCGGGCAGAAAGCGTCGCGGTACCAGCGCAGGGCGCCGCCGGCCGCCAGCGTCACGCCCATCAGGTGCCAGGCGCCCGGCACCGCGTGGCACATGGTGTGGATCCGTCCGGCCGGGTCGCGCCGGATGCGTTCCGAGTAGGCAAAGACCACCCCGGAGGTTCCCAGCGTGGCCGAGACCACGCCCGGCCTGACCACGCCGTTGCCCACCCCGCTGGCCGCCTGGTCGCCCGCCCCGGCCGCCACCGGACAGCCGGCGGGCAGACCGGTCCGGCGGGCCGCCTCCGGGCTTACCTGGCCGGCCAGCGCCGGCGATTCCAGCACCGGCGGCAGCCAGCGGTCCGGGACCCCGGCCGCCGCCATGATTTCGGGCGACCAGTTCCGCCGGTTGACGTCGAAAAAGCCGGTGCCGGAGTTGTCGGTCACCTCCGAGGCGGCTGTGCCGGTGAGGCGGTAGCGGATGTAATCCTTGGGGAGAAAGAGGCGGGCCGTCCGGCGGTAGTTGGCCGGCTCGTGCTTCTGGAGCCAGCGCACCTTGGGGGCGGTAAAGCCGGTAAAGAGCGGGTTGCCGGTGATCCGGCGGAGTTTTTCGGAGCCGACGGCCCGTTCGATTTCGGCCGCCTCAGGGCCGGTGCGCTGGTCGCACCAGATCAGGGCCGGCCGCACCACCCGGTCCCGGCCGTCCAGGAATACCGAGCCGTGCATCTGGCCGGCCAGGCCCACGGCCGCCAGCCGCCTTTTCAGCGGCTGCCGTTCCGAGAGCTTCCGCAGGGCGCGCGCGGTAGCCCGCCACCAGGCCTCCGGGTCCTGTTCGGCCCAGAGGGGCCGCGGCTCCAGCAGGGGGTATGACTCATCCTGATGGTCAACCACCCGGCCGTTGGAGTCGACCAGCAGGACTTTCACCCCGCTGGTGCCAACGTCAATCCCCAGAAACAGGTCCGCGGCCATTGATAAAAACCCGAAAATATTATATCATAATGGGAGTAACGGGCCGGTGAAAGATCGCATTGGTTCCCGCGTCCGTCCGTTTCTTTTTTTAAAAATCCCTTGCCGCGCATTTTCTGAAAAGATTTTCCAGGAGAGGCAATGCTGGTTATCGGTGAACGCATCAACGCCACCCGGAAGAGGATTGCCGAGGCCCTGCGGAAACGGGACACCGCCTTCATTCAGAAGGAGGCCCGGATCCAGATGGAGGCCGGCGCCCACCTGCTGGACCTTAACGCCGGGCTCGGTTCCGGCGACGAGGCCGCCGGTTTGCGCTGGCTGGTGGAGACGGTCCAGGCCCTCGGTTACCGGGACATCTGCCTGGACAGCGCCGATCCGGCCGCCCTCCAGGCCTGCCTGCCCCTGGTCCAGGGACGGGTGCTGGTCAATTCCATCAACGGCGAGGCGGCCAAGCTGGAGGCCCTGCTGCCGGTGCTCGATGGTTATCCTGGCGAGGTGGTCGGGCTGACCATGGACGACCGGGGCATCCCCGGCGATGTCAAGACCCGCTTGGAGATAACCGCCCGGATGGTCAAGGCGATGGAGGGGTGCCGGGTTCCGGTGGAGCGGATCTACATCGACCCGCTTACCCAGCCGGTCTCGACCGATCCGAGCAACGGCCGAGTTTTCCTGGAGTCCCTGCGGGCGATCAAGCGGGAGTTTCCGGGCATCAAGACCACCTGCGGCCTCTCCAACGTATCTTTCGGCCTGCCGGAGCGCCGGGTGCTCAACCGCTGCTTTCTGGCCCTGGCCATCGAGGCTGGCCTCGATTCGGCCCTGATCGATCCGACCGACCAGGGCATGATGGCCGCCATGCTGACCGCC
>Ga0209605_1000826_pt1 | contig 37416 bp, 26 predicted proteins | sample AD_UKC035_MetaG_FD_184408 | JGI IMG/M metagenome (GOLD analysis project Ga0209605, IMG submission 184408) | Active sludge microbial communities of municipal wastewater-treating anaerobic digesters from USA - AD_UKC035_MetaG (SPAdes) (version 2) | ecosystem: Engineered > Bioreactor > Anaerobic >...
CAGCGCGCGCAAGGCCGCGTCGAGGCTGGCCACGTCGCCGGTTGACTGCACCGCGGGCGCCGCGGCCTGCCAGGCCGCCAGCAGCGCCTGCGCGGCCGGCTCCGGATCGACCCCCGCGGCCGGCAGCGGGTACTGCTCCGGCAGCTTGCGCACGATGCGCTTGCAGCGGGCGTAGGCCGTCAACGCCGCGGCCCAGCCCAGCTGCGTCGCCGCCTCCGCCAGCGCGGCCACCGTCCGCCGCGCCGCGGCCGGATCGTCGCCCCGCTGGGCCAGCACGGCCTGCACCACGTCGTAGGGGTAGCCTTCGTCGCGCAGCCAGTTCTCCAGCCGGCCGGCGATGAAGGCCACCGCCTTCTCCTGCACCTGCTGTGACATCGCCACCGGCAGCAGCCGCGCCGCCTCCGCCACCCCCTCGCGCACGGAGAAGCTCAGCCCCGCCTCCGCCAGGTTCTGCACGATCCCCAGCGCATCGCGGCGCAGGCCAAAGGGATCGGCCGAGCCGCTGGGCTCCAGCCCAACGGCAAAGAGGCCGGCGATGCTGTCCAGCCGGTTGGCCAGACCCACGGCCAGGCCGGCCAGCGAGGCCGGTCGCCGATCGCCGCTGTGGCGCGGCAGATAGTGCTCGAAGATGGCCTGGGCCACGGCGGCCGGCTCGCCGCTGCTCAGGGCATACTCGCGGCCCATGATCCCTTGCAGCGAGGTCATCTCCACCACCATGGACGTGGCCAGGTCGGACTTGCAGAGGCTGGCGGCGCGCAGCGCGGTCGCCGTCTCCCCGTCCGACAGCCCCAGCCGCGCCGCCACCCAGGGGGTCAACTGCTCCAGCCGCCGCACCTTGTCCAGCATCGAGCCAAGCTGCTCCTGAAAAGTCAGCGTGGCCAGCCGCGGGGTGAAGGTCGCCAGCGGCTGGCGCCGGTCGCGCTCGATGAAAAAGGCCGCGTCGGCATAGCGCGCCCGGATCACCCCCTCGTTGCCCGCCCGCACCACTGCCGGATCGCTAGGCTGGCCATTGGCGACGGTGATGAAGTAGGGCAGAAGCGCGTCGCGGGTCTTGGCATCCGACGCCAGATGCGCATCCGTCACCCCGACGCCCGCCGCCTCCGACCGTGTCCGCCGGACCACCGGAAAATAGCGCTGGTGCTTCTGCATGACCTTGGTCAGAACGTCGGCCGGCAGGCTGAGAAAGCGCTCCTCGAAGCTGCCCAGGATCGCGGCCGGCTGCTCCACCAGGTCGGTGACCTCGTCCAGCAGGGCCGGCTCATCGGGCGCGACGCCGCCCACGCTGGCCGCGGCCGCGGCGATCTGCTCCCGAATCATCTGTTGGCGCTGCGCCCGGTCCACCACGACGCCGTTGGCAGCCATGGCGTCGAAGTAATCGGCCGCCCGGGCGATGACGATATCGGGCGAGTTGAGGGAGCGCAGGCCGCGGCTGACGCGCCCACTACGCGCGTTCGCATAGCTGAAGGGCACCACCTGCTCGCCGAACAGCGCCACGAACCAGCGAATCGGCCGGCTGAAAGCTGCGCCGTTGGAGGCCCAGCGCATGGTCTTCTCGAAACGGATGCCGGCGATCAGCTTGACCAGCAGCTCGGGCAGAAGCTGAGCCGCGGATTTGCCGGCCGCCTGTTGGACGGCAAAGACGTAGCGCCCGCCGTCGGCCTCGCGCAGCTCCAGGCTTTCCACGGCGACCCCGCGGCTACGCGCAAAGCCGATCGCGGCCTGCGTCCACTGGCCGGCGTCGTCCTGCGCCCGGTTGGCCGGCGGCCCGCGGAAGACCAACTCCTCGTCTGCCTGCCGGCCGGCCAGCTTCTCCACATGCACCACCAGCCGCCGCGGCGTGCCCGTCGCCCGCACTGCGCCGTGGGCCAGACGCGCCTCGTCCAGCAGCTTCGACGCGGCCGCCTCCAACTGAGCAATGGCCGACACCACGTCGTCCACCGGCAGCTCCTCGCAGCCGATCTCCAGCACCAGATCCGCCTCCGCGCTGTGGCCCTCGCTGTGGCCGGTCTCCGACCGAGCCACGTCCGCCCCGCCCCCGCTCTGGCCGGTCTCCGACCGAGCCACGCCCTCGCTGTGGCCGGCCTCCTCCAGGAACGGATACTCCATCCGCATCCGTTGCTCGGCGTACAGGTCAGACACCAGCCGCGCCAGATCGCGCATGCGGCCAAAGTAGTTGGCGCGCTCGGTGACGCCGACCGCGCCGCGCGCGTCCAACAGGTTGAAGGTCTGCGAGCAACGCAGGATGTAGTCGTGGGCCGGGATGACCAGGCCGGCGGCGATGGCGCTCTTGCCCTCCGCCTCGTACAGGTTGTACATCTGCTTGAGGCGCTCCACATCGGCCAACTCGAAGTTGTACTTGCAATACTCGATCTCCTGCTGCAAGTAGATGTCGCCGTAGCTGCGCTGGCCGTCCCAGGTGATCTGCCAGACCTCGCGCACCCCTTGCAGGAACATGGCGATGCGCTCCAGCCCGTAGGTCAGCTCGACGCTGACCGGCTCCAGAGTCATGCCGCCGGCCTGCTGGAAATAGGTGAACTGGGTGATCTCCATGCCGTCCAGCCAAACTTCCCAGCCCAGGCCCCAAGCGCCCAGCGCGGGGCTGGCCCAGTTGTCCTCGACGAAGCGGATGTCATGCTTGCGGCGATCGATGCCGATCGCGTCCAGGCTGCCCAGATAGAGTTCCTGCGGGTTGCCGGGGTCGGGCTTGAGGATGACCTGGTACTGGGTGTGCATCTGCATGCGGTTGGGGTTCTCGCCGTAGCGGCCATCGTCGGCGCGGAAGCTGGGCTCGGCGTAGGCCACGTTCCACGGCTCTGGCCCCAGGACGCGCAACACAGTGGCCGGGTTCATGGTGCCGGCGCCGACCTTCTCGCTGTAGGCCTGCCAGATGATGCAGCCGCGCTCGGCCCAGTAGCGCTCCAGACGCATGATGATCTCTTGAAAGGTGGGGGGACGGTGTTCGGACATGGGTATACCTCTGAAAAACTCAAAAGCCGGCCCAGGGGCCGGCCAGCAATAGTCACGGGTGCGCCGTCTGGCTGTTGCTCAGACAGCGAATGCAGGCGAAAGGATCGCCCGCGGCAGTGAAAGGCCCTGGGTGCGCGCGTGGTCAGCGTGGCCGCAGGACGCCGCCCCGTGGGGCGTTGGCGTCTGCGGCCCGGTACCCGAGCCATGTGATTTCGGTTCAAGGGGCGGGCGCCGCGGGGGCATCGAGAGACTCCTGGAACAACCCGGCTACAATGCCAGTGTGTGGCGCAAAGCCAAATCGATATACGCCCTGCACAGCCGTCAACATCTTCCATGCTCCTGCGGGTTGGTTGGGTCCTGCAACGAATTCGGTCATGCACCGGCATCTTACCCGAAAACGAGCTCTGCGTCAAAGTCCCGAATTGCCTCACGGAATAATCTTACCTTGCGCTCGGTGATTGGGCGCCACCAAGCCGGGCACCCTGCTCAAGCACACATCCCGATCCGCACCTTTGCCCAGTGGGATGATGCTCAACCAGGCTTCATGGAGGTCGATCTGGTGGCTCATTGTGGCGAAATCACTCCACTACCCTTGCGCGCAGAGCGACGCTACGGGACATACCGTCGTTGATCTGCGGCTCCACGCGCAGGGTCAACCCCGTCTGCTGCCCCGATCGCGCGGCTGCGTCGACGAACACGTGCGCCTTGAAGGCCTGCTCCAGGTAGGGCGGCAGGATGACCGGATCGGTCACCGAGGGTTTGTCGCCGTCGCCCAGCAGGCACTGCTTGTCCACGCACAGCGAGGTGCGCCAGCGCTGGCCAGCGGCGTGTTCCAAGGATATCACTACCGGCATGGGTTGGTCGCTGGCGTTGACCACCTTGAAGTCGAATACGGCTTCTGTTCCTGCCTGCACGGTCCGGTCGGCGTCGATGGCCGCCACCAGCAGCAGGCTGGTGGCGGCCGCCATCTCGCCGGATCTGGCTGCGCCCTCCTGACCAGAATCAACCCCGGGATCGGCCGGCTGCGCCGGGTTGACACAGCCCGCCAGCAGAACGATACCAACCATTATTACGCTTACCAATCGAACTGTCTTCATTTCAACACATCACACAACAAACCATCTGCACGAAGGCCACGCTGGCTCGGTCGGAGACCGGCCAGAGCAGTTGGTGCAGGTCGGCTGGCTCGGTCGGAGACCGGCCAGAGCAGTTGGTGCAGGTCGGCTGGCTCGGTCGGAGACCGGCCAGAGCGGCTGGTGCAGGTCGGCTGGCTCGGTCGGAGACTGGCCAGAGCGGCTGGTGCAGGTCGGCTGGCTCGGTCGGAGACCGGCCAGAGCGGCTGGTGCAGGTCGGCTGGCTCGGTCGGAGACCGGCCAGAGCAGGGAAAGGCGCTTCCGGGTTACGAGTTACGAGTTACGCTCTGCACCTGCTCCCGAATCGTGCGCAAAAACGCCGCCGACCGCACATTCCGTTCCAACTGATAGACGATGTAGCCGTGCAGCAGCCGCTCCAGCTCGGCGTGCAGGCCAGGGCTCAGGTTGAGCTGGGCGACCTCTTGCCACTCGCGGGTTTGGACAAAGCGCAGCGCCTTGAACAGCGGCAGCGGCAGCGGCTCGGCGTCGACGCGCCCCTCGCCGTGCTGCGGGCAAAGCACGCCGCCCTCGACGATGCTGAAGTAGTTAGTGGTCGGCTCCAGCGCGGCCTGACAGGCCACGCAGGTGAACAACTGCGGCTGGTAGCCGGCCAGCATCAACAGGTGCAGGTCGTAGAAGCGGGCCGCCAGGGCCAGCGTCTCCTCCTTGGATGCCGCCAGCCGGCCCAGGGTTTCACGCAGCAGCCGCCACATGGCCGGGTGCACGTCGTGCTCCTGGGTGAAGCCATCCAGCAGCTCGGCCACGTAGTAGCCATAGCTGGTGCGCAGCAGGCTCTCGCGCAGGGGCAGAAACGATTCCACCGTCTCGGCCTGCGTCACCAGGTCCCAGGTGCGGCCCTTGGCCACCAGCAAGGTGCTGTGGGTAAACAGCTCCACGTGGCCGGCCTTGCGGCTCTGCGTCTTCCTCACCCCCTTGCCCAGCAGCACCAGCTTGCCGTGCTCGGGGGTGAAGACGGTCAGCAGACGATCAGCCTCGCCGTAGTCGCGCCGTTTCAGCACGATGGCCTCGGTGCGGTAGAGCCGCTGACGACGCTCGACCGGCGCCTCGTTCATGGCAGTTCGGCGACGCTGGCCGCCTGCTGCAAATGTTCCGGTCGAAAAGCGTGCGGCAGCAGGAGATCTATGCTGGTGATGGCGTCGATGCCGCTCAGATCGGCGATCACCACCGGCATGTCAGGCGCAAACTCCACCATCACCTGCCGGCAGGCGCCGCAGGGGCTGCCGGCGATATTGGTGACCACGGCCAGCCCCTCGAATTCAGTCTCGCCCTCGGAGACCGCCTTCCAGATCGCCACCCGCTCGGCGCAGACGGTCAGGCCAAAGGAGGCGTTTTCGATGTTGCAGCCGGTGTAGGTCTTGCCTGAACGCGTGCGCAGAGCCGCGCCCACGGGGAAGGCGGAATAGGGCACGTAAGCCTGTTGCCGGGCCGCGGCAGCCTGCCTGACCAGGTCCATGACGATCACTCCGTCGAGCATGATTCGATTCCTTTCCTGCCAGAGATTCGGCAAAAGCCCAGAGCTGGGCGATGAAGACAAGCGCATGGCCTCGTGCGGCGCAACCGGGCCCTGGCATCGCAGGGGCCCTTTTGTCTCAGGAGGCCGGCGAGGCAGAAAGCGCCGGCTTGGCGGTCGGCTCACTGGCCGCCGGCGCGTTTTCCAGCGTCTTGGCGACCCGCACCTGCAAGATGCGCCGGCCCTGCACCGTCTGCACCTCCAGGGCAAGCTGCTCATAGTTGACCCGACTGCCCACGGCCGGCATGACGCCAAGCTGGCGGTAGATGAAGCCGCCCAGAGTGTCGCTCTCCTCCGAGGGAAGTGACACGTCCAGGATGTCATTGACCTCGTCCAGGCGGATCTGGGCATCGAAGATGTATTCGCGTTCGCCGACTTGCTGCGCCATGGGCGCTTCGCTGTCGTATTCGTCCTGGATGTCGCCGACGATCTCCTCCAGCAGGTCCTCGATGGTCACCACGCCGGCCGTGCCGCCGTACTCGTCCACGACGATGGCCATGTGTACCCGCCGCTGCTGCAATTCCTGCAGCAGATCGTCGACCCGCTTGGATTCAGGCACGAAATAGGCGGGCCGCATCAGCTCGGTGACAGGTGCATCGTAGCGGCCATCGCGCAGCGGTAACAGCAGGTCTTTGGCATAGAGCACCCCTTGCACGGTGTCGATGCTGTCCCGGTAGACGGGGATGCGTGAATGGCCGGCCTGGATGATCACGTCCAGCGCCGCGCGCAGGGTGGTCGTTTCCTCCATGGCCACCACGTCGATGCGCGGCGCCATCACCTCACGCGCCACCATTTCGCCCAGCTCGAAGATGCTGGCGATCATCTTCTTTTCATCTTCCTCGATCAAGCCCGGCTCCTCGGCCGCGTTGATCAGGTAGCGCAGGCCCTCTTCGCTCAGCAGCACATTGTCGGGGCTGGTGTCCTCTTCAGTTCGACCCAGGATCGCGCCGGCCAGCGCCATCAACGGCGCCGTGAGCGGGCTGAGCAGCAAGGCCGTGCCGCGCACGAAGGCGCTCAATCGCAGGGCAGTCTGCTCGGTGGCGCGCATGGCCAGCGCGCGCGCCGTCACCTGCACCAAGAGCACGGCCACCCCAAGGCCCACCAACGCCAGCGGGACGCCTGGGAGCCAGGGCCAGCCGGCCGACACCACCAGCCAACTGGCCGCGATCGCCGCCATAATCAAGGAAAGAATCCCCAGGATCATCAACGCCAGAATGAAGCGGGGCGGATCATCCAGCAGAGTCTGCAAGGCCTGCGCCCGCGAAACGCCTTCATCCAACAGCCGCCGGATGTTGGCCCGACTGATGGCGCCCAATGAAACCTCAGCCGCGGCCGCCAGCGCGATCAACATCAACGCCAGCCCCAGCCCCAGCCAGGCCACTATCCAACCCTCGTCCACGTATCTTCTCCAGTCACAGTGTCGACAAACAATTCACCCGGTTGCCGGGCAACAGTGCGCGCAGCGCGCTTCAGAAACGCCTCATGACCCTTCTGGCTCATGATCCGGCCGAAGGCGGGCCGGCACGCCCACCGCCAGCCGGCCCGACGGCACATCATGCGTCACCACCGAGCCCGCGCCGGTGCGCGCCCCGGCGCCGACCGTGACCGGGGCCACCAACATGGTGTCGCTGCCGATGAAGGCGTGGTCGCCGACGATCGTCTGGTTCTTGCGAACGCCGTCGAAGTTGCAGGTGATGACGCCGGCGCTGATGTTCACATCCTGGCCGATGGCGGCGTCGCCGATGTAGCTGAAGTGCCCCATCTTGACGCCCGGGCCCAGGCGGGCATTCTTGACCTCGCCGAAATTGCCCATGTGGACCCCGGTGGCCAGATATGCGCCCTGGCGCAGGTGCGCGAAGGGTCCCACATCCACGTGATCCTCCAGCACCGAGCCTTCCAGCACGGAGCGTTGCACCCGGCAGCCGCGCCCGATGACCGTGTCGATCACGCTGGCGTCGGGGCCGATGCAGCACTCCTCGCCGATCCGGCTTTGGCCGTGCAGATGCACGCCGGGCAGCAACAGCGTGTCGCGGCCGATCTCCACCGTGTCGTCGATGTAGGTGGCGGCAGGGTCGATCATGGTCACGCCCGCCTCCATCCAGCGCCGGTTGATGCGTTCCCGCAGCGCGGCCTCAGCCTCGGCCAGATGAACGCGCGTGTTGATGCCCATCATCTCGCGGGCGTCGCCGACCTGATGCGCCGACACCGGCCGTCCCTGGTTGACCGCGATGGCCACCAGGTCGGTCAGGTAGTATTCGCCCTTGGGGCTAAGCCTGATCTCATCCAGGCTGCGCCACAGCCAATCGGCGTCATAGCAATACAGCCCCGGGTTCAGTTCGACGATCTTCAGTTGCTCCGGCGTGCAGTCCGCCTCTTCGACGATGGCCAGCACGTCGCCTGCGGCGCTGCGCACGATGCGGCCAAAGCCACGCGGGTTGTCGCCGGTGAAGGTGAGCATGGTGAGCACGCCGCCGCGGGCCTGGTTGTGCACGTGCAGGGCCAGCAGCGCCTGCATCGACTCCCGTGTGATCAGCGGCATGTCGGCATAGAAGACCAGCACAGTCTGGGACAGGCCTTGCAGCGTCGCGCGCGCCTGCAAAACGGCATGGCCCGTGCCCAGCCGCTGCTCCTGATGCACATAGCGGGCACGCGGGCCGATCTGAGCCATGAGCGCCTCGGCGTTGCGTCCCACGACCACCACCGGCGGGTTGGGGGAAAGGGCCTCGGCCAGGCGAAGGCTGTAGTCGATCAACGGCCGGCCGGCCAGGCTGTGCAGAACCTTGGGCGTCTGCGACTGCATGCGGGTGCTTTCGCCCGCGGCCAGGATCACAATGTCCAGCGCCGGCGCTGGGCCGGGGGTGGCAGCAAGATGCCGGCTGCTGGCCGGCTGCAGGTCATCACTCACAGGTCACCTCAGAAGCGAGAGCCGCGGCAGTGGGACGCAAAAACGCCAGGGGGACTCAGCGGCATTGCGCTAGATCGCCCTGGCGTCACTACAGATGCACATGGGAGCACGCTGGCCAAAGGCTGGGCGTGCGAGGGGCGGGCCTGGCTGGCTACGCCGGCGGCTCGGGCTGGGCCGAGCCAGGCTGGCGAAATCCGATCTTGCGTCGGCGCCGATTTTAGCACAACCCATCATCCCGTGCAAACCTAATTTGAAGAAAACAAAAACAAGCTCAGTTGGCAGCGGCCTACTCTCGCAGGGACCTGCGTCCCAACTACCATCGGCGCTGGAGGGCTTAACTTCCAGGTTCGGGATGGGACTGGGTGTACCTCCTCCGCTCGAGCCACCAACAGAGCTTGTTTTGTTCACTTGTTAGGTTGCGGCTGCTACCCTAACAACCGAAAAGAATGCGTCCTTCGACTGCTACCATCTCACGCGGAAAGCCCTCGTGCATTAGTACGAGTCCGCTAAACACATTGCTGTGCGTACACGCCTCGCCTATCAAGCAGGTAGTCTTCCTGCGCACTTACCCTCACAAGGAGGTGGGGGATCTAATCTTGAGGCAAGCTTCCCGCTTAGATGCTTTCAGCGGTTATCTTTGCCAGACTTAGCTACCCAGCAATGCCGTTGGCACGACAACTGGCACACCAGAGGTCTGTCCACTCCGGTCCTCTCGTACTAGGAGCAGCTCCTCGCAAATCCCCTGCGCCCACAGCGGATAGAGACCGACCTGTCTCACGACGGTCTGAACCCAGCTCGCGTACCGCTTTAACGGGCGAACAGCCCGACCCTTGGGACCTACTCCAGCCCCAGGATGCGACGAGCCGACATCGAGGTGCCGAGCCACGCCGTCGATATGGACTCTTGGGCGTGACTAGCCTGTTATCCCCGGGGTAGCTTTTATCCGTTAAGCCACGGCCATTCCACTCTGAACCGTGGGATCACTAACGCCGACTTTCGTCTCTGCTCGACTTGTTGGTCTCGCAGTCAAGCTCCCTTATGCGTTTGCACTCTATGGCTGGTTTCCAATCAGCCTGAGGGAACCTTTGCGCGCCTCCGGTACCTTTTAGGAGGCGACCGCCCCAGTCAAACTGCCCACCTGGCACTGTTCCCAAGCCGGATCACGGACTCAGGTTAGGGTCAAGACTTCACCAGGCTGGTATTTCAACGGCGACTCCACCGAGGCTGGCGCCCCAGTTTCTCAGTCTCCCAGCTATCCTACACAAGCCAAGCCCTAACTCAATGCCAAGTTACAGTAAAGCTCCACGGGGTCTTTTTGTCCTGCTGCGGGTAAATGGCATCTTCACCACTATTTCAATTTCGCCGGGTCCCTCGTTGAGACAGTGCCCCACTCGTTACACCATTCGTGCGGGTCGGAACTTACCCGACAAGGAATTTCGCTCGGTTCATCCCGCCCTGTTTCCAGGGGGGCCGGACTTTATCTTAGCTGACCTCGATTCATCTCCTCGGCCAACTGCCTGATCTGCATCAGGCCATCGGCTGTGAGATGATCGCCCGCTTCCATCATCAGAAGCACACGTCGAAATTTGTCAAAGTCGACGCGTTTCTTGGACTTGAGCGGGTGCTGGAGGAAGAATGGAACGATGTGTTGAAGCAGATGCTCACGTTGTCGCACCCGGTATGCCATGCGATCACCATGATTGGTTCGCACGACCCCACACCCGAAGTATTCCTTCAAGGCGTGCAACAACTGCACATCGCGTTTGTGCTGCACGACGGTGAATTCTGGCAACACCTGATAGCCCAGCGTCATCTCAGGATGACGGCTGATGGCTACGTGGAAGCATCCTTCACCATCCACAAAACCTGTAATCCATTGCGCCTCGAGCTTCATTGGTCAGCTCCGAACGTAAAGTCTCTGAGGGTTCTCGATGCAGATCGAGTCTTCCCTGCGGATTGTCCCCATGTCCGCTGGATTTTTACTGCCCTTGCCGCAGCAAGAACGAGTACCAGACGGCTGTGTGAGGAGTTTCCCGCATATAGTTCGGTTTTACTAAGGCTAGCGATACTAACCTTAGGACCGTTATAGTTACGGCCGCCGTTCACCGGGGCTTCGGTTCAAAGCTTCGCCTTACGGCTAACCTCTCCCCTTAACCTTCCGGCACTGGGCAGGTGTCAGCCCCTATACGTCCTCTTTCGAGTTCGCAGAGACCTGTGATTTTGTTAAACAGTCGGTAGGGCCACTTCACTGCGACCGCTTCGGGCTTGGTAAGCTAGTCACCTCACCCTACTGCGGTGATCCTTCTCCCGAAGTTACGGATCCATTTTGCCTAGTTCCTTAACGAGGGTTCTCCCGATCCCCTTGGTATTCTCTACCCGTCTACCAGTGTCGGTTTGCGGTACGGGCACGCGGGTCTAACTAGAGGCTTTTCTCGGCAGCATGGGCTCAACCAGTTTACGTCCTAGGGACTTCCCCATCACCCCTCAGCTCGGACAGCGGATTTACCTGCTATCCTCATCGCCTACGGGCTTGGCACCGGAATCCAGTAACCGGCTGGTCTACCCTTCTGCGTCACCCCATCGCTCAAACAACCCAACGTGGTACAGGAATATTAACCTGTTGTCCATCGGCTACGCTTTTCGGCCTCACCTTAGGCCCGACTAACCCGACGCGGATTAACCTTCCGTCGGAAACCTTAGACTTACGGGGGATACGTTTCTCACGCATCTTACGCTACTCATGCCGGCATTCGCACTTCTGTAGGCCGCATCCGGTCCTTACGGTCCGACTTGTATCTCCTACAGAACGCTCCCCTACTGCTCGATCAAAGATCAAGCCCGCAGCTTCGGTGTAAAGCTTGAGCCCCGTTACATTTTCGGCGCAGAATCACTTGGCCAGTGAGCTATTACGCACTCTTTAAAGGGTGGCTGCTTCTAAGCCAACCTCCTGGATGTCTAAGTAACTCCACATCCTTTCCCACTTAGCTTTAACTTGAGGACCTTAGCTGGCGGTCTGGGCTCTTTCCCTCTCGACCACGGATCTCATTATTCGTAGTCCGACTGCCACGCTTGGAGTATCGGCATTCGGAGTTTGATACGGTTTGGTAAGCGACATGCCCCCTAGCCGAATCAGTGCTCTACCTCCGATACTAAACACGTGACGCTAGCCCTAAAGCTATTTCGGGGAGAACCAGCTATCTCCAGGTTCGTTTGGCATTTCACCGCTACCCACAGCTCATCCCCTAATTTTGCAACATTAGTGAGTTCGGGCCTCCACGAGACATTACTCTCGCTTCACCCTGGCCATGGGTAGATCACCTGGTTTCGGGTCTACTCCTTGCGACTTGACGCCCTATTCAGACTCGCTTTCGCTACGGCTCCGCCTGTTGCTGGCTTAACCTTGCCACAAAGAGTAACTCGCCGGCTCATTCTCCAAAAGGCACGCGGTCACACATTGCCCGAAGGCCATAGTGCTCCCACTGCTTGTAGGCATACGGTTTCAGGTTCTATTTCACTCCCCGCACGGGGGTGCTTTTCACCTTTCCCTCACGGTACTGGTTCACTATCGGTCGCCAAGAGTATTTAGCCTTGGAAAGTGGACTTCCCAGTTTCCCGCAGAATTAGCGTGCTCCGCGGTACTCAAGAACACAACAAGAGTCTAACTTCTTTCGCTTACGGGGGTGTCACCCTCTATGCCCAACCGTTCCAGTGCTGTTCAACTAGAAGTTAGATTTGTAACTCTTTGGGATCCCCGCAGTGATCCCGGCTGTGTCTTACAACCCCTGTGCTGCAACGGCTGCGACCTATCACGCAACACAGGTTTAGGCTGTTCCCTTTTCGCTCGCCACTACTCAGGGAATGATCTCTTTTCCTCGAGGTACTGAGATGTTTCAGTTCTCTCGGTTCCCTTCCTAAGGCCTATGTGTTCAGCCAAAGGATACCCAGGCATTCCCCTGGGTGGGTTTCCCCATTCGGGCATCCCCGGATATAACGCCTGACAACGGCTTCCCGAGGCTTATCGCAGTTGTCCACGCCCTTCATCGGCTCATGGCGCCAAGGCATCCACCGTACGCCCTTAGTAGCTTTCCACGTGAGACGGCAGAAATCGAAACAACGCATTCTATTCGGTTGTTAAGGTAGCAACCAGTTCAGCAACTTTCGTCGCTGATCTCTACCCTCGCACCTGGCGAGGAGAGAGATCAGGGACCAAAGGCTCTGAGACACAAAACGACCCGACACATAGCCGGGTCGTCGCGACACGTGCTACATGCTACTCTCTTGGCGCTAGTTGTCTGCAGAGGCGAAATTGGTCATACTCTGTTGATACTGCTCGACGCTTACCGGCTTATTCGCTCATCAGTGGGCCTGAGTGGACTCGAACCACTGACCCCTGCGTTATCAGCACAGTGCTCTAACCGTCTGAGCTACAGGCCCGATCAGATCGGCCATTAACAACTAAGAAGTGACAGGAAAAGCTTGCTTGGGTTCGTCCAGGCTGTACGGGACAGCTCTGGACTGCGACCAGAGAGTGAACCACCCAAAGATGGGGTTGCCATCCTCGGCAGGTTGATACTCCCTAGAAAGGAGGTGATCCAGCCGCAGCTTCCGCTACAGCTACCTTGTTACGACTTCGTCCCAGTCACCAGCCCCACCTTCGACAGCTGCCTCCTTGCGGTTAGCTCACCGGCTTCAGGTGTTACCAGCTTCCATGACGTGACGGGCGGTGTGTACAAGGCCCGGGAACGTATTCACCGCAGTATAGCTGACCTGCGGTTACTAGCAACTCCGACTTCATGCAGGCGGGTTGCAGCCTGCAATCCGAACTGAGACCGGCTTTGATGAGATTAGCGCCACCTCGCGGTTTAGCAACTCATTGTACCGGCCATTGTAGCGTGTGTGTAGCCCTGGACATAAAGGCCATGCTGACTTGACGTCATCCCCACCTTCCTCCGGTTTGACTCCGGCAGTCCCACTAGACACATGTAACTAGTAGCGAGGGTTGCGCTCGTTGCGGGACTTAACCCAACATCTCACGACACGAGCTGACGACAGCCATGCAGCACCTGTGATCGCTGCCCGAAGGCTCGTTCTGCTTTCGCTTCACTACTACGACCATGTCAAGCCCAGGTAAGGTTCTTCGTGTTACATCGAATTAAACCACACGCTCCGCTGCTTGTGCGGGCCCCCGTCAATTCCTTTGAGTTTTAGCCTTGCGGCCGTAGTCCCCAGGCGGCGAACTTATCGCGTTAGCTTCGGCACTGATAGGTTTAATACTACCAACACCTAGTTCGCATCGTTTACAGCGTGGACTACCGGGGTATCTAATCCCGTTCGCTACCCACGCTTTCGCACCTGAGCGTCAGGTGTGGACCAGAGAGCCGCTTTCGCCACTGGTGTTCCTCCCGATATCTACGCATTCCACCACTACACCGGGAATTCCGCTCTCCTCTTCCAACCTCAAGCCGCGCAGTTTCGAACGACCTCTCCCAGTTGAGCCAGGAGCTTTCACGTCCGACTTACGCAGCCGCCTGCGTGCGCTTTACGCCCAGTAAATCCGGATAACGCTTGCCTCCTACGTTTTACCGCGGCTGCTGGCACGTAGTTAGCCGAGACTTATTCCTGGGATACCGTCCTTGTCTCTTCTCCCAGAAAAGAGGTTTACGACCCGAAGGCCTTCATCCCTCACGCGGCGTTGCTGGTTCAGGCTTTCGCCCATTGACCAATATTCCTCACTGCTGCCTCCCGTAGGAGTCTGGCCCGTGTGTCAGTGCCAGTGTGGCTGATCGTCCTCTCAGACCAGCTACCGATCATCGCCTTGGTGAGCCATTACCTCACCAACTAGCTAATCGGACGCAGGCCCCTCCTGGAGCGCCGGAGCTTTACTCGACCAACTGAATGGCCGGGCATATGCGGTATTAGCCTCTCTTTCGAGAAGTTATCCCCCACTCCAGGGCAGGTCACCTACGTGTTACTCACCCGTGCGCCACTAACCTTTTCCGAAGATCAGGTCCGTTCGACTTGCATGTGTTAAGCACGCCGCCAGCGTTCATCCTGAGCCAGGATCAAACTCTCCGCAAAATTACGGGAATTAACTTTGACCTTTATCAGGTCGTGGGCCCAAGCAAATGCTGATTTCCTGTCACTCTTTAGTTGTTAATGTGCCGTCCGCACGAAAAGTGATACTACCACACTTTTCTGGACTTGTCAAGACCCAATTTTGAATTTCTTGGGCCAATTTTGCGAACCGTCGTGACGGCTCTGCTTTTCTTGCCCTTGCTCTCCGGCGGCGTCGCTTTTGGAAGCGATCTGGCGTCCGGGGGCAAGAACTAGATACTACCACAACCTTGGCCGTTTGTCAAGCCCCAATTTTCCGACAAAAAGACCGCTGGCCTTTCGGTCGCGGTCGACATCTAGCGACTGCGAATTCTCACGATGAACTGCTAGCTGTCTTCTGTCATCTTGATTGTTTAGGTTGCGGCTGCTGTGAAACCTGCCACAGCATGGCCCGATAATAACACGCCCTTCGCTGGCTGTCAAATCTGGACTCGGACGAGTCACGACATCGCGCGCCGGCCCGCCAGCGCCCGCCCCAAAGTTACCTCGTCGGCATACTCCAGGTCGCCCCCAACCGGCAAGCCGTGCGCCAGCCGCGTCACGTGCAGCCCCAGCGGCCCCAGCAGGCGCGCCAGATACATGGCCGTGGCCTCCCCTTCCAGGTTGGGGTTGGTGGCCAGCAACACCTCCTGCACCGGCTCCACCTGCAGGCGGGCCAACAGCTCGCCCATCTTCAACTGCTCCGGCCCGATGCCATCCACCGGGGAGATGGCGCCGTGCAGCACATGGTACAGACCGCGATACTCCCGCGTTCGCTCGATGGCCAGCACATCCGACGGCTCTTCGACCACGCACAGAATCGACCGGTCACGCTCCTCGCTGGCGCAGATGGCGCAGGGATCGCTTTCGGCGATGTTGAAGCAGCGGCCGCAGAAGATGGTGCGCTCCTTCAGCTCACGCAGCGCGTCAGCCAGGGCATAGGCCTCTTCCTCCGGGGCGCGCAGCAGGTAGAAGGCCAGGCGCGCCGCGGTCTTGGGACCGATGCCGGGCAGCCGGGAAAAGGCCTCGATCACATTGGCGATGGGTGCAGCAACGGCTAACATGGCTACCTCAGAACAGGCCAGACAGCCCAGGCACGTTCAGCCCGCCGGTCAGGCCGCCCATGCGATCGGAGGCCAGCTTCTGCGAACGCTCAATGGCCTCGTTGACGGCCGCCAGCACCAGATCCTGAAGCATCTCCACGTCGTCGGGGTTGAGGATATCTGGCTCGATCTGCACCGACTGCAGATGCTGATGGCCGGTCATGGTCATCTGCACCACGCCGCCGCCCACTGAAACCTGCACGACCTCGTCGCCCAGTGCATCCTGCGTGCGCGCCATCTCCTCCTGCAACTGGCGCAGTTGCTGCATCATGTTGCCGCCGCCCATGCCCATGCCAGAGGGGCCTTTCGGGGTCGGCTGCTTGATCTTCTTCTTGACCATAAGAACTTGCCTTTCTTTGCGATCTTGGTGCTGAGCAGTGCACCTGGCTAGAGCTTGCTGGCCACCGCGCCCAGCGCCTGCTGGGCATGGCGCACCACCGGATCAGTCGTCAAATCGTCGGCCGCAGCCGGCGCCGCCTCGCCGCCGCGTTCATTGCGTTCGACGCGTTCGGGGCGCGCCGCGGCCGCGATGCCTGTCACCTGGCTGCCCACCTGGCAGTGAATGTGTACCCGACGCCCCAGCAACTGGCTGATCAGGTTTTCGACCACCGTCTTGTTGTTGGGCCGTTCCACCACCTGCCTGGACAGGTCATGTTCGAACGCGAAATAGATGTCGTCGCCCAGCGCCACCACGTTGCGCAGTGTGCGCAGCGCGCCGCGCAACGAAGCGCCGCGCGCCTCCTCGGCCGCCTGCAACAGCGCTGTCCACTGCGAACGCAACAGATCAACCACCTGCTGATCTGGCACCGGCGTCGTTGCCTGCGGTCCGGCGGGCCTGGCATGGCTGGGGCTGACGGCCGGAGCAGAGGCCGCGGGCGGGCTGGCCGCCGGCGCTGACGAGGGGAGAGGCCGGCTCTGCCAGGCCGCCGGCTGAGCTGGCTGGCTGCTGACCGGCGCCGGCTGCACGTCGGCCGGCGCGGCCACGCGCGCCGCGGCATCCAGCCAGGCCAACTCCAGCGTCAACTGCGGCTGGGCCGCCTCGCGCATCTCCTGACTGGCCTGGTTGAGCAGGCGCACGGCCCCGGTCAGCGCGACGGGGTCCACCAGCTTTGCTTGGGCCTGCACAGCCGCCAACTGGGCGTCAGACAGATCGACCAAGATCGCGCGCGCCTGCTGGCCGCCCACCCGGCTGACCAGCACCGTGCGCAGATAGGCCACCAACTGCAAGGCGAGCTGGCGCAGATCGATCCCCTCCTCGGCCATCCCATTGATCAACCCCAGGCCGCTGGCCACATCGCCGGCTGCCAGGAAATCGACCATCTGACTGATGGCCTGGCCGGAGATGGCGCCGCGCACCGCCTGCACCTGTTGCTCGGTGATCACATCGCCGCCGTAGGAGAGCAGTTGATCCATCAGGCTGATGGCGTCGCGCATGCCCCCTTCGGCGCTGCGGGCGATCATCTCCAGCGCGGCCGGCTCGGCCGCGCGGCCCTCCTGCTCCAGGATGTAGCTCAGCCGCTCGACGATCCGGTGGGTGGGGATGCGCCGGAAATCGAAGCGCTGGCAGCGGGACAGCACCGTGTCGGGGATCTTGTGCGGCTCTGTGGTGGCCAGGACGAAGATGACGTGCGGCGGCGGCTCCTCCAACGTTTTGAGCAGCGCGTTGAAGGCCTCGGGGGTCAGCATGTGCACTTCGTCGATGACGTAGACCTTGAATCGAGCCTGGCTGGGTGAAAAGTGCACCTTATCGCGCAGGTCACGAATCTCGTCGATTCCTCGATTCGAGGCTGCGTCGATCTCGATCAGGTCCAACAGCGCACCGCTGGTGATGGCCAGACAGATAGGGCAACTGTTGTCGGGGCGCAGGCTGACGTCGGGGTTGTCGCAGTTGACGGCCTTGGCCAGCAGGCGGGCTGTGCTGGTCTTGCCGGTGCCTCTGGGGCCGGCGAAGAGATACGCGTGCGTCATGCGGCCGTCGCGCAGCGCGTTGCGCAGCGTCTGCGTGACATGCTCCTGCCCCACCACCTCATCGAATGTCTGCGAGCGCCAGCGGCGATAAAGAGCCTGAGCGGCCATAGTTGATTGACTCCGACCTGAGCAACTGCTGGGAGAGCGTCGTGAAGGCTTGAGACTGCGCCGCGGCCGTCGGCCGGGGAGAGACGTCGTTTGACATCGCAAACGGCGCGTCAGCCCTCTGGCCGCGATTGGCGACGACTGGCGCCGTCTCGACTGCCCGGCGACGCCTGTGATCTGGATGAGACGAACGCTGGTTAGTGTAACATTTCTGGCACTATCGCGCAAACTGCCTCTCCCCCGCAGCCATTCTGTGCCAGTTTAGCGCGCCGGACAAGATCGGGTATAATCGCGCCATGAGCGACCAATCCCCCAAGATCATCACCACCTTCCAGAACCGGCTGGAGATGGACGCGGCCGTGCGCAGCCTGGGCGAGACCAGCGGCGACTGGGAGCTGCGCCAGGCCGCGCTGGAGATCGCCCAACGCTACGGCGACAAGGTGCTGCCCGCACTGCTGGCCACGTTGGACACCACCAACCCCCAACTGCGCGGCGGGCTGGGCCATCTGGCCAAGCGCCTGGACAAGGACGCAGCCGTCGCCGCCTTGCGCGCGGCTGCGCTCAACCGCGGCTTGTCCGACCAGGCCAGGCTGACAGCCATCACCATCCTGGAGCGCTTCCTCGAGGTAGCGCCCGACGACGCCATGTACGCCGGCATGGCTGCGCCGGAACAACTGGCGCTGCACTCGCTGCGCGAGGTGTTGGCCGATGCGCAGTCCGATCCCATGGTGCTGGTTGAGTATTTTCGCCAGCTTGAGGCGGAGCCGCCTGACGTGCAGTTGACCATGGCCCGAGCCGCGCGGCTGCTGGAGGGCGCCCAGGGGGTGGAGTTGCTGAGCATGTTCGCCCAGGGCGCGGTGCAGTCGGCGGCCTTGGAGGCGCTGCAAACGCTGGGGATGATCGCCGATCCGGCCGCGGCCGCTGCGCTGCAGGGGATCACGCCCAGTCTGCCGCCGGAGCTGCGTCGCCAGGCCGAGCGCGCGTTGCAGAAGCTGCGGCTGCGCGGCGTGGCCGTGCCTGCGCAGGACGCACCGCCGGAGGAAGCCCGCTGCCTGGCCAGCGCGATCAACGGCGAAGGTCAGCAGATGCTCTGGTTTTTCCTGCCCCAGGCCGACGGGGCTGACGGCGACGTGCTGGAAACGCTGATCAGCCAGCAGCAGGGGATCGTGGCTGCCGCGGGCCGGCGCGCGGTCGAGGCTGATGCGTTGCCTGAGCGCCAGGCCCCAGGCGCCTTGCTGCAAGGCGGGGGCGACCAGCCGTTGCTGCTGGAGGCGGGCATCGACTATGGTCGGCGTCGTCTGCTGGTGGCCCTGGCGCGCACTTGGGCGGCCGAACAGCCCACCCCTTTGCCCTATCGCCTGCTGGGGCCGCAGCTCTGGCGCTGGACGCGGCCGGAGCCGGCCGCGCCGCAGCCTGAAAGCGCCGCGGCCGGCCGGGAGGATACGGTCAAGCTGCTGCAGCATCCGGCGTTGGGCGCCTGGTTTCTGCAATCGCGCGCCATCTATGCCCGCGCCGAAAAAGTGTTGACCGGCGCCGAAGTCCCCACCCACGAGGCGTTCACCCAGATGATCGCGCAGACGCTCCAGGAGGCGCTGGACAGCGGCGACCTCTCTCCGGCCGCGCTGCGGGCCAATCTGGAGGCCATGGTCGAATGGTTCACGCTGGCCGGCGACGAACAGCACGCTGACCTGGCCCTGGCCGCGGCCCAGACCGTGGAGGAGGATCCGGCCAGCCATCCGCTGCTGCTCCTGATGAGCGAGCTGGGGCTGCGGCTGGCCATGATCAACCTGGCACGCGGCCTGCTGCCTGAGCTGGGCTGATGCTCAGGCCGGTCTCCTGACCGTGCCCGCACGCTCGGGCCGGTCTCCTGACCGTGCCCCTACGCTCGGGCCGGTCTCCTGACCGTGCCCGCACGCTCGGGCCGGTCTCCTGACCGTGCCCGCACCACCAGGCCAGGCCACAACCGCGCCTCAGCGCCCCAGAATCTCGCGCAGCGCGGCCAGCAGCATGGCCACATTCTTGCGCTGTGACGAATAGCCCATCAGGCCGACGCGCCAAACCTGGCCCTTGAGCGCACCCAGGCCGCCGCCGACCTCGACGTTGTAGCGCTCCAACAGAGTCTTGCGCACAGCGACTTCGTCCACACCGGCCGGCACGCGCACGGTGGTCAGGGTTGGCAGCCGGTGTTGCGGCTCCACGTGCAGGCCGAGATCCATCTCTTCCAGCCCGGCCCAAAACAGCTCGGCATGGGCGCGATGGCGGGCGAAGCGGGCTTCCAGCCCCTCCTCCTGGATCATGCGCAGCGCCTCACGCAGCGCGTAGTTCATGTTGATGGGGGCCGTATGGTGGTAAGCGCGGGCTGAACCCCAGTACTGCGCCAGGGTGGTCAGGTCCAGATACCAGTTGGCAACCCTGGTGGCGCGCTGTTCCAGGGCCGCGCGGGCGCGCGGGCCGACGGTCAGCGGCGCCAATCCGGGCGGCGCGCCGATGCACTTCTGCGTGCCGCTGTAGGCGATATCCACATCCCAAGCATCGATCTGCACCGGCAGGCCGCCCAACGAGGTGACGCAGTCGGCCAGCAGCAAACCGCCGTGGCGATGGACGATCCCGGCAATCTCAGCCAACGGCTGCAAGGCGCCGGTCGAGGTTTCGGCGTGTACCAGGGCGACCAGCTTGGCCGGCTGGCTGCGCAGCGCCTCCTCGATCTCCTCCGGCGTGAACACCTGGCCCCAGGGCCGCTCCAGTTGGCGCACCTGAGCGCCATAGCGGCTGGCCATATCGACCATGCGCTGACTGAAGTAGCCGCTGACGCCGACCAGCACCGAATCGCCCGGCTCGACGAAGTTGGCGAAGGCGGCCTCCATGCCGGCCGTGCCGGTGCCAGAGATGGCGATGGTCAATTCGTTCTCGGTTTGAAAGACAAAACGCAGCAGATCCTGCACCTCGTCCATCAAATTGAGGAACTGCGGGTCGAGATGGCCCACCGGCGGATAGGCCAGCGTCTGCAAGACGCGCGGATGCACGTCGCTGGGGCCGGGGCCCAACAGCGTGCGCGGAACGATGTTCAGATCGCTGTAGGTGGTCATGGGTTGCTCCTTGGCGTGTAGCGGGTTGATTGGCCTAAGTCTAGACCATTCACAGTCACTTGTCAACCTGGCAAGGCAAGGGCCAGCGTTGCCAGCCGCGGCGTTCTCTGGTATACTCAACTGGCAGCGCCGGGATTTCAAAACGACCATTCGGCAATAGTGCCCGGCGCCTGAATGGCAACGCCGCACGGAGATCATCTATGTCCACCCTTCTGCTCAAGAACGCCGATCTGCTGATCACCATGGACGGCGCGCGACGGCGCATCGCCGACGGCGGGCTGTTCGTGCGCGACCACGTCATCCAACAGGTGGGGCACAGCGCTGAGCTGCCAACCGAGGCCGATCGGATCATCGACGCCCGCGGCATGGTCATCCTGCCCGGCCTGGTCAACACCCACCACCACCTGTATCAAACCCTGACCCGCTGCCTGGCCCAGGATGATGGGCTCTTCGGCTGGCTGCGCACCCTGTACCCCATCTGGGCGCGCATGAACGGCGAGGCGGTCTACGTGTCGGCCAAGGTCGGGCTGGCCGAGCTGCTGCTCAGCGGCTGCACGACATCCAGCGATCACCTCTATCTTTACCCCAACGGCAGCCGCATCGACGACGAGATCCAGGCCGCGCAGGAGCTCGGCATCCGCTTCCACGCCACGCGCGGCTCCATGAGCCTGGGGGAGAGCCAGGGCGGGCTGCCGCCGGACAGCGTGGTCGAGGAGGAGGAGGCGATCCTGCGCGACTGCCGGCGGGCCATCGAGAGCTTCCATCAGGCGGAGCGCTACGGCATGGTGCGGGTGGCGCTGGCCCCCTGCTCCCCCTTCAGCGTCACCGCGGATTTGATGCGCGAGAGCGCGGCCCTGGCGCGGGCCTACGGCGTCCGTCTGCACACCCACCTGGGATTTGATGCGCGAGAGCGCGGCCCTGGCGCGGGCCTACGGCGTCCGTCTGCACACCCACCTGGCTGAGACGCTGGACGAAGAGCAGTTCTGCCTGGAGACCTTCGGCCAGCGCCCCGTGGCCTACGCCGAATCGCTGGGTTGGACCGGCGACGATGTCTGGCACGCGCATTGCGTCCACATGAGCGATGCTGAGATCAGCCTTTTTGCCCGCACCGGCACGGGGGTAGCGCACTGCCCCAGCAGCAACATGCGCCTGGCCAGCGGCATTGCGCCGGTGGTGGCCTGGCGGCAGAACGGCGTGCGAGTCGGGCTGGGCGTGGATGGCTCGGCCAGCAACGATTCAAGCCACATGCTGGCCGAGGCGCGCCAGGCCATGCTCCTGCAACGGGTCAAGGGCGACGCGACGGTGATGAGCGCCCAACAGGCGTTGGAGCTGGCCACCCTGGGCGGCGCGTCCGTCCTGGGCCGCGACGACATCGGCGCGCTGGCCCCCGGCATGGCGGCCGACTTCATCGGCTACCGGCTGGAGCGGCTGGACTTCGCCGGCGCGCTGCACGATCCGCTGGCCAGCCTGGTCTTCTGCACCCCGGTCAACGTGGACCTGTCGGTGGTCAACGGTCGCCTGCGGGTGCAGGAAGGCCGCATCGTAGACCTGGACCTGGCGCCGCTGATCCGACGGCACAATGCTATCAGCGGGGCCATGATTCGTAATGAAATGCCTTTGCGCAAATTGATTTGATCAGGACAACAAGAGATATGTCAAGTCAAACAGTTTATCACCGTGACCCTGACGTGGCGCCAGGGAACCAAGAACAAACGCTCAAGGAATCTTCCATCTATCAAGGTTTGTTGTTCTCTGAAGAAGAAGCGGTTCTTGATGTTCAAGCGTCCTATATCGACAAGCTGGAAGGTATACTCTGCAGTGATTTGAGTTTTCAGGGATTTGACACCAGCTATGCATCCCATGATCTGCATGCGTTTCCGGCCAAGTTCCCTCCACAACTGCCTCGCAAATTCATCCTTGGTCTTACGCAGCCAGGAGATATCGTTTTGGACCCGATGATGGGTTCTGGTACGACTGTCGTAGAGGCCTACTTGAACGATCGCCAAGCAGTTGGTTTTGATATCGACCCTCTGGCAAGGTTGATCACAGGAGTAAAGACAACTCCACTCGATGCCAAGGTCGTTATCGAAGTTGGCAGAGCAGTACTTAAGCAGGCAACAATCTCCGTTCAGAGTGATTGCAACCTCCTCCGTAGTCTGCTTGATGCGCGCTGGGACGAGCAAACAAGGCAATTTGTGAACTACTGGTTCGCGATCGAGACTCAGATAGAATTGATCGCTCTGATCACACAGATCGAACAAATCGATGATGAGAAGATCAAAGACTTCCTGAAACTCGTGTTCTCTGCCTGTATTATTACCAAATCGGGCGGCGTTTCGTTGGCTTTCGACTTAGCGCATACCCGTCCTCACAGAGCAAAGGTTGTGTTGACCTCGGCAGGCGAGCTGGTTATTGGAAGCAACCATCATGGCGACTCTTCCCCCAGAGTTCAACTGCTGACAAAAACACTCCGCTCACCCATGGTTGAGTTTCAGAAACGGCTTCACCAAAACGTCAAGAGCCTGAATGAGATACCTTCCAGCGAGTACACGCCAAGCCTCGACCTGGCAGATGCTCAAAAAATGCCTCTTGAGACAGAATCCGTCGATTTGGTTGTGACATCTCCACCATACGCATCCAATGCAATTGATTACATGCGAGCACACAAATTCTCGCTGGTCTGGCTGGGCTACTCGGTTGACCAATTGACCAATACGCGCAGTCACTGCATCGGCGGTGAAACGACGACATCGTTCTCATTCGAAATGTTGCCGCCATTTACGACAACCCTCGTCGCAGAAATAGCTGCGATCGACGCCAAGAAGGGGGCCGTGTTACAGCGTTACTATTCAGAGACGTCTCGCGTCCTGCAAAGTACCTATCGCGTCTTAAAACCTGGAAGAGCTGCTGTGTTTGTTGTCGCCACGTCAAACATGAGAGGTATCGATACTCAAACGCAGAATTGTCTTGCAGATATCGGACGTGCAATCGGCTTCGAAGTGCCGGCAATAGGTGTCAGACGTCTGGATAGAAACCGAAGGATGATGCCGGCCGGCATGAAGATCGATCACACTTCGCAGATCCAACAACGAATGCATGAAGAGTTCGTCTTGGGCTTCTACAAACCTGCCTAACATAGTATCAAGAGGCCAAACGAGAAACGTCACATGAACATTTCTTCTTTGCGACAAAAATACCATCAACGCATTTGCAGTGAAATGATCCGCATCAGACATGGCAGCACGAAAGGTGATTATCCCAACTTCGCGGATGGGAGCAGTAACCAAAGTATCAAGTACGCGTGGGGTATTCTGGATCGACTTTCCTGTGAACGGAACTACGATATCCTCGATGGCCAGACAGTTGGAACAAGATTCGAAACAATCACCAGGGACTTTGTCAAAGCTGCATTCTCATACCTTCAGCACATTCGGCCAGGTGAGTTCGACTATTCCGTACACACGAACATCGCGGAATTCGCGCAATATGAGCATTTGACTTACATTTCCGATGCTTTCAAGAAGAATGCAATCCTTGCGTCGGCATTTGGAGGGGATTATGTCGTACGACCTGACATAGTCATAGGTAAGAAGCCTATGAGTGATGAGCAAATTGACAAGTTAGGAATCTTGAGTGATAGCGCCGTACAACACGCAAAGTACACAACCCTACGGCATAGTAACTCCCCTCATCCTATTCTGCACGCTATCATCTCATGCAAATGGACAATCCGAACCGATCGAGCTCAGAATACCAGAACTGAGGTACTGAATCTGATTCGCAACAGAAAGGGACATCTCCCACACATTGTTGCCATTACAGCCGAACCGTGGCCCGCGCGGATAGCTGCGCTGGCATTAGGCACAGGCGACCTCGATTGCGTATACCACTTCGCGCTGACAGAGTTAGTCGAGGCGGTGGAAGAGACCAAGAACGATGATGGTATCGAGGCATTGCAAATCATGATAAACGGAAAGCGCTTGCGGGATGTCAGCGACCTGCCGTTTGATCTTGCTGTTTGATTCTTAACATGATGATCCACAGCCAAGACCGTCGAAATCATGACACTCCAACCATACATGATCTGATCCAACAAGCCGCCGACATCCTCGCCCATGCCCGCCGCCTGGTTGTCTTGACTGGCGCGGGGATCAGCAAGGAGAGCGGCATCCCAACCTTCCGCGAGGCGCAGCAGGGACTGTGGGCGCGGCATGACCCGCAGCGCCTGGCCACCATGCAGGGCTTCCTGGCCGACCCCAAGCTGGTCTGGGACTGGTACCAGTTCCGCCTGGGACTGGTCGAGCAGGCCCAGCCCAACCCGGGCCACCGCGCCATCGCCGGGCTGGAGCCGCTGCTGCCTCACGTGACGGTCATCACCCAAAATGTCGATGGGCTGCACGCCCGGGCCGGCAGTCACCAGGTGCTGGAGCTGCACGGCAACATCTACCGCTTCAAATGCCTGCGCGGACATGGCAACCTGAGCATGGCTGACCTGGCCGACCAGAAGGCGACGCCGCCCCTCTGTCCACATCCCAACTGCCAGGCCTTGGTGCGGCCCGACGTGGTCTGGTTCGGCGAGAACCTGAGCTACAGCGTCCTCAACCGGGCCGTGGCTGCCGCCGAAGCCTGCGACGTGATGTTGATCGTCGGCACCAGCGGCGTGGTTCAGCCAGCCGCCAGCCTGCCCTACAACGCATGGCACGCCCGCGCCCGCATCATCGAGGTCAACCCGGAGGAAAGCGACCTGACCGACCTGGCCCACGTCTATCTGGCGGGGCCGGCCGGCGAGATGCTGCCGCTGGTTTTGGCAGCGATGAGTGATCAGCAGGCAGGCGCTGTTGCGAGGTGAGGCGGGCGATTGACGGGTCGCACGGAGGTCTCGGTATGGCGCAGACGCCTGCTCGACCGATGGTAAGCTCAGGGTAGCTGTTAAGGAGATGACTTTCATGGACTGGACTAACCGCACTGTATTGGTGACCGGCGCCGGTGGCTTCATCGGCAGCCACTTGACGGAACGGTTGATCGACGAAGGCGCGCAGGTGCGGGCTTTCGTGCGCTACATCTCGCGCGCGGATGTGGGGATGCTCAGCCTGCTGCCGCCGGAGAAGCTGGCCGCGGTGCAGGTGATCAGCGGCGACCTGCGCGACGTGGAGGCGGTGCGCGGCGCGGTCAAAGGCGTCGACACGGTCTTTCATCTGGGCGCGCTGATCGCCATCCCCTACTCCTACGTCCACCCGCGCGAGGTGATCGAGGTCAACGTGTTGGGCACGACCAATGTGCTGATGGCCGGCCGCGATTTCGGCGTGCGGCGCATCGTCCACACCAGCACCAGCGAGGTCTACGGCACCGCGCAGTATGTGCCCATCGACGAGCAGCACCCGCTGCAAGGCCAGTCGCCCTACTCGGCCAGCAAGATCGGCGCCGACAAGATCGTGGAGAGCTTCGTGCGCTCCTTCGAGCTGCCGGTGGCCACGCTGCGCCCCTTCAACACCTACGGCCCACGCCAGTCAGCCCGCGCCGTGATCCCCACCATCATCACCCAGGCGTTGGCCCGGGAGGAGATCCGCCTTGGCTCGCTGACGCCGCAGCGCGATCTGACCTTCGTGGCCGACACGGTGGATGGCTTCATGCGCATGGCGACGCACGACGCGGCCATCGGCCAGGAGGTGAACATCGGCGCCGACGCCACCATCTCCATCGGCGAGCTGGCGCAGAAGATCCTGCGCATCGTCGGCCGCGACCTGCCCATCGTCAGCGAGGAGCAGCGCATGCGACCGGCCGGCAGCGAGGTGCTGCGCCTGTGGGCCGACAACCGCAAGGCGGCCGGGCTGATCGGCTGGCGGCCGCGGGTCACGCTGGACGAGGGCCTGGCCCGCACCGTCGAGTGGCTGGCTGGCAACCTGAGCCGCTACCGACCTGGCGTCTACGAAGTATAGCGATGCACGCAGTCATCCTGGCCGGCGGCAAAGGCCGGCGCCTTCACCCCTATACCACCGTGCTGCCCAAGCCGCTGATGCCGCTGGGCGACATGCCCATCATCGAGGTGGTGCTGCGCCAACTGGCAGCCAGCGGCTTTGGCCAGGCGACCCTGGCCGTGGGCCATCTGGCCGAGCTGCTGATGGCCTATTGCGGCGACGGCAGCAAGTTCGGCCTCAGTTTGAGCTACTCGCGCGAGGAGGAGCCGTTGGGCACGGCCGGCCCGCTGGCCCTGATCGAGGGGCTGCGCCACGGCGAGACCTTTCTGGTGATGAACGGGGACGTGTTGACCAGCCTGAACTTCGGCGCGCTGGCCGCGCACCATCGGGCCAGCGGCGCCGTGGCCACCATCGCCACCCATCAGCGTCAGCAGCAGATCAACTATGGCATCATCGAAAGCGACGCCCATGGCCGGGTGAGCGCCTACATCGAGAAGCCGATCCAGCGCTACCAGGTCAGCATGGGCGTCTACGTGCTGGAGCCGGCCGTGCTGGACTTCATCCCGGCCGGCCGGTATCTGGATCTGCCCGACCTGGTGCGGGGGTTGATGGCCGCGGGCCGGCCGGTGCTGGCCTTTCCCTTCGACGGCTACTGGCTGGACATCGGCCGCCACGACGACTACGAGCAGGCGGTGGAGGAGTTCGAGGCCATGCGGCCCCGGCTCTTGCATTCGTAGGCTGGAGTCCGTAGCCCGCAGGTCCTGTGGGCAACGTGACCTACCCGTATGAGCAACGATCTGGCCCGACGCAGCGTTTCCTCCGTGGGGTGGAACGTGGCAGGCAGCATGACCGGCATGGCGGTGCTGTTTGTCCGTTCGGTGCTGCTGGCGCGCCTGCTGCCGGTGGAGACATTTGGCGTCTATGTGGGCGCGGGCGCGCTGGTGACCTTGACCGCGGTCTTTGCCTCCTTTGGCATGGGGGGCGCGTTTCTGCACCGAAGCGCCGAGACCGAGGATGAAGCCCCGGCCGCGGCAGTCCATTTCACCGTCAAGCTGCTCTTCACGCTGGTCTGGGCGGCGGCCATGCTCCTCTTTGCCCTTCGATTCGCTGAGGGCGGGCGGCAAACGGCGCTGATCGTCCTCACCCTGACCCAGGTGGGCGATGAGCTGACGCAAACCTCGCGGCTCATCCTGGTGCGCCGGGTGATCCACCGCCGGCTGGCCGTCTTGCAGTTCCTGGACGCCACCACCACCACCGTGGTGGCCATTGGCCTGGCGCTGCTGGGCGCGGGCCTGTGGGCGCTGCTGGCCACCGATATCGTCTCCATGCTGCTGGGCATCATCGGCCTGATGATCTGGCGGCCGGTGTGGCGGCTGCGCCTGGCCTGGCAGCGGGCTACCGTGCGCTACTATCTGCGCTTTGGCAGTCGCAATGTCATAGCTGGCCTGCTGCTGATGGCGCTGGATCGCGTCGATGATCTCTGGACGCAGCGCTATCTGGGCAACGTCGCGCTGGGCTACTATTCGCGCGCCTACACCTTCGCCACCTACCCGCGCAAGATCCTGGCCGCGCCGGTCAACCAGGTCGCGGGCGGCACATACGCCGAGCTGAAAAGCGACCGCCTGCGTCTTTCGCAGGCCTTTTTTCGCACCAACGCCCTGCTGGTGCGCAGCGGCTTCTTCCTGGCCGGCGTGCTGGCCCTGATCGCGCCGGAGTTCATCCGCATCTTCCTGGGCGACAAGTGGCTGCCCATGCTGGAAGCCTTTCGGCTGATGTTGATATTCACCCTGCTGGATCCCATCAAGATGACCGTCAGCGACCTGTTCATCGCCATGGGCCGACCTGAGCTGGTGGTTCGCGTCCGGTTGGCGCAGTTGCTCATCCTGATCGTCAGCCTCTTCGTGCTGGGCGCTCGTTTTGGCATCGCCGGCGTGGCCCTGGCCATCGATCTGATGCTGGTCATCGGCATTGGCGTGCTCATGGTGCAGGCGCGCCGCTACGTGGACTTCTCGGCGCGGCAGATCTTTGGCCTGCCCGGCGTCGCGCTGGCGGCTGGGCTGGCCGTCACCGCCGGCCTGGTGGCCGGCCTTACCCCCCATCCCAGCTCCGATTGGTGGAGCGCAGCCGTGAAGATCGCCCTTTTCTCGGCCTGCTACCTGGGCTTGCTGCTGGCCTTCGAGCGGTCCACGCTGGCCATGCTGCGCCGCTCCCTGCGCTGGCTGCGCCCCCCGACGCCCCCGGCCGCCCCCCTGGCCAGCTCGGAGAACCCAGGCGAAACGCCCGAGAGCTAACCCGCGATGGCCGACACCCCCGAAACGACCCCGATCCGCCGCGGCCCGGCCGGCGCGGGCCGGGCCTTCCTGATCTTCAGCGGCTCCAACACCCGCGCCGTCGTGGCCTTCTGTCGCGCCCTGGCCGCCCGCGGCCTGGAGATCTGCATCGTGGCGCGCACAGCCGATGACCCGATCCTGCGCACCCGCTACAGACGCCAGGTGGCAGCCGTGCGCGACCTGGATCGCCTGGATCTGGCCGACCTGGCGCGCTGCATCGCCGAGGCCCGCGGCAAGACCGGCGTGCAGGAATTCGTGGTCAGCCCGACATCCGAGTACTTCAACCTGTTTCTGCTGGAGAACCGCGATTTTTTCGCCGGCCTCGGCTGCACCATTCCCCTGGTGGACCTCGACCTGTACCGCCGCGTGTCGGACAAGCACTCCATGTCGCGCATCTGCCAGCGCCAGGGGGTGGCCGTTCCCTCCGCCATAACTCTGGAGACGCGTCCGAAATTTCCCTTTGTGGCCAAGCCGCGCACCAACGTCACCGCGGACAAGCGATCGCTCTACCCGCATTTGATCTTCGACGCCGCTGAGCTGGCCGCGTTTCGCAGCAGCGAGACCATGGCCGACTTCTACTTCGAGGAATTTGTTGCCGGACCCAGCTTCTATCTGCTATACTACCTCTCCCGCGACGGCCAGGCGACGGCTTGGTCGCAGCAGAACCTGGCCCAGCAGCCCGCGGGCAAGTCCATCGTGCTGGCCAAGGCGGCCCAGATACACCGTGAAGCGGTGAGCGCGCAGTTCATCGCCATCCTGCAAGGGCTCGGCTTCTGGGGCCTGGCCATGATCGAGATCATCCGCCAGGGCGATGGCTATGTGTTCATCGAGCTCAACCCCAGATTTTGGGGGCCGTTCCAGCTTCTGCTCAACGCCGGCAGCCCCCTGATCGACGCATTCATCGACGATCAACTGGCGCTGCCGCCGCGCGCCATCCCGGCGCCGGTGCAGCCAGCGGCCGCCTATCTGTGGCTGGGCGGCATGGCAGAGGCCTGGGCCGCGGGCAAGCCGCTGCGCTGGCACGACGGTGCGCCGCGGCGCCGGACCTGGGCCGTGCTCCGCCACCTGCGCAGCGATGTCTACGCCCGGCGGGACACGGCCGGCCTCTTCCTGCATGAATTGAAGGCGGCGGCGCGCCGCCGGCTGACAGAGCACAGACCAAGCGACCGCGGGCACGCGCCGGCCGCCTGAACCAGGCTACACCATGAACCAACTGCAACAACAACTGCAACAACTCTATGGGGACAGCTCCAAGCACGCCAACTATCAAAATGTGCCCGCGTTCGTGCAGGAAGCCCTGGGCTATCAGGAGACCATCGACGAGAGCTGGCGCGGCGACCGGGCGCGCTATGCCTGGCTGACGCCGGCGCTGGAGTTGTCAGCCCACCAAACCGTGGCGGATATCGGCGCAAACACCGGCTTCTTCGTCCTCTCCCTGGCGCACCGGCATCCCGATTGCAGCTTCGTGGCCTACGAGAGCCATCCGAACCATGTCGATTTCATCCGCCTGGTGGTGGATGCCTTCGAGCTGGGCAACGTCGCGGTCGAGGCCCAGCCGGTGGACCTGGCCGCCATCGACCAGTTGCCCCACTGCGACGTGCTGCTGCACCTGAATGTGCTCCACCACGCGGGGCATGATTTCGACCGCGGCCTGGTGGCCGGGCCGCAGGCGCTGGCCCCCTACGCCCAGGCCTATCTGAGCAAGCTGGCCGGCAAGGGGTCGCGGCTGGTCTTTCAGATGGGCTACAACTGGGGGGGCGACAAGGCGCAGCCGATCGTTGATCCCCACGACCAGGCCGGCATGGTGCGGTGGCTGACCGACGTGCTGGGTCGCAGCGGCTGGCAGGTGCAGGCGCTGGCTTTCGCCACGCGTGACGAGCGCGGCGACATCGTCTACCGGAACCTGCCGCCGGCGTTGATCGCCGCGGCCGGCCAGCCGCAGCCTGACAGCGCAGCGCTGAGCCAGGCGATCGCGGGCTATCATCTGGGGCAGTTCAAGGGGGAGTTCTATCGCCGGCCGCTGTTGATCTGCCGCTCCACTGCGCCGCGCGCCGCGCAGACTCCCGAAAGCAAAGGGGTGTCAGCATGAAACGCTCCCTGGAAGATCTGGCTTTGTTCGGCGGCCCGGCCGCGTTCGCCGAGACTTTGCACGTGGGACGGCCCAATGTCGGCGACCGGGCGCGCCTGCTGGCCCGCATCGACGACATGCTCGATCGCCGCTGGCTCACCAATCACGGGCCCTTTGTCGAGGAGCTGGAGCAGCAGTTGGCCGCGTACCTGGGGGTCAAGCACTGCATCGCCATGTGCAACGGCACGGTGGCGCTGGAGATCGCGGCGCGCGCTCTGGAACTGCGCGGCGAGGTCATCGTCCCCGCCTTCACCTTCGTCGCCACCGCCCATGCCCTGCAATGGCAGGAGATCACCCCGGTGTTCTGCGACGTGGAGCCACACAGCCACAACCTGGACCCGCAGCGCATCGAGGCGCTGATCACGCCGCGCACCACCGGAATCGTCGGCGTCCACGTCTGGGGCCAGCCCTGCGCGGTGGACGCGTTGACCGACATCGCCCGCCGCCGCAACCTGCGGCTGATGTTCGACGCGGCCCACGCCTTTGGCTGCTCCTATCGCGGCCAGATGATCGGCAATTTCGGCGACGCCGAGGTGTTCAGTTTCCACGCCACCAAGTTCTTCAACACCTTCGAGGGGGGCGCGGTGACCACCAACGACGATGCGCTGGCCGCCAAGATCCGCCTGATGCAGAACTTCGGCTTTGCGGGCCTGGATCGGGTCATCTACATCGGCACCAACGGCAAGATGAGCGAGGTCTCGGCCGCGATGGGGCTGACCGGCCTGGAGAGCCTCACGGAATTCGTGGCGATCAATCAGCGCAACTACGAACACTATCATCGGGAGTTGGCGGAGGTATCTGGGCTGCGCCTTCTGCGCTATGACCCGCAGGAGCGCAACAACTTCCAGTACATCACCGCTGAAATCGATGCGCCGGCCAGCGGCATCAGCCGCGATCATCTGGTGCAGGTGTTGCACGCGGAGAACGTGCGCGCCCGGCGCTATTTCTACCCTGGCTGTCATCAGATGGAGCCCTACCGCTCCTATTTCCCCCACGCGAGGCTGCTGTTGCCGGTCACCGAACAGTTGACGCAACGGGTGCTGATCCTGCCCACCGGCACGGCCATCGATGCCCAGGCGATCAGTCAGATCAGCCAACTGATTCGTTTTGTGGTGGAGCACGGCGCGGAGATCAGCGCGCGCCTGGCCGCGCCTGCCCGGAGCGCGGCATGAGCGTCAAAGTGAGCGTGCTGACCACGACCTACAACCATGAGCAGTACATCGGTCAGGCCATCGAGAGCGTGCTGGCCCAACAGACTGACTTCCTCTGGGAGCAGGTGGTGGCCGAGGACTGTTCCACCGACCAGACGCGCGCGGTCGTGACCGCCTGGCAGCGCCGCTATCCCGATCAGATCAAGCCCATCCTGCGGGAACGCAACATCGGCGGACGCCAGAACTTCCTGGATGCCTTTCGCGCCTGCCGCGGCGACTACATCGCCATTCTGGAGGGAGACGACTACTGGACCTCGCCCCACAAGCTGCAACAGCAGGTGGATTTTCTGGACGCACACCCTGACCACTCGATCTGTTTCCATGCCGTCGAAACCCGCGACGAAGCTGACCCGCACACGACGAAAGTGGTGCGGGCGGCCCGCGCCCGCTATACCCTGGAGGATCTGCTGGAACAGAACATGATCCCCACCTGCTCAGTGATGTTCCGCAATCGCCTGTTCGACAGCTTCCCCGACTGGTATCTCAAGGCGCCGGCCGGCGACTGGCCGCTGCACGTGCTCAACGCCCAGCACGGCGACATCGGCTATATCGACCAGGTGATGGCGGTGTACCGGGTTCATGCCGGCGGGGTCTGGTCGCCCAAGGTCTCCTCGGATCGTCGCCGGCAGATTCTGACGATTCTGAGGCTTTTCTACGACAATCTGGACCCAGCCTACAGGCCACAGATCGAGCAAAGCCTGGCGCGCTGGCATTTCAAGGCCGTGAACGCGCTGCTGCTCGAGCAGGACTATCGCGGCGCCGCCAGCTACGCCTGGAAATTGGCCGCCGATCCCGACATTCCCCGGCGCGCGCTGCTCAAGAACTCGCTCTGGGCAGTTCAGGCGCGGCTGCACTAGCCGCGCCCCCCGCAACCGCCTGCCAGGACCCTTCATGCGCCTCTGCCTCATCGCCAACCCCAACAGCATCCACACCCGCCGCTGGGTGCGCCATTTCGCCGACCTGGGCCACGATCTGCACCTGATCGGCGAAAAGACGCTGACCGCACAGCCGCCGGCCGGGGCCGCCTTCCACGATCTGACCCAACAGAACAACGCGGCCAAGCTGCGCTATCTCGTCTGGGCGCAGGCGGTGCGCCGGCTGGTGCGGCAGATCCAGCCCGATGTGCTGCACGCGCATCAGGTGGCCAGCGCCGGCTGGCTGGGCGCGGCGGCCGGCTTTCGCCCCCTGTTGGTGACGGCCTGGGGCTCGGACCTGCTGCTGGGCCCGGCGCGCTCCCCAATGCAACGCCAACTAGCCCGCTGGACCCTGCGCCGCGCCGATTACATCACCTGCGTCTCCCAGCCCCTGCTGGAGGCGGCGCTGGCGCTGGGGGCCGATCGCCAACGAATTGAGCTGGCGCCCTGGGGCGTGGACACGACGGTGTTTCGTCCAGGGGATGCTTCGGCGGCCCTCAGCATGACAGGAGAGGCGGGGCCGCTGGTGTTGAGCATCCGCGGCGTGCAGCCGGTCTATCAGCCGCTGACCGTGGCCGCGGCCATCCCCCTGGTCCTGGCCCGGCGGCCCGACGCCCGCTTCATGATCCGCACCTACAGCGCCGACGCCGGCCTGCTGGCCGAGTTCCGGCGGCAGGTGGCCGCAGCCGGGGCGGCCGATGCGGTCGCCTATGTCGGCGATCTGCCCGATGACCGCGCCATCGCCGACCTCTACCGCCAGGCCGCCGTGGTCATCTCCGTGCCCTCCTCCGACGGCGCGCCGCAGTCGGTGCTGGAGGCCATGGCCTGCGGCGCGGCGCCAGTGGTCAGCGATCTGCCGTCGCTGCGCGCCTGGGTGCGGCAGGAACAGGAGGGCCTGCTGACGCCGGTGGGGGATGCCCACGCCCTGGCCGACGCGATCGTGCGTCTGCTGGACGACCCGGCGCTGCACGCCTCGATTCGAGCCGCGGCCGTGCGTCTGGTGCAGCAACGGGCGGACCGCCGCCTGTGCCTGGCGCGCTACGAGGCCATCTACCAGCACCTGGCGGCCGGCCAACGACCCCAGCCCACACCCTCCATTTCCGGGGAGAAGCATTGACCATGTTCGCCAAAGGCAAGCAACTGGCCGGCCAGTCCTCGCTCTACACCATCGGCGAGGTATTGCGCAGCAGCCTCTCCTTCCTGCTGTTGCCCATCTACACCCGGCTGCTGACGGTGTCCGACTACGCCATCCTGGGGGTGATGAGCCCGGTGTTTGCCCTGCTGTCGGCGTTGATGGCGCTGGGGTTGCCGGCCGCGCTGGTGCGTTTCTACTTCGACTATCAGGAGGATGACGCCACCCTGCGCCGCTACGTGGGCACCATCACCCTCTTCGGTTTGCTGAGCGGCCTGCTGGGCGCGCTGCTGTTGACGCTCTTTGGCCCCGCCATCTTCGGCTGGCTGCTGCCCAACACCCCTTTTCGCCCCTTCGTTTTGCTGACGATCTGGAACTCCGGCATCACCGTGGTGTCGGTGCTGGCCTTGCAGCTCCTGCGCGCCCGCCAGCAGGCGCTCTATTTCATCTCCTTCAGCCTGGTCGATTTCGGCCTGACCACGGCGCTGATCATCCTTTTCGTGGTCGGGCTGGGGCTGGGCGCGCTGGGCAGTCTCTGGGGACAACTGCTGTCCGCCGCGGTGATGGCCCTGCCCGCGCTGTGGGTGCTGGGCCGGGCCGGCGCACTGAGCTTCTCCTGGCCGCTGCTGCGCTCCTCGCTGCGCTTCAGCCTGCCGCTGCTCCCCTTCATCCTGGGCACTTGGGGTCTGAACGTCTCCGACCGCATCGTGCTGGACCGGCTGGTCTCACGCGAGGCCTTGGGTCTCTACACGCTGGGCTATCAGTTCGGCGTGCTGCTCAATTTGATCGCCATGGCGCTGAACAATGCCTGGCAACCCTTCTTCTACCAGAACGCGGGCGAGCGCAAGAACGATTCCATGATCGGCTCTTTCATCACCTACCAGGTGGCCTTGATGGTGCTGCTGGCGCTGGCCGTGGCCATGCTGGCGCCTGAGGTGATCCGCATCATGGCCACGCCAGCCTACTGGGGCGCGGCCGCCATCGTGCCCTGGATCGCCGCGGGCTACGTGATGCGCTATCTCTACTTCTTCCCGGTCAACGGCATGTTGTTTCGCAAGCGCACCGGCTGGGTGGCCGCGCTGACCATCCTGGCCGCGGCGCTGAACATCGGGCTGAACCTGCTGCTGGCGCCGCGCTTCGGCGTCATGGCCGCGGCCATCAACACCCTGGCCGCCTTCACGGTGCTCTTCATCATGGCCCTGGTCATCGGACAGCGCATCTACCCGGTACACTATCAGTGGGGCCGACTGTTGCGGCTGATCCTCGTCGCGCTGGCGCTGTTCATGGTGAGCTGGCGGCTGGTTCCCACAGCCAACGTGTGGGTGAGCATGGTCCTGGACCTCCTCCTGCTGGCCAGCCTGCCCCTGCTGCTGTGGTTGACGCGCTTTTTCACGCCGGGCGAGCAGGCGCGCGCGGCGCAGTTGGCCCGGCAAATGGCCGGCAAGGTCAGACGATGAGCAACGAATCGAGACAAACGGAGCCAGTTCGGGTGGCGATGCTGTTGTCCAACGCCTTCCGGCCCGATCCGCGCGTGCTGAAAGAGGCGCGCTCGCTGGCTGAGGCTGGCTACGAAGTGACGGTGATCGCCTGGGATCGCGAGGGCAAGTACCCGGCGGCGGAGCTGGTGCAGCCCGGTTTCAGCCAGGAACAGAGCCCGGCGCAGCCGCAGAGCGGCCAGCGCTGGCCCGCTGGAGCGTTCATGGTGCAGCGGGTGCAGGATGTGCGCTCCAGCTACGGCGCGGGGCTGCGCCAGGCGCTGCGGCTGCCCCGCTTCTGGCTGCATGCCTGGCGCCAGTTGAACCGGCTGCGGCCGGCCGTGGTGTACTGCCACGACTTCGACACGCTGCCGCCCGGCTGGCTGTGGGCCAAGATCCGGCGCCGGCCGGTGATCTACGACGCGCACGAGTACTACACCGAGCTGCAGCGGCCGCGGCTGACCGGACTGGCCGGCAAGGTGCTGCTGCCGTTGATCGCGGCGGCCGAGCAGCTGTTGAGCCGCAGCGCGGCGGCCGTGGTCACCGTGGATGAGCGCATCGCCCGCCGCTACCACAATCGACGCGTGGTGATCATCGGACACTACCCGCCTGGGGACTTTGCGCGCGGCGTGGCTCGGTCGGAGACCGGCCACAGCGGCAAGAGCGATGAGACCGGCCACAGCGAGGCGGGCGTGGCTCGGTCGGAGACCGGCCACAGCGGCAAGAGCGATGAGACCGGCCACAGCGGCAAGAGCGGGAAGGCTGGCCAGTTGGTCTATGCCGGGCGTTTTTCCACCGACCGTGGTCTGTTGGTGATCGCCGCCGCCATGCAGCGGCTGGCAGCGCAGGGGCGGCGGCCGCGGCTGCGTCTCTTGGGCGCGTGGACGAATCAAGGGGAGGAGGCGGCCTTCTGGCAGGCCGTGGCCGGCCTGGAAAGCCAGGTGGAGCCGGTGGGCTGGGTGCAGTTCGACCAGGTGCCCGATCAGCTCGCCTCGGCCGATGTGGCGCTGGCCCTGTTGCAGCCCATCGAACGCTACACCGTCGCGCTGCCGGTCAAGCTGTTCGAGTACATGGCCTGCGCCCTGCCGGTGATCATCAGCGATTTCCCCGCCAACCGGGCCGTGGTGGCCGGCGCCGACTGCGGCCTGCTGGTGGATCCCAGCGACGTAGAGGCCGTGGCCGCGGCCATAACCCGGCTGTTGGACGATCCAGCCGAAGCCCGCCGCCTGGGCGCCAACGGTCGCCGCGCCTTCGAGACCCAGTACAACTGGCAGGCGCTGGAGCAAGAGCTGCTGGCGTTGGTGGCAGAGCTGAGCCGACCGGCAAAGAAGCGGGCAATGCTGTAGGCCAGACTGGCCGCGGCCTTCACTCAGGCAGCTGTCAGCTTAGAGGGGACAGCGCGTCAATCCATCCTTCGTCA
>Ga0209605_1000827_pt1 | contig 37402 bp, 25 predicted proteins | sample AD_UKC035_MetaG_FD_184408 | JGI IMG/M metagenome (GOLD analysis project Ga0209605, IMG submission 184408) | Active sludge microbial communities of municipal wastewater-treating anaerobic digesters from USA - AD_UKC035_MetaG (SPAdes) (version 2) | ecosystem: Engineered > Bioreactor > Anaerobic >...
GGCCCGGGAGAAACCGACGGCGCCCGCGACCGCGTCGCCGACGGCCCCGCCAGCGGGGTCGGACGCATCTCCGTGCCGCCACTCTGGCACCCCGTCAGCACCAACACCCCAAGAACCCCTGCCAGAACAGAGAAGTGCCGCAGCCCCAAGACCATCATGACATCGCCTCGCCTCATCGCCGGTTTCAACCCGCCGCATACACCATCCGCCCCGCCACTGCAAGACGCCGTTCCGTGCCCCGGCCAGCCCGGATCCTCGCCTAACGCCTGCGGGGCGAACGTGGGCCATCGGCTCCTGGTGGGTTTTCGCCTTGAAGGCGCGTGGGGTGTCGGCTCCGGGGTGGCCCGCCCGCTGGCGGGCGGGCTCTATAGGGTTTGGAGGGAATGGGCCCGCCCTGGGGGCGGGCTTTCAAATCCGCGAAAACCCCGGACTGGGCGGCTCAAGGCGTCTGGTCAAGCCCAGGAAGTTGAGCCGCAAGGGACGCTTACGCGCGGATTTGGGGCCAGTCTATTCTCTTGCGCGGTACTCGAGAGAGCCCATGATCTTCGAGCCATGCGCCTTCTAGTGGTTGAGGATGACCCGAAGATCGCGTCCTTCGTGGCCAAGGGCTTCAAGCAGGCGGGCTACGCCGTGGATGTGTGCGCCGACGGCGAGCAGGCGCTGGCGCTCGCCACAACCACCCCCTACGACGCCGCCGTCTTCGATCTCATGCTGCCCAAGCTCGATGGCCTCACCGCCCTCGAACACCTCCGCGCCCGAGGCGTCCGAACGCCCGTCCTCATCCTCAGTGCCAAGGCCAGCGTCGATGACCGCGTCCGCGGACTCCAGGCCGGGGGCGACGATTACCTCACCAAACCGTTTGCCTTCTCCGAGCTCGCCGCCCGCATCCAGGCGCTGATCCGACGATCCTCCCATGCCCCGGAGCCCACCCGCCTGACCGCCGGCGATCTGACCCTCGATCTGCTCCGCCGCGAAGTGCATCACAGCGGCGACATCATCGAGTTGCAGGCGCGCGAGTTCGCCCTCCTCGAGTACCTCCTGCGCAACGCCGGCCGCGTCGTCACCAAAACCATGATCCTCGAGCACGTCTACGACTACAGCTTCGACCCCCAAACCAATGTCGTCGACGTCCTCGTTCATCGCCTCCGCACCAAGGTCGACCGGGACAGGACCTTGATTCATACCCTCCGGGGCGTCGGCTACATCCTCAAGGCCCCCCCGCCCGCCACACCCCCACGCCCGACATGACCCCAACCGCCTTAGCCTTCCTCCACCGGTTCCGACGGGACTTCGGCCTCCGATTGAACTTCTGGTACGCGGTCATCTTCACCGCGAGCGCCGCCGGCTTGTTCCTTCTCCTCTACTACAGCCTCGTGTCAGCCGTCGAACGCAAGGAACGCGAGGTCATCGAGGCCCGGCTCAAGGAATACGCCGTGATCTACGGCAGCAGCGGCGTCGCCGGGCTCCGCTCCTGGCTGGCCCGCGACCCGCAGTCCGCCCGCCAAAAGCCCTTCTTCATCCGCCTCGTCAACCGGTGGAACCAGCCCCTCCTCCTGCAGGCCCCGGAAGACTGGATCGAATTCAAAGACATCGATGGCGGCTGGGAAGGCTACCGCCGGCAGGTCGGTGTCCTCCGAATCCCCAAGGACGAAGAACGCGAATTCGTGCTCGTCTCCCAACACTTCCCGGACGGCTCCCTCCTCCAGGTGGGACGCAGCGCCAGCAGCCGCGAGACGCTCTTCCGGCCCTTCCTCCGCACGTTCCTCGTCGCCCTCGGCGTCACCGCCGTCATCGGCTTCACCGCCGGAGCCGCCTTCGCCCACCATGCCACCCGCCCCATCCGCGCGATCGTCGGTGCCGCCCGCGAAATCATCCGGACCCGCACCCTGGACGCGCGGGTCTCGACCGGACAATCCGACGATCAACTCGATGAGCTGGCCCGTCTGTTCAATACCATGCTCGATCAGAACCAGGCGCTGATTAAAGCCATGCGCGAAGCCCTCGATAACGTCGCCCACGATCTTCGCACCCCCCTCGCCCGGCTCCGCGGCGTGGCCGAGCTCGCCCTGCGCGATAGCGCGGACCTCCCCGCCACGCGCGAGGCCCTGGCCGAGTGCGTCGAGGAATCCGACCGCGTCCTCAACATGCTCAAGGCGGTCATGGACATCACCGAAGCCGAGGCCGGCATGCTCCGCCTCGATCGCGTCCCCACCGACCTCGGCCAACTGCTCGACGAGGTCATCGAAGTCTACTCCTTCCTCGCCGAGGAAAAGCAAATCGCCATCCGCCGCGATTACACCGGCCGCTGCGAGGCCCGCGTCGACCCCAATCGCATGCGACAGGTCTTCGGCAATCTCCTCGACAACGCCCTCAAGTACACCGCCCCGGGAGGCCACGTCGCGGTTCGCCTCGAACAAACCCCCGAGGCCGCCCTCGTCCGCTTCCGCGATGACGGCATGGGGATCGCCGAGGACGACTTGCCCCGTATCTGGACCCGCCTCTACCGGGGCGACAAAAGCCGCTCCCAGCGCGGCCTCGGCCTCGGCCTCAGCCTCGTCAAGGCCATCGTCGAAGCCCACGGCGGCCGGGTCGCCGTCCAAAGCCAAGTCGGCGACGGCTCCGAATTCACCGTCCGCCTCCCGCACTCGCCCCCCCACGACGCGGACCCCCCCGACCGCGCCCCGCTAACATCGACCCGGATCCTCGCCTAACGTCTGGGGCTCGAACGTGCGGGGACAATGAGTCTGTCACCTTGTTTGCGGCACTCCCCCCGCTCCGGGGTCGCAGGGGGAGGGAAGGACCGGCGCGCGGACTCGATGCAGGAGTCGGCGTTCGCGAACTGCTGTTCGCCGCAGGCGGACCCCATGTTCCCAGCGCAGTCTGGGAAAAGGCGTGGAGTCCTCGACTTGTGGAATATGGAGTCAACAGGTCAAGTTTGGCCCCTGCTGTTCCAGGACTGCCCCCATGCCTTCGAGGACTCTGCATTGGCGAGGCGCAGAAGAGGGGTGGGCAAGCACAGCAGGGTCCAGCCCAGGAGGTTGAGCCGCAAAGGACGCTTACGCGCGGATTTGGCGGAGGCGATCAACCCTTGTAACGGCGGGCGCTTGCATGCATATTGGCACTCATAAGCCTGCAATGGAGACTCGCTCATGAGTCGTGCCGTGTCATGCCGTGTCGCGCAACGGCGGTGGCAAGTCCGATCCTGGAAGCCACCGCCTCCGCCCAGAGTCCTCGACTTCCGGAACTCGTGGTCACCAAGTCATGTTTGGTCCCTACGGTTCCAGTCCTCCCCTCCATCCGACCAACCCACCCTCCCACGATGAACCCAAAAGTCCTCTTCCCCATCGTTGTCGCTCTGATGATGGCCAACCCCCTGCAAAGCGCCACGTTCACCGTGGTCAATACCAACAGCACCGGGCCGGGGTCGTTGGAGCAGGCGATTCTCGACGCCAACGCCAACGCCGGCGCCGACGTCATCGCCTTTGACCTCGCGACGGGCGGATTCACCATCCGGCCGACCAACGCGCTGCCCGTCATCACCGACCCCGTCACCCTGGACGGCACCACGCAGCCGGGCTACGCCGGGACGCCCAAGATCGAGATCCAGGGCGTGAGCGCCGGCGCCGCCGTCGACGGCTTGAAGATCGCCACCAGCAACAGCGTCATTCGCGGACTTGTCATCAACCGGTTCGCCGGCGACGGCATCGAGATCACCAACGCGCTGCATATCGTGGTCGAAGGCTGCTACATCGGCTTGAACCTGGCGGGCGCGACCGACCTGGGCAACACCCTCAACGGCATCCTCATCACCCATGCCGCCGACAACACCATCGGCGGCCTCACCCAGGCCGCCCGCAACCATATCGCCGGCAATAACCAGAGCGGCATCCACCTCAGCGGTGCGGCGTCGACCCACAACCTCGTCCTCGGCAACGTCATCGGCCTGAACGTCGCCAGCACGGCCGTGCCCAACGCCGCCGACGGCATCCGTGTGAACGCGCCCGGCAATGTCATCGGTGCTGCCGGAGCAGGCAACATCATCTCCGGTAACACGGGGCAGGGCATCGAAATCACCGCCGCAGGCACTGGCACCGTGGTCCGCGGCAATTCCATCGGCACCGACGAGACGGCCGCCCTGGACCGCGGCAACTCGATCGACGGCATCCTCGTCTACGCCGGAGCCGTGATCATCGGGGGTGATCTTCCCGGCGAGGGTAACCTCATCACGGGCAACAACGGGGACGGCATCGAGTTGAATGGCGCCTCGGCCACCAACGCCATCGTTCTCGGCAATACCCTCGGCGTCTCTGCCGCATTGCAGAACAGCGGCAACGGCGTGTGGATCACCGGCGGCGCTCGTGGCACGATCGTCGGTGGGATCGCCCCGGGCCAGGGCAATCGCGTCGTCGGCAACGGGGCGGCCGGGATCGGCGTCGCGGCATCGAACGCCAACACCAACCACACCTTCCGCGGCAATCTCATGCACTCGAATGAAGGTCTGGGAATCGATCTGGCCGCCACCGGTGTGGCCCCCAATGACCCCAATGACGGGGACACCAGCGCCAACCGCTTGCAGAACTACCCCCTGCTGACCGCCGTCACAAGCTCGGCGAGCGATGTCACCATCGCCGGCCTGCTCGACTCGACGCCCAACACTCTCTTTGCTGTGGACTTCTACGCCAACACGCTGTTCGACCCGAGCGGTTACGGTGAGGGCGAGATCTACTTGGGCTCGGCCGGCGTGACGACGGATGACGCCGGCGACGCCCTCTTCATCCTCACGCTGCCGGTCGTTCTGCCGGGCCGCTACGTGACGGCCACCGCCACCGATCCCCAGGGCAACACCTCCGAGTTCAGCCCCGCGGTCGTCGCCGACAGCACCGTCCCCACCGCCACCTTCACTGTCGTCAACACCGATGACAGCGGCCCAGGTTCCCTGCGCCAGGCCATTCTCGAGGCCAACACCTCGATCACCGGCGGCCCCGACGAGATCCGCTTCGCGATCCCCGGCCCGGGCCCCCACGTCATCGCACCGTTGTCCGCATTGCCGCCCCTGGCGGATCCGGTCCTGATCGACGGCTACACCCAACCCGACGCGATCCCGAACACGCTGTCGGCCGGCAACAATGCCGTTCTCAAGATCAGGCTCGATGGCAACAGCGCGCCTAACAACGTCAGCGGCCTGACGCTCTGGGGAGGCAACAGCACCGTCCGCGGCCTCGCCATCACTCGCTTCAAGAGCACTGCGGGCCACGGCATCAGGGTGTTGAGCGACCACAACACCATCGAGGGCAACTACCTCGGCGTCAGCCCGGATGGCGCCCCCGCCCAGGGCAATGGCGGCGACGGCATCCTCGTGACCGGAGCCAGCAACCTCGTCGGCGGCCCAACCCCCGCCGCCAGCAACCTCATCGCCGGGAACAGCGGCGACGGTATCGAACTCAACGGCGCCTCATCCACGGCCAATGTCGTGCTCGGGAACACCCTCGGGATCTCGTCCGCGCTCAAAAACACCGGCAACGGCGTGTTCATCACGTCGGGCGCCCATGACAACATCATCGGCGGTCTGCCGCCCGGCCACCCCAACACCATCGTCGCCAGCGGCAAGGCCGGCATCAGCGTCGCCGCGGCAACGGCCAATACCAACAACACGTTCCGCGGCAATATCATCTATGCCAACGCCACCCTCGGCATCGACCTGGGCGCCAATAACGCAACCGTCAACGATACGACCGACGCCGACGTCGGCGCCAATCAGTTGCAGAACTTCCCCGTTCTCGCCAGCGCCACCACGAACTCACCCACGGCGCTCACCGTCACCGGTTCGCTGACGAGCGCGGCAGGCACCCCCTACGCCCTCGACTTCTACGCCAACGCCGCGATGGACTCGACCGGCTTCGGCGAGGGCCAATACTACCTCGGCAGCGCCAGTGTCACGACCGACGGCACCGGCCATGCCGACTTCGACCTCCTCCTCCCGGTCACCCCGCCGGGACGCTTCATCGCCGCCACCGCCACCGATCCGAACGGTAACACCAGCGAGTTCTCCCGCTGGACCATCACGGTCACCTCGACCCCGCCCACCAATACCTTCGAGCAGGCTGCCGACTTCGTCTTCATCATCGATGCCTCCGTCTCCATGGCCGGTGAAATCGCCGCCGTGAAGAACGGCCTCGGCAGCTTCGTCGCCGGGCTCAATACCGCCCTCATCGACGCACGGTTCGCCGTCGTCCTCTTTGGCGCCGCACCGGAGCTGATCCTCGATTTCACCCGCGACCCAACCGTCACCGAAACTGCCTTCGACCTCATCAGTGTCAACGGCCCCGTCCCCGGAGTCCACTACAACCATAACGCCAACCCCGAGGCCGGCCTCGAAGCCATCCGCATCGTCCTCCAGGGCGCCACCAATAGCACCCTCGTCCGCGACAATGCCGGTGGCTCAGGGCCGCTCCTCTTTCGACCGGATGCCCGCAAGAACCTCATCCTCGTCACCGACGAGAATTCGGACCGGCCATACTACGCCGAGAATCGGATGGCGGGACAAACCACCACGGAACCTCCCACAACGCTGAACGCCGCCTGGCAGGCGGAAGTCGATGCCACCGCGCAGGTCGTCCTTGCCCACAACGCATTCCTCAACGTCCTCATCAGCGCCAGCGGCGCTTCCCGCTATCAATACGGCGACCCGTCCCAGTCGGCCGCCGATCCCGATTTTCTCAATTTCGACCCGGACGCGACGCTGGCCAACCTGGTGGCCGCCGGGTTCGGCGGCAGCCTCGAAGCGCAGGTGCTGGCCGCCGGCCTGGTCGGACGCGCCTTCAACATCGCATCGGTCGACACCCCCAATTTCATCAACAACTTCTTCGCCGCCAAAGTCGAGGAGATCATCGACAATCCGATACCGCCGCCCCGCCTGGTCATCGCAGCGATCCCTGACGCGGTCGAGTTGACCTGGCCCACGAACTCCTACGGCTTCCTGCTCGAGACAAACCGTGCACTCAACCAGGCCCTCGGCTGGGGCGTCTGGACCACCAACTACGGCGTCGCCGGCACCAACTTCATCGTGACCGACACCCTCAACGATAGCCTCCGCTTCTATCGCCTCCGCAAATAGCCCCGCCAAACCCCATACCCCGCGCACCGCTCTCTGGCCTCCCTCACTCCCCGCTATCGGGAGACGAGGGGGACATGAGTTCACGAACGTCGTCTGGGAAGAGGCTTCCCAAACCGGCAGGAAACCATACAATGGCGCCATGAAACACGCGGGCCGGGCGACACACGCCGCCTTGCGGCTGATCTATTGGACGCTTTTCGTCCTCCTGGCCCTCATGATGGCCGGAGTGCTGGCGCGCTTTCTGGCGGATGTCGTCTTCCAGGTCGCCGGGGCCCTCGTGGCCCTCTGGGTCTTGTTCGTCCTCTTCTGCCTCTACTTCTTCCGAGACCCGAATCCCGATGTCCCCAACACCCCCGGCATGATCCTCGCCGCCGGCCACGGCAAGGTGGACGCCATCGACGAGGTCGATGAACCCGAGTTCATGGGCGGACGCTGCCGTCGGATCTCCGTCTTCCTCTCCGTCTTCGATATCCACGTGCAAAACGCCCCCACCGCTGGCCGCATCGTCCTGGCCAGACATACCCCCGGCCGGTTCCTCAATGCCATGCGGGCCGATTCCGCCGTCTACAACGAAAACCTCTTCCTCGGGATCGAGTCCAGCGAAGTCCCGGACCGCAAGGTGGGCGTCCGGTTGATCGCCGGCGTCATCGCCCGCCGCATCGTCCCCTGGGTCCAGACGGGCGACACCGTCGCCCGCGGGGAACGAATCAGCCTGATCCAGTTCGGCTCGCGCGTGGATGTCCTCCTGCCCCTCTCAGCCCGGTTGCTCGTCGAGGTGGGCGACACGGTCTGCGGCGGCGAAACCCTCCTCGCCCAGTGGGATTAAACCATGGCCGGATCCCCCGACACTCGTGATCTGCCCGCCGCGGCCGCGCCACGGCTGAGAATCTACTTCCTGCCGAACCTCATGACGGCAGGCAATCTCTTCTGCGGCTTCGTTGCCCTCACCCGCATCGTCGAAGCCAACTCGACCGCCCCCAATTTCGACTCCGTCATCCGCCAGGCCCTGTTCTTCATCCTCCTGGCCTGCATCTTCGATCTCCTCGACGGACGCGTCGCCCGCTGGGGCGGAGCCGAAAGCCCCTTCGGACGCGAGTTCGATTCGCTCGCCGACCTCATCTCGTTCGGCGCGGCGCCCGCGTTCCTCGTCCATCGCATCGTCCTCAAGGACGTCTTCGTCAACCACGAGGAGATCGGCTGGTTCATCGCCTCGATCTACCTGATTTGCGGCGCCTTGCGCCTCGCCCGGTTCAATTGCCTCGCCGCAACCCCCGGCCAGGGCGGCAGCAAGGAGTTCCTCGGCTTTCCCATCCCCGCCGCCGCAGGCCTGGTCGCGTCCCTCACCCTCTTCCTGATGTGGTGGGAGAACCGGGAGTTCCCATGGGGCCGCTGGCGCTACGTGCTCCCCTTCATCCTCGTCTTCCTCTCCGTCATGATGATCAGCGAAGTCAAATACCCCTCCTTCAAATCCCTGAACCTCGGCACCCAGCGCCCCTTCGCCAAACTCGTCGCCGCCGCCCTCTTCATCGGCGTCCTGCTCGTCCTCCGCGAGAAAATCCTCCCCCTGGTGCTCCCCGTCATCTTCACCGCCTACCTCCTCTACGGCTTCATCCGACCCCGCATCTCCCGCCGCGTCATCCGCGAGATCGAGGAAGACGACGACCTCGATTCCGCCGACGCCCACCCCGCCGGGGGACCGGACGCCCCCCGCTGAATCCGGAGCCCGGATGTGAGGCTCCGCGACGCTTCATGAAACACCCGGGCTAACCCGGCTCCGGACAGTAAGGGTCTGTGCACAGACCCTAAGCCCGCCCGGCTTCACTCGAGATACCCGTGGCCCCGCAAAAAGGCCTCGAGCTGGCCGGTGTCGAAGTCGCCCAGGACCAAACCGTCGATCTCGATCACCGGCACGCACCCCTGCCCGCTCAGCTCGAGCGCCCGCTGCCGCGCCGCCGCGTCCCCGCCTGTGTCCCGCACGGTGTAAGCCCACCCCCGGGCATCAAGCCACGCCTTCGCCTCCTGACACCAGCCGCACATCGCGCGGCTGTACAGAATCACCTGCTGCGGTGTCTTCACGGTCTTCATCGTCGCACCACCTTACTGCGCCCCACTCCCCCCGGCCAGCACGTTGCGGCACCTGGATCCGCCGCCCCCACCCCCGACCGCTCGACCCTTGACAACCCCCCGCCCTGCGATTGCCATTCCCCCAACATGAGACCTCTCCTTGCCTGCCCCGCCGGAGCGCTCCTCGCACTCACCCTCTCCGGTTGCGCACATCTCGCCACCGCACCGCCATCGCAAAGCCCCGGCCTCGCCACCCCCCAGTCCCCCCCCACCGTTTCCGCCAGGCCCAATGCCAAACCGGTCCGCATCCTCTTCGACACCGACCTCGGCTCCGATTGCGACGACGCGGGCGCCCTGGCCATCCTGCACGTCTACGCGGACCGCGGGCTCGCCGAGATCCTCGGCTGCCTCTACAGCTCCGGCAAAGTCCCCTACGGCGCCGGCGTCCTCCAGGCCATCAACACCTACTACCGCCGTCCCGAAATCCCCGTCGGCGCCGCCCACGACGACGCTGTCGGCGATCCGGTCGACAAGATGACCGCAGAGAAACTGGCCAAGGACACCGCCGCGTTCGGCAACCGCATCGTCCACAACCGCGACGCCGAGGAGATGACTGCGCTCGCCCGGCGCCTTCTGGCACAACAGGAGGACCACAGCGTCACCTACCTCACCGTCGGACACACCAAGGGCCTTCATGACCTGCTCTTCTCCCTGCCTGACGCCGCCTCCCCACTCACGGGCTCCGAGTTGGTTCGCCGCAAAGTCCAACGCTGGGTCGCCCTCGGAGCCCTCGGCGCCTGCAACCCCGAACGGCGCTACACCAAAGACTGGAATTTCTTCTTCAACGGCACCGCCCCCTACACCCAACGCCTGGTCGAGGCGTGCCCCGTGCCGGCCTTCTTCGTGGACGGAGGCGATGACGTTCTGACCGGCCGATCCCTCAAAACCGCCCCCCGGGACAGCATCGTCCGAACCGCCTACCGGGACTGGCTCTGGAACTACGAAAAGAAAACCCTCGACGACCAACGCCCCAGCTGGGATCTGGTCGCCACCTGCTTCGCGGTCGAAGGCACCGGCCGCTTTCTGGCGAATGCAGGCTCCGGCCGACTCGACTTCGACCTCGAACAAGGCTGCCGCTGGCTCAACGATGAGAACCCTCGCACCCAGACGTTCATCCGCCAAAAGCCCGGAGTGAGCACCGCGTTCGCCGACTACCTGAACAGACTGTTGGCCGCCCAACCCGCCGCACCGCGCTAGAGTCCTCGACTTGTGGAATATGCGGTCAACAGGTCAAGTTTGGTCCGGATCCTCGCCTGACACCTGGGACTCGAACGTGCGCCATCGGCCCCGGGTCTTGGCCTCGTCGCGCCATGCCACGGCCCGTTGCGGATATCAAAGCGATTCCCTTCCGCCCAGGACGGTTTACACTCGCCGTCAATGAACCTCATCGCCAGGTCGTTCTCCCTCCGCGCGCGGCGCGCCACGAAGGCCTTCTCCTGTCGGCGCTTCCCGGTCAGTTCCATCACCCTCGCCATCGCGGCCGCGCTCCTGTCGGCCCCCGGCCCGCGCGCAGCGTCCCCGCACGACGCCAAAGCCGGCACACCCCCTCCCTGCCCTCGCGGCGCGGATTGGGTGTTCGAACCCGCTTTCAGCGACGAATTCAATGGGACGCAACTCGACGCCGACAAGTGGTGGGACTTCAATCCCGCCTGGCACGGTCGCAAACCCGCCTACTTCGACCGGGCGAACGTGCGCGTGGCCGATGGAAGCCTCCAACTGACGGCGCGGGAGCTCCCCCCGTCCGAAGTGTCCGTCGAGAACAAGGTGCGCGGCCACGACCGCTACACCACGGCGATCATCAAGAGCAAGGCGCGCGTGCGCTACGGCTATTTCGAGGCCCGCTGCCGTGCGATGAGCGCGAACATCTGCAATGCCTTCTGGCTCTACGATCCGCTCGACGCGCCCGCCAAGTACCGCGAGGGCGATTTCTCAGAGGAGATCGACATCTTCGAGATCTTCGGAAAGCCAAGGAACGCCGCCGACCGCCGCGTCTTCTTCGCCACCGTCCACTGCCACCACACGCCTTACGTGGAGTCGATCGTCAACACCAAGAAGGTCAAGCTGCCCGATTACTCCGCCAAAGTGCCGATGCCCTTCGACTTCGACGCCGACTATCACGTCTACGCGCTCCTTTGGACGCCCGAGGCGCTCACCTGGTTCGTCGACGGCAAGGCGGCGCATACGCGGACCAACGACCACTTCAAGCGCCCGCTCCATGTCGTGTTCGACGCCGAGATCATGCAGAGTTGGGTGGGCCTGCCCGAGTCCGCCGATCTCCCGGCGACGTTCCATGTGGATTACGTGCGCGTGTGGCGGAAGGCCGAATAGCGCCCGGCCCTTGGCTTCCTTTGTCCTCCATGCCCTTGTCCCCCCGCCGCCCCATCGGCGCTCCGCCCTGAATCGGTGCGGCATTCCCCCTCTCCGTCGCCTGCGGATCTTGCCACGAATGCCCGATTCTCACCGAGGTCGATGACATCAAACCTGGTACGGCCCGTTGGACCTCAGAAAGGCCTTGCGCCCGCCCCCCGCGCGGCACAACACTCCTGACATCGCCTCGATATCGACCTCCACCCTCAACTCCCATGCTCAAATCACTGCTGCTCGTCGTCGGCCTTTCGGCCTTGCACGCGGTCGTGACCATGGCCGCCGACACGCCGAAGCTCCTCCCGTTCCAGGCCCGGTTGACCGACGTGACCGGCCAACCGCTGCCGGACGGCGCACGAGTCATCCAGTTCCAGGTCTTTGGCGAGCCGACGGGCGGCACCCCCCTCTGGGCCGGCGAGGTCCACCGCACCACGATCAACGGCGGCCTGATCAATGTCATGCTCGGCACCAAGAACCCCCTCCCCAACGACCGCCCCGACGATCCCTCCCGGTCGTTCTTCGACGCCGCTCTCTACCTCCAGGTCACCCCCGACGCCGACGCCAACGACAAGATCACTGAGGCCGACCCGCCCTTGTTGCCCCGGCAGGTGGTGCTGCCCGTCGTCTTCGCGAAAGAAGCTACGGTGGCCAGAGAGGTCGTGGACGGTTCGATCACAGCGGCAAAAATCCCGACGAACACCATCACCGCGGCCCATCTCCATTCGAGTCTGCAGGCCGATTCCCTCGTGCCGCCAGGTGTCATTGTGCCCTTTGCGGGGGCCGCGATTCCATCGGGCTGGCTCCTTTGTGATGGGACCGAAGTGTCCCGAACCGACGAGACACGGCTGTTCAGCGCCGTGGGAACCACGTACGGTGAAGGCAATGGCGCAACGACCTTCAATCTCCCGAATCTGAAGGGGCGGGTGGTCGTTGGTGTCGACCCCAGTGACACGAGTTTCAACGACCTCAACATCGTCGGCGGAGCGAAGAGCGTCACGCTCACAACGGCGCAAATGCCTGCACACAACCACTTCATCCGTCCCGACAAGTTGGAAGCCGGCATGCTGGGACTCGACAGCGGTGAACTTGCAGACAGCGGCGATGGAGGCGGATATGGGTACGTCAGTCCTTTTCAGCGAATCAAGGAGACCCAAAGTGCGGGAGGGGGCCAACCCCATACGAACATGCCTCCCTTCCTGACCCTCAAGTACATCATCAAACGCTAGCGAGGCGTGCCTCAGACCCAGTCGAGTCCTCAGGTTCATGAAGGCCCGTGCCTGCCCATCCTCTCTTCCGCGCCTCGCTAATGTAGAGTCCTCGAAGGCAGGGGGGCAGGGCTGGAACGGCAGGGGCCAAACTTGACCTAATCGCATCGACTTTCACAAGGCGAGGACTCTAGGTTTTCGCCACAATGACGAGACGACGGAGAATGTGGGTGCTCTGGGGTTCAGTGATCTCCATCCCGCTCCTTTTCGTGCTGGCCTTTGCTTGCGTGCTGTTCTTCAACCTGTTCCATGCCCACGAGCATTGCATCAAGCAGACGGGAGCTGCCTTCAGGTCTTACGCCACCGAGCACGACGGCAAGTTCCCGGCAGATACCAATGGATTTGGCAATGCTCTGCTCCTATTGGTCAAGGGGGGGTATTTGGGAGACACGAACGGCCATTACGGCGTGGGCCCGATCACGGGGCCGGGAGACGATGGTGAGGTCTTCAGGGAGGCGCTCAGGACCGGTCTGAGGATCCCCGAAGAGAAATGCAGTCGGGTTTACATTCAAGGGCTTTCGAAGGCCAACAACCCTCGGCTTGTGATCCTGTTTGACAAGAGACCAACGCCGGGCAGCGACCATTTTCACCGGCCGTGGGGACCGCTCCTTCGGGAGGTCTGTTTCCTGGACGGGTCGATGCAGTGCATTCAAGAATCGAGTTGGCCCGCATTTGCGAGCAACCAAGTGGAACTCCTCGTTCAGGAGGGGTTCGAGCGGGCGCAGGCAACACACTACTTCCATATTCCGTAGAGCCACACATCGGATCACGCTCGGCGGAGATCCCTGCAAGCAGGTGCACCCATCCGGTCACCGAGCTCGCTGGTATCGCAGAGAGGCCGCTGAGTACGCCGAGAGGGACGGAAATCAGACGGTGTCGCCCGCAGATCTTCCCGGATCGCCGCAGACGGAAAAAGGGGACACTGTCGCAGCCTCGGATCTGTGTCGATCTGCGAGGATCTGTGGGCCCATCCCCAGCGGACAGGCTCCGCAGACCACGGCCGCCGATCACGGCCGGAGAGGTTCCACACGGATTCAGGGCGGATCACCGATTGGGGCGGCGGGAGATCAGGCCCGAAACGGCACTTGCTGTCGCCCTGTCCCCGCCGGTAGACTGCAACCGTGCTGGCGGAACGACAACACGTCGGAGGTGGAAGGCGGCCTGGTTGGCGCTCCCGGTCTTCAAAACCGGTGTGGGGCTCGACAAAGTCCCGGGTGGGTTCGATTCCCATGCACCTCCGCCAAACCACGACCGGACCGTGACTTCGTGGTGAATCCCGTGCGCGCCCGCATCCCCCAACCGCCAATCCGCGCTGCCACCCGGAATCCCGAGCACCACGACTTCTGGCCCGGGTTCGCCGTGGCCCTGATCGGCGGCGTGCTCGTGTTCGCGGGATCGCGTCACATGACGGCCCTCGAGACTGTGGACGGCGGCACGGCATGGGAGACCCAAGTGATCCGGGCGTTCGCGCACGGCGGCATGCGTTATGTTCCCCGAGGGCCTGCGGCCTCGGGCAGTCCCGGGAATCCGGTGACCTTCGAGGGGCCTCTCGGAGGCGGTGCCGACCCGGGCTTGACCACCTCCATGGTCCGCATTGACACCGGCGCCAAGACGCCCTGCCCCACGTGAGTGAAGTAGTCTTCCGGCCACACGGCGTGGCCGTCCCCGACCGAGTCCCACGGCGTCGTCCTCACGATGCCCGCTGCTGATCCGCCCGCCCGATGCCCACCGAACCCTCCACGCCATCGCCTGCCGCCGCGCCCATCGGCTCGCGGCTCATGCGGATTCGTCCGTGGGTGCAAACGGCGTTCCTGGCGGTTTGGCTGGCGCCGCTGGGCCGGGCGATTCAGGGCATTCCCGGCTGTGTCTACCACTGTTACTCGTGTCCGCTCTCGTCGGTTGCCTGCCCGATCGGCGTGGCGGCGAACACCATGGCCCTCCTTCCCGCGGCTGCGCATGTCCCCTACCTCTTGATTGGGGTGTTGCTCCTGGTGGGAGCGGCGGTCGGATCCCTGGTTTGCGGCTGGGCGTGTCCGTTCGGTTTCCTGCAGGACCTGCTGGCCCGGGCCACCCGGTCCAAGGTCCAGCTCCCGGGTTGGATTGGCCACGGCCGTTACCTGGTGCTGGTGGGACTCGTCCTGATCCTGCCTTACTGGCTGGGGTCAAGGGGCGTTCCGTACGACGAGCAATCCGTCTCGATTTGCCGTCTCTGCCCGGCGGGAGCGCTCGAGGCGGGCCTGCCCTACTCGATCCAGAGCTGGTGGAACGGCGGCCCCTGGATGATGGGCGGGCTCAAGCTGGGGATCCTCCTCGTCTTCATGGGCTCGGCGATCCTGATCCGGCGTCCTTGGTGCCGGATCTTCTGTCCGCTGGGTGGGCTTCTGGCCCTGTTCAACCGGTTCAGCCTGTTCCATCTCCGGTTCCGGTCGGAGGCGTGCCGGGAGTGCAACCTCTGCCGGGCGCAATGCCCGATGGGGCTTCACGTGGACGAGGACCTCAACGCACCCGGCTGCGTCCGGTGCCTCGAGTGCACGCGTTGCGGCGCCATTCTCCCCGCGCTCTCGAAGCCCGCGCCGCGGTGACGCACCCTTCCGCCCATTCCCCTGTCCCTCATTCCTTTGCCCCCTCATTCCTTTGTCCGCTCATTCCTTTGCCCCCTCATTCCTTTGCCCCCTCATTCCTTTGTCCGCTCATTCCTTTGTCCGCTCATTCCTTTGTCCGCTCATTCCTTTGTCCCCTCATTCCTTTGCCCCCTCATTCCTTTGCCCCCTCATTCCTTTGTCCCTCATTCCTTTGCCCCCTCATTCCTTTGTCCCTCATTCCTTTGCCCCCTCATTCCTTTGTCCCCTCATTCCTTTGTCCCCTCATTCCTTTGCCCCCTCATTCCTTTGTCCCTCATTCCTTTGTCCCCCTCATTCCTTTGTCCGCGCACTTCCTGCTGAACGCATTTGCTGGTTTTCGTGTCTATCGCCCAATATACTGGAGACCCATGAGCACAGGGATCGAGGCCATCAACGTGGAAGTGCAGCGCGCGGGGGCGTTTCTGGAACCGCTGATCGCCGAATTGGGCAAGGTGATCGTGGGCCAGAAGTACCTGGTCGAGCGGCTGGTGATCGGGCTGCTGGCAAACGGGCATGTCCTGCTCGAAGGCGTGCCGGGCCTGGCCAAGACCCTCTCCGTCAAGTCGCTGGCCGCGAGCATCAACGCCCAATTCTCGCGCATCCAATTCACGCCGGACATGCTCCCCGCGGACGTCATCGGCACCCAGATCTACACGCCCGCGACCCAGAAGTTCACGGTCCGCAAGGGGCCGATCTTCGCGAACTTCATTCTCGCAGACGAGATCAACCGGGCGCCGGCGAAGGTCCAGAGCGCGCTCCTCGAGGCGATGCAGGAGAAGCAGGTGACGATTGGCGACCAGACGTTCCGGCTCGAGGAGCCGTTCCTGGTGCTGGCGACGCAGAACCCGATCGAGCAGGAGGGCACGTACCCGCTCCCGGAAGCGCAAGTCGACCGGTTCATGCTGAAGCTCCGGATCGGCTATCCCTCCCGTGCCGAGGAACGGCAGATCCTGGACCTCATGGCCCGCACGAGCGGCCTGCCGGTTTCGAGCGCCGTGGTCCAGGCGCAGGACATCCTGGCCGCGCGCGAGGTGATCAACCACGTCTATCTCGATGACAAGGTGAAAGACTACATCGTCGATATCGTCTGCTGCACACGCGAGCCGGAGACGTACCACATTCCGGTGCGGGACTTCATCCAGCTGGGCGCGTCGCCCCGGGCGACGATCGCCCTGACCCTCTGCTCGAAGGCGCATGCGTTCCTGCGCGGGCGCGGCTACGTCACGCCCCAGGACGTCAAGTCGGTGGGCCTCGATGTCCTCCGCCACCGCGTCACCGTCACCTACGAGGCCGAAGCCGAGGAGAAGAGCTCCGAGGCGATCATCCAACGCATCTTCGACGAGCTGCCGGTTCCCTGACGCCGGCCGTTCCGGGGCCCCGCCGGACAACTGATGACCGTCGTCCCAGCGCGCCGCCATGATCCCGCGCGAGATCCTCAAGAAAATCCGCCTGATTGAACTGCGCACCAACCGGCTGGTGAGCGAGACGCTGGCTGGCCAGTACCACAGCGTGTTCAAGGGCCAGGGGATGAACTTCGACGAGGTCCGGGAGTACCAGCCCGGCGACGACGTCCGCGCGATCGACTGGAACGTGACGGCGCGGATGAACCATCCGTTCGTGAAGAAGTTCGTCGAGGAACGGGAATTGACGGTGATGCTGGTGGTGGATTTGAGCGGGTCGGGCCTGTTCGGGTCCGGGGACCAATCGAAGCGCGAGCTGGCGGCGGAGATCGCCTCCGTGCTCGCCTTCTCCGCCATCCGCAACAACGACAAGGTCGGCCTCATCCTGTTCACAGACGCCGTCGAGAAGTACATCCCTCCGCGCAAGGGCCGGCGTCACGTGCTCCGGGTCATTCGCGAGATCCTCTTCCACGAGCCCCGCAATCACGGGACCGACCTGAACTCGGCCCTCGAATTCCTGAGCCACGTCGTCAGGCATCGCGCCATCGTGGTGGTGCTCTCGGATTTTCTGGGCCAGACGAGCGTCACCCGACGCGAGATCAACGCCCATCTCCGGCGCCAGGTCGTGCTTTCCGAAACGTTGTCCCAGACCTCGCTGACCTGCCTTCGGCAGGCCAACCGCCGGCACGACGTCGTGGCCGTCCAGATCATCGACCGCTACGAGCTGTTCCTGCCGGACCTGGGGTACTTGACGCTCAAGGACGCCGAGACCGGCGAGGTGGTCGAGATCAACACCGGCGATGAGCGGAAGCGCCACGCCTTCGCCCAGCGCCAGCAGCGGATCCAGCGGGATCTGCAGCGGCTCCTGCGCTCCGCGAACGTGGACACGATCCAACTGCGCACGGACAAGCCCTACACCCAGGCCCTGGCCCGCTTCTTCGACACCCGCGAGAAGCGGCGGCGGCGCGGCTGAAGCCCATGGCCACCAGCACGCCCATCCCGGTTGTCCCCGCACCGCCCACCGGCCACACCAACGTGCCGCCGCCGTCGGACATCCGGGACATCAAACCCCCCGTCCCAATGGGCGGTCCGGGCTTTTGGATCCTCCTTGTGGCGGTCCTCGCCGCCTTGGCGGCCGCCCTGCTCTACTGGCTCCGGCGGCGCCGCCGGCCCGTGGCGGCCACCGCCCCGGCCATCGCCCCCCACACCCGCGCCCGGCAACGTCTCGAGGCCGCGCTCGCCCTGCTGTCGCAGCCCGAGCCGTTCTGTGTGGCCGTGTCCGCCGCGCTGCGGGAGTACCTCGAGGACCAGTTCGACCTGCACGCACCCGAGCGGACAACCGAGGAGTTCCTGGCCGAGCTCCAGACGAGCGCCCTGCTCGACTCGGCGCAGAAGGAGAGCCTGGGCGATTTCCTGACCCGGTGCGATCTGGTGAAGTTCGCGCGCTACGATCCGACGGAATCGGAGTTGCTGGCCCTGCACTCGGCGGCGGTGCGGTTGGTCAACGAGACGGAGCCGCGCCCGTGGGCAACGTCTGAGCCGGGGTCGGCACCGGCGGCCGCGACGACGGCCGGAGGCTCCTGACATGCGCTTCGCCCATCCATGGTTTCTGTTGGGGTTGCTGCTGCTGCCGGTGCTGGCCTGGCTGCGCGGACGGCAGGGAGGCCAACCGGCCTTCCTCTACTCGTCGGTGGCGCTCGTCAAAGGCATCGCGGGCGTCACGCGATCGCATGTGGGGGCGATCCTGAGGCGTCTCCGCTGGCTCACCCTGGCCCTGATCATCATCGGTCTGGCTCGTCCGCAGCTTGGCGTGGGCGAGGCCAAGGTCAAAGCAACCGGCATCGACATCGTCGTCGCCCTCGATCTGTCGGGCAGCATGCGGTCCGAGGATTTCCAGTTGCGGAACCAGCCGGCGAACCGGCTGGACGTGGCGAAGGAGGTGCTCAAGGCCTTCGTCCGGAAGCGCACGGACGACCGGATCGGCCTGGTCGCCTTTGCAGGGCGCCCCTACATCGCGGCGCCACCCACGCTCGACCACGATTTCCTGCTCGAAACGATCGACCGTCTTAACCTCGGCACCATCGAGGACGGCACGGCCATCGGCTCCGCCCTGAGCGCCGCCGTCAACCGCCTGCGCGAGGTGCCCGGCCGCAGCCGGATTGTGATCCTCATGACGGACGGCCAGAACAACGCCGGGAAGGTCCCGCCCTTGACTGCCGCGGAGGCCGCCCAAGCCCTCGCCGTCAAGGTGTATACCATCGGCGTCGGCACCCGCGGCAAAGCCCCCTACCCCGTCGTCAACCCCCTCGGCCGTAAGGAATACCGCCAGGTCGACGTCGACATCGACGAGGAGACCCTCCGCCAGATCGCCCAGCGCACCGGCGGCGCGTACTACCGCGCCACCGACACCGCCGGCCTCCGCAGCATCTACGACGAGATCGATCGCCTCGAGAAAACCGAGGTCGAGGCCAAGAAGTTCCAGCGGCACCTCGAGTTGTTTCCCCTGGTGGTGTTGCCGGCGTTCATTATCCTGATGCTCGAAATCATCCTCAGCCAGACGGTATGGCGGCGACTCCCCTGAAGGCATGCCGATGACCTTTGCGCGACCCGAAATGCTCTGGTTGCTCGCGGCGATCGCGCCGTTGCTCGCGGGCTTTCTCCTCTGGTCCTGGCGCAAGCGGGTCGCCCTGATCCGCGAGTTTGTCCAGTCGCGGCTGCTCGCCCAGCTCACCGTGGGCGTTTCCCGCCGACGCCAGCAGTTGCGCCTCCTGCTGCTCGCCGCGGGCGTCGTCCTGTTGTTGCTGGCCCTGGCGCGGCCCCAGTACGGCTTTGCCTGGGAGGAAGTCCGGCAGCGCGGGCTCGACATCCTCGTCGCGGTCGACACCTCGCGCAGCATGCTGGCGACGGATGTCTCCCCCAGCCGGCTGGCCCGGGCGAAACTCGCCGCGCTCGACCTCATGCGCGCCGCCCAGTCGGATCGCCTGGGACTCGTCGCCTTCGCGGGCACAGCCTTCCTCCAATGCCCGCTCACGCTCGACGACAGCGCGTTCAGCCAGAGCGTCGGCACCCTGGATCCGACGATCATCCCACAGGGCGGGACAGCCCTGGCCGAGGCGATCCAGACTGCGATCAGCGCCTTCAAGGAGAGCGGCGAGAACTACAAGGTCCTCTTGATTCTCACCGATGGCGAAGACCACGAGAGCGGGGTCCTCGAAGCGGCGGAGAAAGCGGCGGCCGCCGGGGTCCGCATCTATACCATCGGCATCGGCACCCTCGAAGGCGATCGCGTCCGAGCCGTGGATGAGACCGGCAAGACCACCTACCTCACCGACCTCGACGGCAAGCAGGTCGTGTCCAAGCTGAACCAGGACCTGCTGCAGCAGATCGCCACAACCACCCAGGGGGATTACCTCTCCCTCCGGGGCCCCGACCCGATGAAGCTCCTCTACGACGCACGGCTCGCCCCGCTCCCCAAGAGCGACCTCGCCACCCGCCTCTTTCGCCAGTACTACGAGCGCTTCCAATGGCCGCTGGGGCTGGCTTTTCTCTGCCTCGCCGCCGAACTCTTCATCAACGAGCGCCGGCGCGTCCCGCGTCCTCGCGGCACACCCCCGGTCGCGAATGCGGGCGTTCGGATGGCCGCGGGCGCGATCGTCGCCGTTCTCTTCGCGCACCCGATCGAAGCTCGGGCCGACAAGGCGGAGCGCGCCTACGACGCGGGGCGGTTCACGGTCGCGCAGCGGGAGTACGAGCGGTTGATCGAGAAGAAGCCCGACGATCCGCGGCTCCGGTACAACGCCGGGGCAGCCGCCTACAAGGCCGGGCGCTTCGATCAGGCCGCGGACGCCTGGCGCCAGGCCATTCTCTCATCCGATCCGGACCTGCTGGCCCAGGCCTACTACAACCTCGGGAACAGCCTCTACCGCCTCGGCGAGCGCGCCGCCAGCCCGGACGAGACGTCCGCCCACTGGGAACAGGCGATCCAGAGCTACGACAGCGCACTGAAACTCGCCCCCGAGGACGCCGACGCCCGGTTCAATCGCGAATGGGTCCAGCGGAAACTCGAGGAACTCCGCCAACAGCAACAACAGCAACAACAGAAGGACCAACAACAGGATCAGCAGAATCCACACGACAAGAAAGACCAACAGAATCAACAAGGCCAGCAAAACCAGGAGCATCAGGAAGACGAGCAGAACCAGCGCCAGGACTCGCAGTCCCAGCCCGACGCCAAACAGGACGGGGCGCAGCCGCCGAAGCCGCAGCCTCAGCAGCAGGACTCCCAGGGCTCGGAACAACAACCCCAGCCCCAACCGGGAGAGAAACCTCAAGAACAGCAAGCGGAAAGAGGGTCTCCGGATAAGAAGGAGCCCCCCGAAGCCAAGCCGCGACCCGGCAATGAGTTCGACAAGGGCCAGCGTGACCCGCAGGAGCCGACGGGAGAAGGCGCTGCGGCCCCGATGGGGCAAATGACCCCCGAGCAGGCCCGAGCCGTGCTCGAGACCGCGCGCACGGAAGAACGCCCGATGATCTTCGTGCCGCCCCCGGAACCCCGAAGCCGGGCTCGGTACCGCAAGGAATGGTGAAGCTAGCGAGGCGCCGCCTCAGACCCAGTCGAGTCCCCAGGCACATGAAGACCCTGCTGTGCTTGCCCACCCCTCTTCCGCGCCTCGCTAATGTAGAGTCCTCGAGGCAGGGGGGTGGTGTTGGAACGGCAGGGACCAAACTTGACGTGTTGACTCCATATTCCACAAGTCGAGGACTCTAGTGTGAGTTGAAAACGCGCGGAGGACATTTCACAATGCGCAGCACGGCATAGGATGTGGGCCTCTTGGACATGGAAAGCAGCGACGGCGTCGCCGGCCGGGACCGGGGACCGCGTGCGACGCGCACCGGGTGGGCGGGCGTTGTTGGCGGTTCTTCTCAGCGTGGCGGCGGCGCTGGGCAGCGGCGTCGCGCGCGGGGCAAGTCTCACGGCGACCCTCGATCGCTCGATCATCCGGATCGGAGAAGCGGCCAAGCTCTCGCTCCAATTCGAGAACTGTCAGCCTGCGGAGGCGCCCAATCTGCCCGACGTACCGAACCTGCAGTTCACGTACAGCGGCCAGGGGTCCTCTTTCCGCCTCGAGAATGGCCGTCAGACCGCCCTGCAGACCCTCTACTACTTCGTCATGGCAAGCCAACCGGGCGATTACACCATCCCCGCCTTCGCGGTGCCGATCGGGACCGACCGGCTCTCGACCAGCCCGCTGACGCTGAAGGTGCTCAAGTCGAATGAGCGACTGCCGGACGAGGATCTTCAGACGCAGGCGGCGTTCCTGAAGCTCGTGGTGCCCAAGACGGAGGCTTACGTCGGGGAGGTCGTGCCGGTCGACATCCAGCTGTACGTTGTGTCCGGCGAGGGGCTTCAACTCGAACCGCTCACGGGCGAAGGCTTCACCTTCGGCAAGCTCCAGCAACTGCCCCAACGTCAGGTCCAGGTGGGCAACCGCACGTTTGCCCTCGTGGCCCTTCGCACTACCGCCGTCGCGAACAAGACCGGCGAGCTTCAACTCGGACCTGCCGAATGCCGTCTCAACCTCCGGGTCCCCACCGGACGGCGTCGCCCGCGCGGGGTTTTCGACGACATGTTTGGCGACATGTTCGCCCCCACCTACGAACTCCGGCCGACTCGGCTGGCGAGCGACCCGGTGCGCATGACCGTCCGTCCCCTGCCCGCGGAGGGGCGCCCGGAAGGGTTCACGGGGACCGTGGGCGAATACGCGATGCAGGTCTCGGTCGGCCCCACGAACGTCGCCGTGGGCGAGCCCATCACGCTGAAACTCCGGGTGGCGGGCAAAGGAGCCCTCGATGGCATCAGGCTGCCGCCCCTTCCCGCGTGGCCGGGATTCGCAAGCTACCCGCCCACGTCGCAGGTCGAGACCACGGATCCGCTCGGCATCGAAGGATCCAAGACCTTCGAGTTTGATGTGGTTCCCCAGACCAACAGCGTGACCGCCGTGCCTGCTCTCGGTTTCTCGTTCTTCAACCCCGTCCGGAAAGTCTACGAACGTCTCACGCATCCGGCGACGCCCATCATTGTGCGGCCTGCGGGCGCCGCGATGGCGCTTCCCCCAATCGCGGCCAACACCCCGGCCGGCACGCCGGTCATGAGGGACATCGTCCCCCTCAAACAGCGCCTGGGCACGCTGTCGGTCATCGGCCCGCCGCTGCACCGGTCAACCCGGTTCCTGGCCGTCCAGATGATCCCCCTGATCCTGTTCGCCGCCGCCTGGGGCTGGCGAAGGCGCCTGGATCACCTGGCGCGGAATCCCCGGGTGGTCCGGCGGCGAGCCGTCGCCCGCCTCATCCGTGAAAGCCAGGCCGAGCTGCGCCGCGCAGCGGCTGCGGGCGATGCGGACGGCTTCTGCGCCCTGGCGCTGCGACTCCTCCAGGAGCGGATCGGGGAGCGCCTTGATCAACCTGCCGCGGCGATCACCGACGCCGTGGTCGAGGAGCAACTCCGACCGCGCGGTGTCCCGGAGGAAGTGCTGTCGCCGTTGCGCGAGCTATTCCTCGCCTGCAACGAGCAGCGCTACGCCCCCGGGAGCGCGCGCCTGGACCTGGCGGTTCTCACCACCCAGCTCGAGTCCGTCCTCCGCCAGCTCAATAAGCTCTCTTTCTGACCCATGGTCTTCGCCAGCTCCAAGGATCCCGTGCTCCGGTTGACCCCGCGGCGGCGGAGCGTCGCGGGGCTTGGGCTCATCGGCGTGTGGCTCGCCTGCTGGCTTCTTGGCGGAAACGCGAAGGCCGCCGGGTCCTTCGAGGCGCTTTTCGATCAGGCCAACCAGGCCTACGAGCGCGGCCAGTTCACGAATGCCATCGCGGGTTATCAGGAACTCCTCGACGCGGGGCGACAATCCGCCGCCGTGCACTACAACCTCGGCAACGCGTATTTCCGGGCCGGGAAGACCGGGCGCGCCATCTGCCATTACCGGCTTGCCGAGCGGCTCGCCCCGCGCGATCCCGACGTGCAGGCCAACCTCCGTTTCGCCCGCGGCACGGTCGGCGCCGCGGTGGCTCCGGTGCCGGTGTGGCGCCGGATGCTGCCCCGGCTGTCGCTGGTTCAGTGGACCTGGCTGACCGCGGCGTGCTGGTGGTGCTTCCTGGGGTTGCTGACAGCCCTGGTCTGCCTGCCGGAGCGCCGCATCGTTTTGCGTCGCGGGCTGTTCGCTGCGCTGATCGCGCTCCTGCTCGCCTCGGCCGGGCTGGGCCTCCGCTGGCGCGATGAACACGCACGGCCGGCCGCAGTCGTGGTGCAGCCCGATTCCATCCTCCGCCATGGGCCCCTGGATGAATCACCAAGCCTGCAGACCCTGCCGGACGGGCAGGAGCTCACCGTCCTCGATGAAAAGGACGATTGGCTCCAAGTGTCAGGCGCCTCCCGAGGTATCGGCTGGCTGCGGCGCGATCGCGTCGCGCGGGTCGACCCGTGAGCCCGGATTGCTCATGACCGGAACGATGAGCCGGCATAGTATGAGACTCGAGTGCTTCGCTTCGCAGTTTCTCGCCAAAGCCATGAACTATGCCAGCTAGCCGCAAGCCGGGCACGGGGCGCTCTTTCTTCTGGGAGAAACGAGCGTTCCGCTTCCTGCAGTATCCGCTCCTCCATTTCCTCGTCACGAATCCGGTTTGGACGGGGCTGGTTCTGGCGCTGCTGCTGGGGTTCGCGGCTGTTCCGATCGGGGTGCTGAAGATCTGGCGAAGCACGCCCCCCGGCTTCCTGCCCCGGGTCCGCGTGAGCGCCTTCGATCTGTTGCAGGCGTGGTCGCTCCGCCGGTCCGCGGAGCGGGCAGCCCGTCTTGGCCAATACGAACAGGCCGACAGAGCATGGCGCGCCGCCATCCGCCAAAACCTGGGCGATCCCTCCCTGGTGCGCGGCGGCCTCTCGAACCTCCTGGCCACACCCAGTCCCGACCCCAGGCGCAGCCCCGAGATCCTGTCGTACACCGCTTGGCTCCTCCACCTCCAGGGAACGAACACCGCCGACCTGCAACTGGTCACCCGCGTGCTCGTCAAATGCGAGCGCTGGCCGGAGATCGATCAGATACTCCGACCCCGGACTGACCGCCTGAGCGACGAAGAACGACAGTACTACCTCGGCGCCCTGTTCTGGCTCGGGAAGAGCGACGAGTTCGCCAGGGCTTGGGAGAGCGCGCCGGAGGGTGTTCGGTCGAATCCCGACTTGCAGCTTTGCCGCCTGGCCTACCTGGCGGCTCGGGCGGCTCCCGACCAGGCACGGGAGTCCGAAGCACAACTCGAACTGCTGCTGGAGCAGACGCCGATCCATATCCCGGCGCACCGGGCGGATCTCATCGTCCGGTCGCATCGCATGGATCTGCCCGGCTACGAGCGCTCCCTGCGCCGTCTCGAGGAAGTGCGCGCTGATCGCCTGATCGACTGGGTCGGACAGGCCCGATTGCTGGAGCAGTCCGGGCGGGTGACGGAGGCCCGGGAGTTGGCATTCCAGAAGATCAGCACGACGGTTCTGCCCTGGGAGGTCCTCGACCTCGCTGCCTTGCTGTCAGACCTCGGAATGAAAGGCAGCGCTCGCGACTTGCTGCGTCGCGCAACAGCACGGTCCGGTCATTCCCGCGCCGAGTGGAGCGTCTCCCTTTGGGCCCTGTACGGCAACCTCCTGATCGAGCTTCGGCGATGGCATGAGCTGCTCGACATGGTCGTCACCCTGCGGTCCTTCGACCTTCCCTACAACATCCTCGAGGGGTACGCCTACTTCCTCGAGGGCCGCGCCCTCCAGGCCCAGGAACACCCCGAACTTGCCCAGCGCTGCTTCGAAAGCGCAGCCCGCCAGCCCTTTCCCATCCCCAGCCTCGGTCTGCAAACGGGTATCACCCTGCTCCAGTTGGGGTACCCCCAGCTCGCACAGGCTGTCCTCGAACCTCTCGAACACGCCCTGCGCGACGATCCCCGGTACTGGCAGGCGCTTGTCGAGGCCGCGTTTCTGCTCAAGAAGGACTCCGTGACCTTCTTCAAGGCCGCGAGCGAAGCGTATCGGCTTCTGCCCGGGGATCCCCTTTGCCAGAATAACTACGCCGCCGCTCTTCTTCTCAATCGCTGGATGCCGGAACAGGCGATCCCCCTGACTCTCGAGATGCTGCGCCGCGACGCTCGAAATCCCACCGCCCGCATCAACCACGCCTTCGCCCTAACCCTCGGCCGCCGATACGGGGACGCCGCCGCATGCCTGGCCGACCTCGAGCCTGTCGGACTCGCTGAAGAGATGCGAACCGCACTGAACCTCGCGTGGCTCGACATCAACCTCGGGCTCGACCGACTGCCCGAAGCCCTTCGGAACTCCGAGGGGATCGACCCCCAACACCTCTTCCCCAACCAGATCCAATGGGTGCAACACCAGCAGCGCAGGTTGTCCGGTCGGATCCAACCCCCGCCCCCCTCTCCCTCCCAGCCCTGAGCCGGGTCAGGTGCGCGCGCCAGGAGCGCTGGCCGGTTCCGCTTGCCATTGCCGCGGGATCTGGCATGGTCGCGCGCCAACCCCGCTGGCAGGGCGGGGATTTCGAGGCCGGGCTTGGATCGACTGGAGCGAGGGACACAGGCATGGAACATAGCACTCCGAATCGCACGGTGCCCATCCTGGGCATCCTTGGCGTGCTCGTGTCGACCGGCGCCGCCCAGGCCCAGCTGGTCACCTACGCTTTCACCGGCAATTCGATGGCGCCGACGTCGAAGAACGCGCACGTTAATGCCTCGGACCTCACCCAGAGTTGGGGGGGCACGCCAACGTTCAACACGGCGGGCAACCCTGCGGGCCCCTCCCTCGAAACAACAGGGAACATCACCGGATCGATGTCGCCCTATTCCACGTACTACGCGTTCAGCCTCCAGGCGGGCACGGACCCCGGGTACGGACAGCTCAAGTTCCAAGCCGGCGACACGCTGACATTCTACCTGGGGTCGGAGTACCGCGGCGGTTCGTACACGGTCGGATACCAGGTCAGTTGGAGTACCGACAATGTGAATTTCACGACGCTCGGCTCGGGCACCTACACCAATCCCGCCAAGAGAGTGCTCGACTGGGCGGCTCAGCAGTCCATTTCCCTCGCTACGCTGGACATTCAGTCGAATCCGACCATGGTCTATTTCCGGCTGTACATCGGGGACAATTCGAACGCCAGCGCCGATCTGGCGCTCGTCGATGCCCTCGTGGTCAACGGCAGCGTCGTCCCCGAGCCTGCCGTCTCCGCAGCGGCGGTCGGGCTCGGCCTCCTCGGTTTGGCCGCCTTCCACCGACGGCGACGAAACGCCGCCTGACGGCGTCGAAGGAGTGCCCGCCGCCGGTTGCCCTCCCCATCCGCGGAACCCCGGGGACGGCCCCGGAGATTATAGGGTTCGGAGGGAATGGGCCCGCCCCGGGAGTCTGCCTCCGATTCCCTTGTCCTCCCGCCGTCCCATCTGCGCTCCGCCCCGAATCGGCGAAGCACGTCCCCATTTCGCTGTCTGCACATCGTGTCAGCCGTGCGCGATTCTCACCCATTGCACTGCAAAGGACGCTTACGCGCGGATTTGAGGGCTTTCCCTTGCCTTTTCGTCCGATCGAGCCCATGGTATCCCCGTTGCCTGATGCGCGCTATGCACATACCCAATGCTGCCCTCCGCCGAGCGGGATTCACCCTGATCGAACTCCTCGTGGTCATTGCGATCATCGCCATCCTTGCGGGCATGCTGCTGCCGGCGCTCGCCAAGGCGAAGACCAAGGCCCAAGCGATCGGCTGCATCAACAACAACAAGCAGTTGAACCTGGCGGTGCACCTGTACCACGGCGATTTCAACGAGCGCTACCCAAACAACTTCACGATCCCGGGGACGGAGGACGCCATCAACACCAGGGCGTTCAACAATTGGGTGAACAACGTGATGACCTGGACGGCGGGCACCGGAGTGCTCGACGTCTCGAATACCAACGAGGCCTGGGTGAAGAACGGCGTTCTCGCCCATTACACGGCCAACGCCCTCGGCATCTACAAATGCCCGGCCGACAAATTCGTCAGTCCGGCGCAGCGGGCCAAGGGCTGGACCCAGCGTCTTCGCAGCAACGCGATGAACGCCCTGTTCGGCCGAGCCAACAACGACCCCTCCGACTACACCGCGCGCGGCCTGAGTTGGTACGACAACGGCCGATACCGCCAGTTCATCCGAACCAGCGACGTCCCCAACCCGTCCATGACCTGGCTCACGGTGGACGAGCACCCCGACTCCATCAATGACGGCTTCTTCATCGTGGACATCAACGCCGCGCAATGGGGTGACCTGCCCGCGTCCTACCACAATGGCGCCTGCGGCTTTTCTTTCGCAGACGGTCATGCCGAGATCAAGAAGTGGCTCAGCGCCACGTCCAAGTACCCGGTCCGGTACTACTTCGCGACAAAGGCATTCGACGCCCAAGGGAAGGCCGATTTCGCATGGTACCGCGAACGTACGCAGTACATCCTCGCCCGGTAAGGGTCTGCGCAAGAAACCGATCTGGGGTCCTATCGGCCTTCGAGAGGACTCAGGCCGAATGCGTGGTGCCTGTTCCCTTCGTGTTCTTCGGGTCACGGTGAATTCCAGGCACCGCCAGCGATGCCATGGTCGGGGGAGGTCCCGGGCGCCTTGACGTCAGTTCTTGCGGCGACTACGCTCCCCCTCTTCTGGTTTCGCCGCGAGGCGCTCGGGTGAACGCAACGCGCGATGTCGGACCAGTCAAAGAAAGGCGTTAGCGAAGTGAACGTGACCGTGGAACATCTGGCTCCCTGCAAGAAACTGCTGCGGGTGGAGATCGACGCGAAGGCAGTGCAAGACCAGGTCGAGAGCACGACCCGTGAGACGATGCGTCTGGCCAAGATCCCCGGCTTTCGCCCCGGAAAGGCTCCCCGCGACCTCGTGCAAAAGGCCCACGGAGCGCACATCGAGGACGAAGCACGCCGCAAGCTGATCGGTGACGCCTATCGCAAGGCGCTCGAGGAGCAGAACCTCCGGCCGGTCGGCTATCCCGACATCGAGGAGGGCCCCTGGGATCGCACCCAGGCCTTCACCTTCACGGCCACCGTCGAGACCGAACCGCAGTTCGAGCTCCCCGATTATAAGGGGATTCCCGTCCGGCGCGACACCCGGGTGGTCACGGATGAGGATGTCGAGAAAGCACTGGGCGTGCTGCGCGAGCAAAAGGCGATGTTCATCGACCTGGCACGCCCCGTGCAGGCGGGTGATTACATCGTCGTGAACTACCAGGGTACATGCGAGGGCAAGCCGATCACCGACCTCGCCCCCACCGCCCGTGGGCTCACCACGCAATCCAACTTCTGGATGCACGTGGCGCCGGACTCGTTCATTCCGGGCTTCACGGACACGCTCATCGGCGCTGCCGCGGGCGAGAAGCGGACCGTCACCGTGACGTTCCCGCAGGACTTCGTCACACGCGAGCTGGCCGGAAAGCAGGGAACGTTCGAAGTCGAGATCCTGCAGGTCAAGGAGAAGCAACTGCCCGAGATCAACGAAGCCTTCGCCCAACTGTTCGGCGCCCAGACCCTCGACCAGTTGCGCACCGGCGTGCGGCGCGATCTCGACAACGAGCTCAAGCACAAGCAGCGCCGCCTAGTGCGCGATCAGCTCGTCAGCGGCCTGCTCAATCGTGTCGCGTTCGAGCTTCCCGAGACGCTCGTCCAAAACGAAACCCGCAGCGTCGTCTACGACATCGTCCGCGCCAACCAGGAGCGGGGGGTTCCGAAGGAGGCCATCGACGAACAGAAAGAGCAGATCTACAGCGTCGCCAGCAACAACGCCCGGGACCGGGTCAAGGCCACGATCGTTCTCGGCCGCATCGCGGAAAAGGAAGGCGTCACCGTCACCACAGAGGAAATGCAGCATCGCATCCTCCAAATGGCCGCCCACTACCAGATCAAACCCCAGAAGCTCGTGCAGCAATTGCAGGAACGCGGCGCGCTCGGCCAGATCCGACAGGAGATCCTCGAAGCCAAGGTCCTGGACGTTCTCGAGCTGTACGCCCGTTTCGATGACGGCGGCCCCGCCGTTTGAGGAAACCGATGTTCGGTGGCGGGCAGGGGTCCATCGAGGCCACAACAACACGCTGCGTCACGGTCTTGCCGCGCCATCGGCCCGGACCGTGACACACGGCGTTCCGTCCGGGAACCAGGCGGACAGAAACACCGCCATCGGGCCCGAGTAGCGGGCCAGACGCAGGCTGCCCCAGGTGCTCTGGTCCCCGGTCGCATAGGTCAGGTACGTGCTCCCCTCCCACTCGAAGAGGTCAACGTCCGAATTGTTCAGGCCCTCGCCCTCGGTCGGTGTCAGGATGGGATTGAACGGGCTCAAGTCCCACCGCTCGAGATCCCGGGAGCGGGCGATCCACGGCACCCAACCCGCCTTGTCGCGGACACGACCCTCGTGGAGGTAGATGACGTAGTAATGGGGCGCGACGTAGCGCAGCACCGGACACGCGCTGTACTCCCGTCCCTGCCCCGTGAACACGAGTCCTTCGACCTTGCGCCAATGGGCGAGGTCGGCAGAGCGCGCAAACTTGAAGCAGAACTGGACCGGCACGTTCGATTCGTAGGCCATCAGGTACCCCTCGCCATCGCGGCAGACAGAGGAATTGAACAGGTGCTCACCCGGATCCCGGGCCACGGCCAGCTCCCGATCCCAGGTCTTCAAGTCCGCGGACCGGAATCGGAAGATGTCGCGGCTCCAGTCGTCGTCGGTGTACTCGGCAGCAAACACGTGGAGCGCATCCGGCTCGGCCCAGGCGCTCACGAACGAGTGGCGCTCAGCGAACCGACCGAGCTCCTTTCCGGTGCGCAAGTCTTGAAGGAACAAGTGGCAATCGGCAGCTTTGGCTTGGGGATCCCGACGGTCGCCCACGAGCAGGGGAGCGCCCCGGAAGACCACGGGCGTTTGCTCCATGAGATCGGGAATGGCAATCGGCAGCTTCTCGAGTTGAGGCCGGCCGGAGGCGGTCGGGCCGGAAGCAGCACGGCCGCCCGGCGGAGGCGGCTGCAGAGCTTGGACAAGGTCGACCGGCCAGAACCGGAGGCGTTCGAAGCCTGACGGCACTGGGGATCGGTACTGGACGTAGGCCGTGCACCGGCCCCGGGTGGTGTACGATACCTCCCCGGACCTCGTCCCAAAAACCTTGAAACCCATCAGGTCGCAATCCTCGAACTCGACCTCGAGCTGTTTGCCATCCTTGCACCCGCAACAGACTATGCCCGAAGAGGGAGTGCCGTGCGGTTGCGAGAAGTTCAGGACGATGAGCCGACAGCGCGTGAAGTGGACTCGGGTGTGGCGGTCGTCGACGCCCGGGTAACCAGCCTGGAGTGCGTTGTCCGGACCGATGATCGTACAGTCCTCGAACACGGCGTGCGGCGCCTCGGGCCGAGTGGGGCTTTCCCCGCGCACATACACCCCGCCGGCATCGCCCCACCAGTCCAGGTTCAGAAAGTAACAGCGACGGAACACGACGGGTTCACCCGGCCGCGGCTCGTGTGCCATGACGCAGGCGCCCGCGAACCGGCCGATCCCAACACAGTCCTCGACCACAGCGGAGAACATTGACCCCTTTTCGCACGTGAGATCCCATCCGATCCCCCCTTCGGATCCGGTGACGTACAAATGACGGTACACCCATCGGTCCCAGCCGATGGCCGAGAACTCGGGATCCGACCGCCAGGGTCCCCACCAATCGACGCTCTTCAGGCCGGTCTCCTGGGAGGGATCGCCTTCGGCTAGAATCATGAACGTGGGATTGCCCGTGGGCGCTTTGGGGTTGGTGCGAACGATGACATCGGGCGCCCCCGAATCAATGACGACCCAACCCGTGGCACCGGAGCCCAACCGGCCGTCGAAATCCCCCACCAGCTCGTTGTAGGCCCCCTTCGCTCCGCGGTACGCCGGCCAGAGGTTCGCCTCGGCGTAGGTGCCCGGCCGAATCACCACCCGATGGCCGCCTTCCGCATCGGGGATCGCGGACAGCGCGGCCTGCAGGGTGTGGAACGCCGTCTGCCAGCTCCGGCCATTCGAGTTGTCCCCCTGTTTCGAGACGTAGAGCGTGACACCCCGACGTCCGCCCTCGGCTCTCGCATAAGCGGCTGGATCTGCGGCAATGGCCGCCACAACGGCCAAACCCAGAAGGAGACTTCGCAGGGTTTTCATGGGAAGGGTAGCCCCTCCCTGCCTCGCTCTCCCCTGCCCTTCGCCACCGCTTCGCGTCCACGGGTTGGTGACAAGGGACCGGGCAAGGGGGGGTGTTCGCTGCGTTTGGGGTCTGTGCACTCGTCCTTAAGGTCACCTGAGCCGGAAGAAAGCGGGGTCGGACGCCACGGCATTCGTCGAGGGCGAGATGGCGTCCAGAAGGTCTGTCCACGGCCCGGTCACCGCCCCGGCTTGCTGCAGGATGCCCGTTGTCCAGGTAAGAATCACGTCGTCTCCGGATCGTTCGATGGCGATCCGGGGCGGGTTGGGCCCGAGTCCTGCAAGCTGCCGGACATCGTCGGCGGACAGCGCCCGATTGAACACGGCGACGTCATCGATGAGCCCCTTGAACCGGCTCGAGTTGGGGTTGCCAGCGACGTCGCCGATGGCGCTCCCGCCGTCCGCGGGCCCGACGACAACCGCGGCGGCAGTGCCGGCGAGCGTTCCGTTGATGTAGAACAGCCGGTTGACGCCATCGTGGACCAGGACGACGTGGCTCCATTCGTTCAGTGCCACCGCGTCGCTGCTCCGGGCGGCGTTGCCATTGTTGATCCAGCTCTCGAGCTGGCCGGTGTTGTAGGCCAGACCGAGCGAGGCGCCCCATCGGCCCTCGGAATAGACCGTCGGCCACGATCCGCTGGTGAACGAAGCGGGCTTGATCCAGGCGCCGAGGCTCCACTGGCTCATGCGGCTGATGTCGATCGCCGCCGCCTCGGGAAGAAGGACTCGATCGTCGATACCATCGAAGGCGAAGGCCTGACCTGTGTGGCCTGTGCCGAAGCCGACGCCGTTTTCGAGCGTCCCGTGGTTGCCACCGATCGTGTCATCGGCACTGCCATCAGCAGCCCAGAACCCGACGACGCCGTCCGGTAATTCCCCTGGCGTGTAGAGAGTCAAGGTCGCCCCCTGGCTGCTCGCCGATCCGGCGGCGTTGGTCACCGTGACGGCATAAACACCGGCGTCCTGCGGCGCGATGTTCGAGATCGTCAGAGTCGCCGTTGTGGAACCGGAGACGCGTCCTTCGTCGACGAGCGTCAAGCCGTCTTTCGTCCATTGGTAAGCCAGCGGCATGTCGCCCTGAGCGGCAACAGTGAAGGTGACGGTGGCTCCGGCGACGGCGGTCCGGCTCTGGGGTTCGCCAGTGATCCGTGGTGCGACCGGCGTCACGGTCAGCGTGGGCACCACCAGATCGTCGTACGTGGGATTGCCGGTGTCACCGGAGCCGGGCCGGCTCGACGTGCATTCGCCCAGCCAGACCTTGTCGATCGATGCCGGCGACCATGGGTAACTGTTGGTCATCCCGGCGCCGGAAGGGGCGATGACCGTGAAGGTCATGTTGGTCCATGCGGCGTCAATCTCGAAGATCAGTTCGTAGTAATTCGGCGCGGTGTCAGGACCGAAATACCCAAGCAATCCCCCCGGGGTCAGAATCTGGAAGTCGTCGGCACTGTGGGGATAGCTGAATTGCCAGTCCTCGAGCCGGAACACGATGCCCACGCGCGCGCCACTGTCCACCTGCATCCAGCCGTTCCCGACGTAGACGCTGCCGAAGGTGCTGAAGTTGTCACGGGTGTTGCCGGGCGGATTGTACTTGACCGAAATCCGCTGGGCGCCGTCCTCGGGCGTCAAGGGGCGAGACAAGGGATAGACAGCGTAGCCCTCCCACAGCCCGGTGTAGGCCACTTCAAGGCATTGCGATCCGCCAACACCCTGTCCGCTGGCCACCGTGAACAAGGCGGCGTGGTTGGTGTCGCCGCGGGCTTCGTAGCTGTCCGTCCAGGGGGCCGGGGGGCGCGCCCCGGGAACGTAGCCCGGCCCGTCGAAGTCGATGGTGTCCGCATAGCCCATCGGCACCATGAACAGGCCGGCTCCCAGGAGCAGCAACTCGACCCGCCCCTTGAATCCCCGCCACAGCGCCGTCGGCAAGATCAAATCAAGGGTCCAAGGGTGCCTCTCCGAGGTAATTCGTGTTCGGTTGCTCATTCGTGGGGCCGAGTTTCGACAACCATGCCTGATGCAGTCAAGCGTCCTCGCATGCGCTGCTCCACCCGCCCGCGTCGAGGGCGGCACGGGGGCTGTTCGCGTTCCCCCTTCACCGGCCGCGGTCATCGCCCGCGGCTGCAGACGGGTCCCCGCGAAGCCGCCATACCAGGGAACACCCTCAATGCCTTTTCCCAGACTGCGCTGGGAACATGGGGTCCGCCTGCGGCGAGCAGCACCGCCGGATCGCGCGGGCAACATCGACAACATGTTGGTAGATATTTTCTGACAAGGGGCTAGTCCGTCTCAGCTTCCGGGTCGAGGCGCAGTCCGAGCCGCTTTAACCCCTTCCCGTGAGCACCGGCGAGCGCGACGGGATAGGGGGCATCGACGCCCTTGACCGCGTGCCACACGATGCGGTTGAGGGTGTCTTCGTCCGCCTGATCCGGTTGGTCGAGCGGCAAGGCCGCGCTGCGCTCGGCCCACTCGTGCTCGGGACCGTCCAGGGCGGTGGTTGCTTTGTTGAGCTCGTCGAGGGGAATGGCATTGGGGAGGCAGGCGTACGGCGTGAAGTCCGGACGGGATTGGAAGCAGGCGGTCATGAGCGGGGCCAGCGCGTCCATTTGGTTCATCGGCGGCAGTCCCAGGATCTGCTCCATCGTGTGGAGAACCGAGGTTTGGTTGTAGAACTCGCTGACGACCGCGCCGCGCCGGGTGTAAGGGCTGATGACGAGGCAAAGCGAACGATGGCCGTCCACGTGGTCGAACCCCGCCTGGGGATCGTCCTCGATCACGAAGAGACAGGTCTTCGGCCAGAACCGGCTCCGCGACACGGCTTCCACCACGCGCCCGAGAGCAAGGTCGTTGTCGGCAACCTGGGCGCGCGGGGTCGGACTGCCGGCCCGGGTGCCCGACGTATGATCGTTGGGGAGGTAGAGGATGACCAGGTGGGGCCACGATCCCTCGCGCTCAAACGCGCGGAACTCGTCGAGGAAAGCGTCAGCCCGCGCCTGGTCCGGAATGCGCATGTTCCATCCCGGCGACTGGGGACAACTGTGGCGCCGCAGGGTGTCGATGGGGATATCGTGCTTGAAACCGATGCGGCGCCCGCGAGCGGTGTAATCGTCGTAGACCTCCTTGAACGTCGCGTTGGCCGGGTCGGTGCTGGTGGTGTTCATCTCGCCGTAGTTCCGGAAGGTGAGACCGTGGCGCAGGACGTTGTCCCACAGGAAGCCAGTGGCGGCGTAGGCGAGCGGATCATCGCCTGCAAACGGGTAGCTGCGCGTGAAGCCGCCGAAGGATTTCTCGAGGTAATCCGTCACGTGCCCCTCCATGGCCCACGCATGACCGTCAGCCGACAGCACGCCGTTGCAGTAGAAATTGTCCAGCAACACGAACTGCTCGGCCAGCGCGTGATGATTGGGCGTCACCTCCCTGCTGAACACGCACAGGTCAGGATCGCCATTCCCCTGCGGCAGGTCGCCGAACACCTGGTCGTAGGTCCGGTTCTCCTTGATGATGTAGACCACATGCTCAAACACGGACGGGTCGCCCAACCGACGGGGAACCGGCGCTGGGGAACGAGCGACCCGCGACCGTTCCCCAGCCTCCAGCGCCTGCGCCACCTGGGCGTCGGCCTTCGCTTGCCTCGTGTACTCCGCCAGTTGCCCGGCGTCGGGGAGCGCGACCCGGGTGACCGTGCCGCGATGTTGATGGCTGTTCCAGCCCTTCTTCTTCGGATCCGCATGGCGGGAGCCGATGCCCTTGACATTCGCCACGTAGAGATGGGTGCCGTCCGTGATCACGGCCCCCGGATACCACCCGGCAGGGATGAACCCCTCGATGCGCAACTCGGCCGCGTCTCCGACCGACAGAACCGCCACCGCGTTGTTCCCTCCCAAGGCCGCGTACAGTCGACGCCCGTCCGGCGCGACCACGAGCGCGTTGGGCGAACTGCCCCAGGGCAAGCCGGCGTCCAGCCGGACGGCGATCTGGGCTGCGAGCACCCCCGAAATGGTGTCGATCACGCTCACTGTGTCCGAGTTTGCGTTCGCCACATAGACCCAGCGTCCGTCCGGACTCGCTTCAAGGTCACAAGGGTGGAGTCCTGTCTCGACCTGGTCGACCGCTGTCCCCTTCCTGAGATCCACGATCGAAACCGTGCCGCTGCACGCCACGCCATGCTCGTCCACCACCGTCGGAGTGCCGGACGAATCGGCGGTCCGATCCCCCGCCTTCGCGCGTCGCCCGCCCCAGTTCGACACGAACGCCACGTCCAACCCGGCGGCGCCGCCGGGGCACACCACGTCGTAGGGCGCGACCCCCACGGGTATCTCGCGGAGCACGGTGCCCTTCGCCAGGTCGACCTCCGCCAGGCTGTTGTTGCGCGAGAGACACACAAGAGCCCGTGTCTCATCGGCAGATAGCGCCAGACCGCCCACATGCGGGTTCCCCTTCCCACCCGGCCCCGGCAACGTGATCTTCCGTCCCCAAGCGGCCTCTCCCCGGGCGTCCACGGTTGCCTCCCACAACGCGTTCGCGGCACCCGTCGCGAACAGCCGGGTGCCATCCCGGGTCATGGCCAATCCGTGCGTCGATCCGCCGCTCTCCTTGAATTTCAGCTCCTGCCGCACGGACCAGCCGTCGGATTCGATAGCCACCAGACCGCGGTTGTCCTTCACCCAGACGGTCCGCCGATCCGGCGCAAGAACAAGGTCCACCGGTCGACCGCCGAATTCCACCGTCAGCCCGGCGGGACGGATCCGCTGGTGCGTTGGAACCCAGTGTCCGCCCCCCGGAATGGGGCCGACCTGCTCGGGAGGCGAGGTCCGGCAACCGGCCACCAAGACCACCATCAGCGCGACCGACGCGATTCGTTCAGGATGGTTCATGCATCACGATCCCCGTTTTCGGTTATCCGGGTCAAGACCGTGCTCGACAAATCCGGCAACGCGGTGCTAAAACCGCGAAAACCCAACCCCCGGTCCTGGCCGCCTGCAGTATCACAAACACCGGGCCGGGGGAGCGGGTGTCTCGTGTCAATGAGCCTGTTTCGGCATTCCAACCCGCGTTCTCGAATCATGAATACTCGTGCGTCGCGCTCCGGCATCCTCGAAGTCCATCTCGTTCTCCTGGCGATTCTGATGCGTCGCCGCTCACGAGAACTGACCCGGGTGTGCTCATGAGAAGTGATCCACCTGGGTGAAGGGCGGGAGGATTTCCTTTCCAAGGAGAGATCGGATTCCGAGTAGGGAACGGAGAAGCGCGGAGCGG
>Ga0209605_1000832_pt1 | contig 37281 bp, 31 predicted proteins | sample AD_UKC035_MetaG_FD_184408 | JGI IMG/M metagenome (GOLD analysis project Ga0209605, IMG submission 184408) | Active sludge microbial communities of municipal wastewater-treating anaerobic digesters from USA - AD_UKC035_MetaG (SPAdes) (version 2) | ecosystem: Engineered > Bioreactor > Anaerobic >...
GAATCATCTCCCCCTCCGCCACCACGGGCTGCAACATCCGCCCATGATAGCAGACAACGCCTCAGGTGGCTCCGTTTTCGGTGATCACTTTCCAGCCAAGTGGCTCTGTTTTAGTTTATCAAAAACAGCGACTGCGCCACTGGCGTTCGCTAGAAGCGCGGCGGTCGTCCACCCCACGCCTGCCAGGTAGCCGGCGATCAGGCCAGCGTTGAAAGCATCACCGGCCCCGGTGGTGTCCCGAGCCTGGACGGGAAAGGCTGGCAGGTACGCCGTCTCACCGCCTGCAGCAAGCAGGCACCCTGCCTCACCCAGCTTGATTGCCAACGCCCGTGCGCCCAGGCGCTCGAGGGCCTGAGCGCACGACTCGGGCCGCAGCTGCCCTGTGAGCTCGCGCCCCTCGTCGAGGGTTGGGAGAAAGATGTCGATAGCGGGAACGAGTTCCAGCAGCTCACCAGGCCGCAGCTCGCAAAGCAGCCGCCCCGGATCGAGGCTGACCGGCACATGATGCTCTCTGGCCATTCCGAGCGCCCTAAGGGCCGCCGTGCGCTGCGGTTCCTCAAGCAGCGCGTATCCTGACAGGTGGAAGAGGGAAATGCCCTCGAAGGATCGTTCTCGGAGCCCGCCGGGGTCCGTGTGGACGTTGGCCCCGCGCTCGCTCAGCATCGTCCGCTCACCATCTGGCGTGACAATGATGTAGACCAGGCCCGTCGTGCGGTCAGGATCGCTCTGCACGCCGTCAAGGATTACCCCTGCATCTTTCAGGCAGCCAAGAGCGTACTGCCCCATCGGCTCCCGGCCCACACGCCCAACTAGGCGGGCGCGGGTACCCAGCCGTGACAGAGCAGCTGCCGTGTTGGCTGCCGAACCACCACAGTGCACCTCGAGCGAGCTGGCCAGCACGTCCTGACCCGAAACCGGGAAGTGAGGATAGCGGGCAAGCAGATCTATGTTTATGTCTCCAAGGACCGCGACCCCTGGGCTAGCGGGCAAGTGCTGCTCTCTTGTGGCCATGCTCGGACGCATTATAGCCGCAAAGGGGCACCTGGGCAAGAAGCCGTACAAGCCGGCGACCAGCTTCGAGGCACTTGCGCGGGAGTACATGCTGCGGTAGAATGGCTCGGCGCTCTCGTACTCACAGGCGCACGCTGGCACGATACGCGGATTAGGGAAACAAGTGGACACCGAGCACAGCGAGAGCAGAAGATACGAGGTTCTCATGATCGCCCCGACCTCGTTCTTCTCTGACTATGGGTGCTCCGTTCGCATCCTCGAGGAGATCCGGGCCCTCCGCCGCTTGGGACACGGGGTGAGCGTCTGCACTTACAGGAACGGCCAGGACGTCCCCGGCCTCTGCATCCATCGGACACCCAGCATCCCCTTTCGCGAGCACTATGAGGTTGGCTCCTCACCCCACAAGATCGCCTTCGACCTGTTGCTCTTCTGGACGGTCCTCTTTCGCGCGCTGCGGCGCCGTCCTGATGTGATCCATGCCCACATGCACGAGGGAGCCTTCATCGGATTGCTAGTCGGCGCGTTGCTGCGTGTCCCCGTTGTGTTCGACTTCCAGGGAAGCCTCACTGGGGAAATGATGGACCACAGGTTCCTGAGGCGTGACAGCCCCTTCTTCCGACCCCTCCTCAGGCTGGAGACGGCCATCGACTGCAGGTCACCACTCATCCTAACCAGCTCGCAAAACGCCCGGAACCTCCTCATGTCCGAGTTCGGATGCCGGCCAGAGCGAGTGCAGACTGTGCCTGATGGGGTGGACACGGACGCCTTCTTTCCGCGCACTGGGCGCGAGTCTGCCCGGCTGGCAGAGCTCCGGTCTCGGCTCGGAATACCACTTGGCCGCAAGATCGTGGTCTACCTGGGGCTGTTGGCCGCCTACCAGGGCACCGACGCTCTGCTCGAGGCTGCCGCGACCATGCTCCGGCGCCGTTCCGATCTGCACTTCCTCATCATGGGGTTCCCTTGCGTGGACGAATACCGGCAACGGGCGAGGCAACTGGGCATCTCCAGCCACGCAACCTTCACCGGCAAGATCCCTTACGAACAGGCGCGGGACTACCTAGCACTGGGCGACCTTGCGGTGGCACCCAAGCTATCGGCCACGGAAGGCAGCGGCAAGATACTAAACTACATGGCTGTGGGACTGCCCACTGTTGCGTTTGAGACGGCTGTCAGCCGCGAGTACCTGGGGCGGGAAGGGCTCTATGCAGAGCGCGGCAGCCCAGGCTCGCTAGCAGAGGTCATGTTGGCCGCGATGGACGATCCGGACGCAGCTCGGCGGAGCGCGGCTTTGCGCCAAAAGGCTGTGGGCCAACACACATGGCGAGAGGCCGCCAAGGTGATTGTCCGCGCCTACGGAATGGTGACCGCATGATCCGCCGGCTCAGGGAGCTGTACTGCTATCGGGACCTCCTGCGAAACCTGGTCATACGCGACCTCAAAGTCCGCTACAAGAACTCGGTCCTGGGCATCCTATGGTCACTCCTCAACCCCCTGTTGATGACCATGGTTTTTACCGTGGTCTTCACCTTGATGCTGCCCAGCAAGATCGACAACTTTCCGGTATTCTTCATGTCGGGCTTCCTGCCCTGGAGCTTTTTCGCCTCGTCGGTCACAAGCGCAACTGGCTCGATCGTGAACAACGCCGGGCTCATAAAGAAGGTCTACTTCCCGCGCGAGATTCTGCCGATTGCCGACGTGCTTTCCAACCTTGTGCATCTCCTGGTGGCGTTTGTCGTCCTCTTCGCCCTGATCCTGGCCTTCGGCATGCGGCTCACGCCGGCAGTGCTGATGCTGCCGCTCATCATCCTTGCTGAGGTCATGTTCATCACGGGCATGGCGCTACTGCTTTCGACGATGAATGTCTTCTACCGGGACACGGCGCACATCTGGTCCATCGTCCTTCAGGCGTGGTTCTTCTTGACACCAATCTTCTACTCGATCGCCCTCATGCCCCAGGACAAGGTCATCCTGGGCGTTCACGTGAACATACAGCTCTGGGCCCGGCGCTTGAACCCCATGGCATCCATCGTTGCATCGTACCAAGATGTCCTCTACTGGGGCTCTCCGACGGGTTGGGACTTTTTCCTCCGGACCTTTGCCACCTGCTTTGTCGTTCTGGTCATCGGCTACGCGGTCTTCGCCCATTATAGCCACCGCTTCGGGGAAGAGGCGTGAATCAGGCAGCCCCCATCCACACCCACGCACCGCGCGTCCCACCCCGCAAGCAACTGTGCCCGGTTCTTCTTGCTGTCGCTGTGGCAATCGCAGCTGCGGTGATCCTGTTTCCCTGGTCTGCAAGTGCTTACCAAGTGGAGCGGGCCGGGCGCTTGCTCGACTCTGACCCCACCTCGGCATCAGCCGGGGAGGCACTCCTCCGGGCCCTGGATCACAATCCCCGCAACGCCCAGGCGCACCGGCTACTGGGGGAACTGGACGCCCGGCGTGGGGATTGGCTCTCTGCCGCCGGCCACTGGGCGAGCTTTGTCGCGCTGAGGCCCTCCGATCCCCAGGGGCATTGGTCGCTGGCATCGGCCTGCGAACGCCTTGCTGTCGGGGAGTGGGCCCAGTCCTGCGGTTCAGACAAGGAGGGCCGGCAACAAGCGCTCACTCGTCTATGGAAGTCGGCCGGTCAAACAGCCGATGGGTTTGTGCGAGCCGCCTCCAGCCTGCTGCCCGGCTCATCAGAGCAAGCATTCGACTACTACAACCGCGCCCTGCTCCTCGATCCAGAGTCTGTCGAGGCATGGAGTGGCCTGGCAGCGTTCCACCGGGCAGCCTCGGAGGAGGGCCCTGCGCTGGATGCCTATGCGCGTGTCTCCCAACTGGCTGCTGACCCGGTAACAAAGGCGGCCGCTCTCGCTGCCCGCGGAGAGGTCTTGGCCCAAGCCGGGCACTGGCTCGAAGCCAGTTCGGAGCTGGCAGCGGCCGTGGGTCTCGCTCCGGAGAACGGCGGGTACCACCTGAACTACGGCTGGTACCTTCACCAAGCCGGGGGAAGCCAGAGCATCGCTCGCTCGCACCTTCGCGAGGCGGCGCTCCTGCTTCCCACCAATCCTTGGCCCCACATCCACTTAGCCGTGCTCGCCTTCTCCGCGGAGGAGTACGCAGCCGCTCTGGAAGAGGCTCACACCGCTGCAGCCCTGGATCAGGACCTCTTCTGGGCTTGGCTGTGGCGCGGGAAGGCGCTGGCTGCGACCGGCCGGCTGAGTGAAGCGGAGGATTCGCTGCGCAGGGCCGTGCATCTTGCGCCCGGGAGGGTTGAGCCGCATGTGGAGCTGGGCAGCTTCCTACAGCAGGCCCGCCGTCCCAGTGAGGCCATTCCTGAGCTGGAAATGGCCGTGCAGATCAGCCCACGCAACACGTCGTACCTGCTCATGATGGCGACTGCTTACCGGGCCAGCGACCGAGAGGCGGACGCAGTGCGCACCTTTCGGGCAGTACTCGAGCTCGATCCCGGCAACGCCACAGCCGCAAAGGCACTGGAGGAGATCGAGCACTGAGCGGCCGGGTCCTCAGCGCCCCCGTGCCAGTGCACGACGTGACCTAGTATGGAGGGCCGATATGCTCCAGTCTGCCGGAGCTCACTTTCTTCAGCCTTCCCCAGCTCAGCCCCTCGACGACCATACTGACCAAGCCCAGAACAGCCGGGGGCCCATAGACGAGAACGTGAAGCACAATCGCAAACGCCAGTGCAGGCTCGCGAGCTACCCCTGCTGCCGCCAAGGCAAGGATGGCAAAGTACTCGAATACACCCACCTGGCCGGGCACGGCCGGCAGGAAATTCGTCACGTAGCCGGCCGCCAACACCAGCCAGGTGCTCCAGCCTGGTGCCGGCACGTCGAGGGCTTTCAGCACAAGCACATTGGTGGCGGCAGCCAGGGCCCAGATCATGGTCGACCACAAGACCGACAATAAGGCGTCCCTTGGCCTTTGTAGCAGCCCCAGGCCGGCCTGAAGTCGCGCCAACCAGCCCTGCAGGCTGGCCCGCGCAGCGGGCGAAAGCCACCCGATCGAGGCAAAGGCGCTGTTCCCGGACCGGCGTCCCCACAGGGCCGCCCAGATAAGCAAGGCAAGGAGGGCGGCGGTGACGGCTGCGAGACTCAGGACAGGCCGGCGAAGCCAGGGCGGCAGGGGGGTCCACATGGCGAGCCCGGCCAGCGTCAGAATGATCAGCGCACTGTCAAGCGCCTTTTCCACCACCAGCGTGCCAAGGACGGAAATCGGGCCATCTTGCGCCGATGATCCCATCAGTGCCACCCGTGCCACGTCTCCTGCCCGACCCGGGATAAAGCTATTGCCCAGCTGGCCGATGAACACCACGCGGATGATCCTGCCAAGCCCGGCCCGTGTGCCGCAGCGCCGCAGCAGCACCTGCCAGCGTGCCGCCTTGGCTAGGGTTGTTCCAGGGACAGCGGCCAGCGCCAGAGCCAGAAGCGGCCAGTCGGGTCGGGCAAGCGTCCTCCCGAGGTCAGTCCAGTGCTGGTTCCGCACCGATAGCCACACAGCCGCGCCAGACAAGACCAGGCCCACCAGCCACCCCGCAGTCCGCAGGGCTCGCCCGCTCCGTGTGGTGCGGAGGGCTGTTCCCAGCCAGATGCGGGTCGCCAGTCCGGCGGAAACACCCACCGCCAGTGCCAGAGCTCGCAACAGCGCCAACAGAGTGCAGAGCGCAAGCACACGCCATCCCTGTCGGACGCATTTCGAGGCGAGCGGCAGGAGGGACAGAAGGCCCGCAAAGCCGGCGATGGCAGGAACAAGCCATGAGACAAGGCTCAGCGCAGCTGCCACCACGAGCGCAGCCGTCACGGGTAGAAGCAGGAGCTGGGCCCTTTGGGTCCAGGGCGTATAGGAGTCGCGAAGTGTCTTTGCAGGGTGCATGGCATGAACATGCACTTTCCAGAAGCCGATCTCGACCTTGCGACTGGCATAGCCCAAAGCGGTTGACTGGTGATTGTGGCAGACCACCGCGCGAGGGACAAAGACCAACTTCTGTCCGCTTTCTGCCATCCTGTAGGAGAGTTCCTGGTCCTCGCAGAGCGGCAAGCCACCGTCAAAGCCTCCCCGAGCCAACAACACATCGCGCCGGTACGCGGCGCAGTAGGTGTCCACAAAGTCGATTCGTCCCCGCTTTGCCAGCCTATCGTACTTTTCCTCATGCTCGGCCTGGACGAAGCGGGCAACTGGCGAGAGCTGGCGAGTGCAATAGATGCCCTTGGCGCCTGCGACCTGTGGGTCGGCAAACGGCGCAGAGAGCTGCTCGATCCAATCAGGCAAGGGCTCGCAGTCCGCATCGGTAAAGAGGACAAGCTCGCCGCGAGCGCTCTGCACGCCGCGGTTTCGTGCTTCCGATGCTCCGATGTGAGGTTGCTGAATCAGCCGCGCGAAGGGATGAGACTCTACGACAGCGGCGGTTGCATCTCGCGAGCCATCGTCGACCACGATGACCTCGTATGAGTCTGCAGATACTGTTTGGCGAGTGAGGGCGACCAGGCAGGCATCGATCGTCTCTTCGGCGTTGTAGGCGGGGACGACAACCGAGAACACGCGAGCCCTCGGCTACAGCACCCTACCCGCCCAGAAGGGAGCGTGCGGCAGCACGAGCCCACTCCAGGAACGGTTCCGGCCAGATGCCGAGAAGGACTGTCGCAAGGCAAGCCAGGGCAAGACCTACTATCAGTGCGGGGCAGACGGCTCCGGACGGGACGACGTCGGGTGCCTGCCGTTCCCTCCTGCCCACCATCAGCCCGATCAGACGAAGGTAGTAGTAGGCTGCAATCGCGCTGTTGAGCACGCCCACGACTGCCAACCACGTCATCCCTCCGCGGATGGCCGAAGCAAACACATAGAGCTTGGACATGAAGCCGGCCAGCGGGGGAAAACCGGCCAACGACAGCAGACAAAGCGACATCGCCACGGCAAGCCATGGCCTGCGCTCGGCAAGGCCGGCATACGACTCGAGGGTGTCTCCACGTGAGTCAGCACCGTGCCGGCGGGCTACCGCGATCACCACGCCAAAAGCAGCCGCATTGGCAAAGACATAGGCAAAGAGGTAAAAGAGCGCGCCCCCGACACCCTCTTCTCCCGCTGCCGCCAGCCCGACGAGGATGTAGCCGGCCTGGGCTACTCCTGAGTAGGCCAGCAGCCGCTTGAGGTCCTTCTCGAGCAGGGCAGCCAAGTTGCCTACGGTCATTGTCAGCGCAGCCAAGCCGGCCAGCAGCCACTGCCAATCGCCCTGAGCAGCGGCAAAGGCGTAGAGCGTCACTCTCCCGAGCGCGGCAAAGCCGACCACCTTGACCCCCACGCTCATGAAAGCCGTTACGGAGGTGGGCGCACCCGCATAGACGTCAGGTGTCCACAAGTGGAAGGGCACCAGGGCCACTTTGAAGCCCAGGCCCACCACGACCAGACCCAGCCCGACCAACAGCAGGGGAGGCATTCCCTCGCCCAGCGAGTCGACAAAAGCCTCGATTCCCGAAAGCGAAGTCGTTCCCGCCTGCCCATACACAAGAGCCATCCCGTACAGGAGGAAGGCGCTCGCGACAGCACCGAGCAACAGGTACTTGAGGGATGCGGCCGCCGAACGGGCTTCCGCCCGGTCAAGCCCCACAAGCACGTAGAGGGCTATGGACGCGACCTCGAGCGAGAGGAAGATGGTGACGAGGTTGACAGCCTCCACCATCAATAGCATGCCGGCTACTGACAGCAGGAGCAAGCCGTAATACTCCACCTGCGCAAGTCCCGTGCGCTCGACATACTCGATGGAGAACAGGAGAGCCAAGGCAGCGGCAGCCAGCAGTGCCACTTTGAGGAAGAGGGCGTATCCGTCTGCCAGGAGCATGTCCTGGGCCGAAGCCTTCACTGGCTCGGCTCCCTGGAAGATCACGGCCGCCATGGCCGCGAGAACGGCAAACATAGCGCTCCCGGCCAGCCACTTCCGTCGCTCAGGGCGCAGGAAGAGGCCCGCCACGAGAATCACCAGGGAGCTGGCGAGGAGTAGGACCTCGGGCACGTGGGGCCACAGGCTGATGGCAGGGCTCTGGATCACTCGCCGCCCTCCTGCGCCTCGACCACGAGCCGCGCCTGAGCCTGCTCGACCATCTGGCTGACCGCCGCATCGGTTGGCCGGAAGATCAGGTTCGGCAGGATACCAATCACAAAGAGCAGCACCACCAGGGGCACGAGAACCGCAGCCTCTCCCCGCTGGAGATCGGGCAGAGACCGGTTTTCGGGAAGCTTGAGCGGCCCGGCAAAAGCATTCCGGAACAGGTTGAGCATGTACCACGCTCCAAGGATCACGCCAAGCGCTGCCAGGCCTGCGGCTGTTGGGCTCTGGAGGAAGATGCCCGCCAGGATCGCGAACTCGCCCGGAAACGCACTCAGGCCTGGCAGGCCGATTGCAGCCAGCATCACCGTGAGCGCAAGTGTGCCCAGGAGAGGCACGCTCTTCCAAAGTCCGCCCATGGCTTCGATCTGCCGCGTTCCCCGGCGAGCTTGAAGACACTCCGCGACGAGGAACAGAGCCGTAACGGTGAGCCCGTGTGAGACCGAGAGCAGGAGGGCTCCCTGCACCCCCTGCACATTCGCCGCCATCGCGCCGGCGAAAATCAGACCCACGTGAGACAAACTGGAGTAGGCCAGCAACCTCTTTATGTCGCGTTGGACGACGGCAACGAGTGCCCCGTACACAATTCCCGTGATGGCCAGCGCCCAGACCCACGGCTTGGCGGCCTCGACCGCACTCGGGAAAAGGGGCAGGCAAATCCGGATCAAGCCATAGATGCCCATCTTGGACAAGACCGCGGCAAACACGATCGTGACCGGCGCCGGTGACTCGACGTAGGCATCAGGCAGCCAGCCGTGCAGGGGCCAGAGCGGCGCTTTGACGGCAAACGCCATCAGGAAGGCCAGAAAAAGCCACAGCTGTGCAGGCCAGGCAAGGGTCACACCCAGCAGCACCGACCTATCAAAGGTGAGCACACCGGTGGCTTCGTAGCCGAGCCATGCCAGCGCAATGATGGCCACGAGCATCAGCGCGCTGCCAGCCATGGTGAAGACGACAAACTTGATTGCGGCGTGGCGCCGACGCTCCCCTCCCCGGCGAGCGATGAGGAGGTAAGCAGGGACAAGCATGGCCTCCCAGAAGACGAAGAAGAGGATCAGGTCCACCGCGCAGAACACGCCAAGCACCGCCGTTTCCAGCGCCAGCAGCCATGGCCCACAGGGAGCCTCGTTCTTGCCCGGTCCCACACCCGCAATCCAGACGGCGATCAGGCTGACCAGCGCAGTCAGCAGCACCAGCCACAGGCTAATTCCATCGACACCCACGCGGTACGAGACGCCGAGAGGCGCGATCCAGCCAGCATGGTCAACGAGCTGCATCTCTGCGCTCTCGTAGCTGAAGAGGCCCCACAAGGCCCCGGTCAGGGCCAAGTCAGTCGCAGCCACTGCAATGGTCCACACTCGCACGATGGACCGGCGCTGGCCCAGCAAGAGAGCCACCCCCGCGCCGGCCAGAGGCAGGAAGATGATGAGGGTCAAGAGCGGAAAGCCGGCCTGGTTCATCCAAGCACACTCCGAAGCAGGAGGTACGAAACAATCAACGCGGCCCCCGCCAGCAGCACCAGCGCATACTGCCGCGTGCGGCCTGTATTCAGGCGGTGGAGGCCCTCACCGGCCAGGCTGACGAAGCGCCCGACGCCGGTCACGGCACCATCTATCCCCCGTGCCTCAACCGCGCTCGACAGGCCCGCGGCGAGCGCGCGCAGCGGCTGTACGACACCTCGCTCGTAGGCTTGGTCCACGTAGTACTTGTTGCTTATGAGATTGTAGAGCCACCCTGCGCTCTGGCTCCATCGCTCCGCCGTGCCCCACTTCCGGATGTAGAGCCACCAGGCGAGGGTAATCGCGATAGACGTCTCGACCAACGAGGCTCCAATCACCGCCCACTGCGTCCAGGATGCTCCTTCTCCAAGGCTCGAACGAGTCGATGCGGAGAAGGCGGGGTGCAGGAACTGATCGATTGCGTTGCCGAGACCAAGCACTTTGGGAAGCCCCAAGTACCCGCTGGTCACCGACAGGACCGCCAGGATAAGCATGGGTGCGAGCATTAGCCATGGCGACTCATGGATACCCTGAGCGCGCTCGACCATGGATGGCGCACCGCGCTCGCTGCTGCTCGCCCTCATCTGCCGGCTGCGCCGTGAACGCTCGACCACTCGAGGACTCCCGTAGAAGGTGACAAAGAAGAGCCGAAAGCCATAGAAGCCCGACAGGCCCGCCGTCACCAGTGCGAGGACGCCCAAAGCAATGTTGCCTTCCACGAATGCCAGGTGCATGATCTCGTCCTTGCTGAAGAAGCCAGCAAAGAGAGGCACGCCAGAGATCGACAAGACGGCCACCAGGCAAGCAGCCCAGGTCCAGGGAAGCCTTTTGCGCAGGCCCCCCATCTTGAAGATGTCGGTCTCGCCGCCTAGCGCATGCATTACGCTGCCCGCACAGAGAAAGAAGAGCGCCTTGTAGAAGGCATGCGTCGTGAGCTGAAAGAGCCCCATCGTGTACGTGCCCACGCCGGCACCCAGAAACATGTATCCCAGTTGGCTGATGGTCGAATAGGCCAGGATCCGCTTCAGGTCCGTCTCCACGATAGCCATTGTTGCGCCAAAGAGCGCCGTCAAGACGCCAATCCAGGCCACCCACTGCAGCGCAGACCCCGAGCGCTCAAAGAGCGAGTAGCATCGAACCACCATGTACACGCCGGCAGTGACCATTGTTGCAGCATGGATCAGGGCGCTGACCGGGGTCGGCCCTTCCATGGCGTGGGGCAGCCAGATGTAGAGGGGAATCTGCGCGGACTTGGCACTGGCCCCCAGGAAGAGAAGCAGCGATATCACGGTAGCGGCTGCAGGCGCGAGCGCGCTGGCGGCAGGGAAGACGTCCTGGAAGGCCAGGCTGCCTACCTTCGAGAAAATGAGCAGGATGGCCAAGAGAAAACCAAAGTCGCCAACGCGATTTACTAGAAATGCCTTCTTTGCAGCCTCAGCTGCTGACTCCCGCTCGAACCAGTAGCCGATCAGAAGGTAGGAGCACACACCGACACCTTCCCAGCCGATATACATCGTCAGGAAGCTGTCACCCAACACCAGTACGAGCATCATGAAGACGAAGAGGTTGAGCCAGGTGAAGTAGCGCTTGTAGTGCTCGTCGCCACGCATGTAGGCGGCCGAGTAGATGTGGACCAGCGTGCTCACGCTCGTGACCACCAAGGTCATCAGAATCGACACCTGGTCAAGCAGGAGGCGGGCCTCGACCTTGAGGTCCCCGGTGACAATCCAGCGGAAGATGGGAATGGTCCACTCCCGGCCGTTGCCGCCATCCAGGGCGGTTGCCGGCACTCCGAGCATGGTGACGAATACGAGGGAAGCAAGGGCAAACGACGCGCCAACGGCGAGGGAGGCGATGGCCGCCACTAGCCGCCTCCCAAACCACCTACCGGCCGTCGCATTGACCAGGACGCCCAGAAGCGGAAGTGCCGGGATCAGCCAGACGTAGCTCAGCATGGATCGATCTCGTCCACGTCGGTCGTATCCTTGTGCCGTACCAGCGAGACGGCGATTGCCAGCCCAACGGCCACCTCCGCCGCTGCGACCGCCATGACCAAGAAGGCAAACGCCTGCCCGTCCACCTTGCCGAGGAAGCGTGAATACGTGACGAGCGTGAGGTTGGCACCCGCCAGCATCAGCTCCACCGACATCAGCATGACCAGTGCGCTGCGGCGGATCAGGACGCCAATCCCCCCCAGCACAAACAGGATTGCGGCCAGGATCAGGTAGTATGAGGCCGGAACCATGGCGAACCTACCCCTCCAGTCTCTTCTTCGCCAGCACTGCAGCCCCGACGATGGCAACAAGCAGCACGACCGCAGCCATCTCAAAAGGAATGGCCCAGCCGGAAAGCAGCAACTGTCCAATCTCCCGCACGTTGTCGGCACGCGAAAGGGGCGCTGCCGTGCTGCCCTTTGTTGCGAGGATCGCCCACACGATCCCCACCAGCAGCATTGCCCCAAGCAGGATGCCTGCCACTCGCTCGGACTTCCGGGGTCCCGGCTTCTCCGCCACCCTCTCTATTCCGATCAGGAGGACGACAAAGAGGAAAAGCACGACGATGGCTCCGGCATAGACGATTACCTGCGCCAGCGCCACGAACTGGGCGTTCAGCAGGATGAAGAGCCCTGCGAGGCAGCAGAAGCATGCCAGGAGGAAGAGGGCACTGCGCGTGGCACTGCGCTGGGCGATTACCCCTGCGCCGCTGACCACCGCCAGCACCGCCAGGATCAAAAAAACCACCAGTTCCATTGGGCTTGCCCTACTTCTGATCGTCCAGGGTGACTGCATGCGGATCGGTTGGCTGCAACAGCCGATCCTGGGTGAATATGAGGCTCTGGCGGCTGTAGTCTGCGAGGGCGAACTCGCGCTTCAGTACTATCGCGCCCGTCGGACAGGCTTCCTCGCAGTAGCCACAGAACATGCAGCGCAGGAGGTTGATCTCATAGATCTCCGCATAGCGCTCCCCTGGCGACCGCTTCACACCGTCCTTGTTCTCGGCGGCCTGAACGTAGATGCACTGAGTCGGGCAGTAGGCAGCGCACAGCGCGCAGCCGATACACCGCTCCAACCCTATGTTCGGCCCCTCCTCGTACTTCCTCAGCTCGTGCCGGCCGCGGAAACGGGGATAGAGCTGGACCCGCTCATCGGGGTACTGCACTGTCACGGGGCGAGTGAAGAAGTAGCGCAGGGTCACGCCCATCGCGCGCAATAAGTGATAGAGTCCGGTGATGGCGTCCCGGATCATGCCATCACCGCCAGCACCACTGCGGTCGCAGCCAGGTTGAGCAGGGACAGCGGGACCATGAACTTCCAGCAGAACCGCATGAATTTGTCATACCGGACCCGCGGCAGGCTCGCCCGGATCCAAATGAAAACAAAGACCATCAGGCCAACCTTGGCTAGGAAAAGGGCCACTCCCACCAAGGGATGCAGATCCGACAAGACAGCCGGCCACTTCCAGCCACCCAGGAAGATGGTCGCCGTTATGGCGGCATTGACGACCATGGCGGTGTACTCGGCCACGTAATAGAGCGCAAACTTCATCCCTCCGTACTCGGTCATGAAGCCAGAGATGAGCTCGTTCTCGGTTTCGGGCAGGTCGAAGGGAGAGCGGTTTCCTTCGGCCAGGATGGCAACCAGGAATACCAGGAAGCCTATCGGCTGCAATACGGCCAGGGGCCAACTCCCCTGGGAGTCCACGATCTGCCGAAGGCTCACGCTTCCGTTGATCAGCACTACTCCGAGGAGAGCCAGCCCCATGGGAAGCTCGTAGGAGATCATCTGCGCCGCAGCTCGAAGGGCCCCCAGCAGCGAATACTTGTTATTGGAGGACCAGCCGCCCAGCACCACGCCATACGCTGCCAAGCCTGCGATCGCCAGGAGGTAGAGAAGGCTGACACTGACATCGCCGATCCAGAGCCCCACCTTCTGCCCGAAGAGCTCAACCTCGGGGCCAAAAGGGATGACGGCAAACGTAATCAGAACGGCAGCAAAGGAGATACCCGGCGCGATCACGTAGAGAGCTCTATCGACATGGCTGGGGACGATTTCTTCCTTGAAGATTGCCTTCACCGCATCGGCCAACGGCTGGAGGAGCCCAAAGCGCCCTGCCCTGTTGGGTCCGTAGCGCACCTGGAACCTGGCACAGATCTTCCGCTCGGCCCAGGTCGCATAGGCTCCCGAGGCAAGCAGTACCAGGACGACCACCACTGCCTTGACAAGAGGGATCCAGAAATCGACAACCCAGCTCATCGGCCCGCCTCTTGCCCCAAGTCCACATGCACAAAAGCACGGCGTGCTGCCTGCGATTGGCCTGCCTGCCCAGGCCTGGGCTGCCAGCCGTCCTCCTCGATGGCGTCGAGGGTCAGCCCGCGCCAAGAGGGCACAACCTTCGCTATCTCAGCAAACACCCCGGCAGCCCCACCAAATTCCCAGGCTCTCCGCCGCTTTCCCTCGAGCATGCGCTGAGCGACCTCGGCGATGAGCCGCCACGCAGGTTGCACCTGGGCTGGTGGTCGCTTGGCCTCATGGAGTCTAAGCAGCCTGCCAGTGAGGTTTATGAGCGTACCGTCCGTCTCCGCCAAGGTGGACACCGGCAAGACCACCTGGGCCAGTGCTGTTGTCTCGGTAGCCACCTGGTCAGAGACCACAAGGAAAGGAACTCGGGCCAGGGCGTCTGCGGGCAGAGCGCCGCCTGACGGGTTCGACTCCAGGACCCAGAGCGCATGCAGGTGCCCCGCTTCAGCCTCCGCCATCATGCCCTCCAGGTCGAGCCCACGCTCGGCGGCTAGCTTGCCGCCCCAGAGGCCCGCCAGTTGGCTTCTGACCTGTCCATCACCCAGCGCCTGCCCGCCTGGAAGCTGACCAGGCACGACCCCCATCTCGCGCGCACCGAGCGTGTTGCACTCCCCGGCGACAAAAGCTATCTCAGCGTTGCCCAACAACACAGCAAGGTTCGCAAGTGCGGCGGAGAGGCCGTCCCAGGCCGTTGTGCCGGAATCCGGCAAGGGCGAAGCAACCTGCCTCCCGTAAAGGATAGCCGGTCGCTTGGCCTCGACCAGCAAACGCGCTGCCGCCACGAGCGCCCCTGCAGGCACACCTGTCGTGCGTTCAATCTGGTCAGGTGTGTGCTCTTTGACCCACGTCCGGAACTCCTCTAGGTTCGTCGCGCGGATCGCCTTGGGATCAAGCCCGCCCTCTAGCACGGCCCGCGCCAGACCCTGGAGCAGCGAGCCCTCGCTTCCGGGGCGCAGGCTCAGCCACGGTCCACCATAGCGCGCCAGCTCTATAGGCATCGGGTGCGCCACAATGACCTTGGCTCCATGCCGAAGGACTGCCTTCTTGAGCCAGAGCTCCACCAGTGGAGCTTCGGCGGAGGGATCGAAGTCGATAAGGAGGATGAGATCCTTCTCCTCCAGGTCCGGCAGCGAGTGAAGGGGCTGCGCCCCGACCGGCACTCGACCCAGATGATCGATGTTGTTGCAGCTCCAAGCGGCCCGCACGAACCTCTGTAGGAGGTAGTTCGCCTCGTTGGTGGCGCGGGCCGAGCCGAGGGCGCCCACTGCTGCCGGGCCCTTCTCCTGCAGAACAGCCGCGAAGCGCCGGGCAACCAGGTCAAGTGCGCCGGCCCACGGGACCGGTTCGAGCCTTCCCTCTCGCCGAACCAAAGGCTGTGTCAGACGGTCCTCGGGATCGACAAGGCGATGGGAGAAGCGGCCCGTGTCGCAGATCCATGCGTCGTTGACCTGCATGTTCTCGCGAGGGGTAATGCGCCGCAGCACGTTGTTCTTGACCCCGATCGTCGTGCTGCAACCTACAGCGCAGAGTGTGCACACCGACGGCGTGTTCGTGAGCTCCCAGACCCGGGCCTCAAAGCGGAACGCCCGGCTTGTCAGGGCGCCCACCGGGCACAGCTCGATGGTGTTGCCCTGCCACTGGCTCAGCAGCGGCCTGCCGGCGAAGGTGTCAAGACGTGTAGCGGCGCCGCGCCCAAAAAGATCAAGCTGGTGGTCGTCAGCCCACTCATCGAGAAAGCGGATGCATCGCCAGCAGAGCACGCATCGCTCTTGGTCCAGGACGATCCGGTCGCCCAGAGGTTGGCGCTTGCTCTTGTGCCGTTTCTCCTCCACGTAGCGACTAACGCCCGGCCCATCGGCCATGGCCTGGTCCTGGAGGACGCACTCGCCCCCTTTGTCGCACACGGGGCAATCGAGCGGGTGGTTGGTGAGCAGGAACTCGATCATGGCGTGACGCGCCTTTACGGCGGCCGGCGACGTATGGACGCGCACGACCAAGCCCTGCCGGACTGGAACCGTGCAGGAAGTCTGCAGGCCACGCATGCTCTCCACCTCGACGAGGCAGGTCCGGCAGGCCCCGACGGGAACCAGCTTCGGGTGGTTGCAGAAGGTTGGTATGTGGATGCCAGCCGCTGTCGCGGCCTGGTAGATAGTCCAGCCGGCGGGGCAGCGAACCTCTTGGCCATCGATGGTCAAGACAACCGTCCGCTCCTCTGTCATTGAGGCCCCCCTGCACCTGGCATGCAGCGCTTTTCCCGGATGTGGAATTCGTACTCGTCACGGAAGTGCCGGAGGCTGCTGGACAGGGGAGTAGCCAACGCGTCGCCCAACGGGCAAAAGCTCCGGCCCGTGATGTTCTCACAGATATCCAGAAGCAGGGGAACGTCCTCTGGGCGCCCCTGACCGCTCTCGATTCGCGCCAGGATCTGGGTCGCCCAACTCGTGCCTTCGCGGCAAGGGATGCACTTGCCGCACGATTCGTGCGCATAGAAGGATGCGATGCGCTGGTACAGCCGCACCATACAGGTTCGCTCGTTGACGGCGATTACCGCGCCTGAGCCGAGCATGGTGCCCGCAGCCTCCAGCGACTCGTAGTCGAGGGAGCAGCGGAAGGCCACATCGGCGGGCAGGGCACAGGTCGAGGAGCCGCCGGGGATGATGGCCTTGAGCGGCACGCCATCCTTCGGGCCGCCACAGACGTCCTCGATCAGGGTGCGCATGTGCGTGCCCAGGGGCAGCTCGTAGGTGCCGGGCCTGGCAACGTGCCCCGACACGCAGTAGAGCTTTGGGCCAGGGCTCTTCTCTGTCCCCCATTGGCGATACCAGGCAGCACCGTTCCGCACGATGAAGGGCACACTGAAGAGCGTCTCGACGTTGTTCACGATGGTCGGCTTGCGGTACAGCCCCTGTACGGCGGGGAAAGGGGGCTTGAGCTTGGGATGGCCGCGCGCACCCTCCAGGGAGCTGAGAAGGGCTGTCTCTTCGCCGCAGATATAGGCGCCAGCGCCGAGCACGATGCTGATCTTGAGGCTGTAACCACTTTCAAGGATGTTGCCCCCCAGGTAGCCACGCTGGCTGGCCTGGTCGATGGCTGCCTGAAGGCGTCGAAAGCTCTGCGCATACTCGCCACGTAGATAGATGAAGGCGTGCTCCACCTCGCAGGCGTAGCTGGAGATGGCAATCCCCTCGAGCACCCCATGCGGATCCCACTCCATCAGGACGCGATCCTTGAAGGTGCCGGGCTCGCCCTCGTCTGCATTGCAGACAAGGTAGCGCGGGTGGACACCCTTGGGCAGGAAGGTCCACTTCCGCCCCGTGGGAAAGCCCGCCCCACCCCGACCGCGCAGGCCAGATTCGAGAACCATCTCAACGATCTGCGCCGGCTGGTGCTGCTTGAGAGCTTGCTCCCAGGCCTGGTAGCCTCCACGCCCTGTGTACGTGTCAATCTCATGTGAGCCGGGCACCCCTACGTTGTGCAGGAGCACGCGTGGTTGCTCACCCACTGGAGCTTCCTTCTTGTCCATCGGCCATCCGCTGCTCGCGACAGGTGTTCGGCAATCCGACAGCAGTTATTCGCCGTACATGCCCGACCAGCCCCAGACGCCTTTGTTGCTGAGGCTGAAGAACTCATCTTCCAAGACATGCTGGTGAAGGAACTCTTCTGCCGAGAGCTTCCGGAACATGTCCTGGCCGTCAGGATCACTGGTCTCCTCGGCAAGCAATCGGTAGCGCAGCCCGGCGCTCTTCTCGTTCTCGATGGCCTGGCTGAGGATGCCCGGCACATCACGATACTGCTCCAGGAGGCTACCCGCCGCTTCACCCCGGCCGACCAACGGCGACAAGTGCTCAAGCGTGTTTACGCCCTCGTAGTAGATGAAGCGATGCTCCTGTCGCAGAGCGCGCGACAGGTCGGCCAGCTTCTGGTAGTGGTGTTGCTCAAATGCCGCCAGCCTTCCCAGCAGGTCCCGACCTGCCAGGTCCTCGATCTCGGCGGCCGCCTGGGCATAAAACGCATGGGCTGTCAGCTCCCCTTCCATCGCGATCTCGATTGCCTGCTCGATTCCCAGCCTCTTTGTCACGCTTGTCCCTCCCCTGCCAGATCTGCGAGTATTACGTCCACCTTGTCTTCGGTCAGGCTTTCAAACAACTGCTCACCAACCAGCATCACCGGCGCCGCGCCGCACGCGCCCAGGCATTCGACTTCCAGGAGTGTGATCCTGCCGTCCTGCGTCGTCTCACCAGGCCTGATCCCCAGTCTGCGGCTCAGATACTGCGTCAGGGACTCCGAGCCCAACAGAAAGCATGATACGCTGCGGCACACCTGGATCACGTGGCGGCCCACGGGCTGCCGGTGCAACATCGTGTAGAAAGTCGCTGTAGACGCGACCAGAGCCACTGGCAGTCCCATGACCTCGGCCACTTCGTCGAGGGCACGCTCAGGCAACCACCCGCCATAGTCCTTCTGGGCGAGCGTCAGGGCTGCCAGGAGCGCCGACCGTTGGTCGGGGTACGAATGCTGCTGCCTGGCGATCTCGTCTCGCGTTTCTTCCTTCAGCACGACGGCTCAGCCATCCAGTCTTACCTGTCGATCTCGCCGAGAGTGATCTCGATGCTGCCAATGATTGCCACAAGGTCTGAGAACATGCTGCCGGGCGCCATAACCCGTACCGCGCTGATGTTCGAGAACGAAGGCCCACGTATCTTGCAGCGGTACGGCTTCGGCCCTCCGTCTGAGACAAGGTAAAAACCAAGCTCCCCTTTCGGATTCTCGGTGCTCGAATAGACGGCGCCAGGCGGTGGCGAGAACCCTTCGGTCACAAGCTTGAAGTGGTGAATGACCGCCTCCATGCTGGTTTCCAGCTCCTCGCGGGGCGGCAGGCTGATCTTGCGGTTCGGGTCCTTGACCGGGCCAGGACCAAGCTTCTGGAGCTTGTCCAGCCCTTGGCGTATGATGCGCATGCTCTGGCGCATCTCCTCAACCCGTACCAGGTAGCGGGCGTAGGCATCCCCGGCACTCTGCGTCGGCACGTCGAATTCGTACTCTTCGTACCCGCAGTAAGGTGCCGCCTTCCGCACGTCGTAGCCGACACCGGAACCCCGCAGCATCGGACCGGTGCACCCCAGCCCGATCGCTTGCCCGGCGCTGATGACCGCCACCCCCTCCAGCCTCGAGCGGTAGATGGGGTTGCGTGTGAGCATCGTCTCGTACTCACGCAGCCGCTTCTCAAACAGATCGACAAACCCGCGGACCTTGCCGGCAAAGGCAGGCGGAACATCCCAGCGCAGTCCGCCAGTCGTGAAGTAGGAGTGAGTCACCCTCGCGCCGCAGACCATCTCAAAGAGGTCCAGGATGCTCTCGCGCTCACGGAAGGCGTATTCCAGCAGGGCGTGTATGGTGCCCGAAAGATCGAGTGTCTGTGTACCAACCGCAAAGATGTGAGCGGACAGCCGCTGCAGCTCTGCAAGGATCACCCGTATCACATTGGCCCGTGGCGGTACGTTGGCGCCGACCAGTTTTTCGACCGCCAGGATGTATGCCAGGTCGTTGGCCATGCCCGACACATAGTCCAGCCGGCTCGGATAGGCAGCGAACTGCTGATAGGTGCGGCTTTCGGCGGTTTTCTCGAAACCGGAATGCAGGTGACCAATGTCGGGCGCCGCGTTCACGACCCGCTCGCCGTCCAGCTCGACGACCACGCGCAACACGCCATGGGTGGCAGGGTGCTGCGGTCCCATATTCAGGATCATCGTATCGGACCGGCCGCTGAACCAGGGAGGGACATCTGATTCCTGTGTGGCCGGATCGTCTACCCGCTCTCCGAGGCGGGCCAGCGCCGGGTCGTCGCGGTTCACAGTGAAAGCTACGGTCTCGCCGCCGAGCGCATAATCCTTGCGAAGGGGATGCCCTACCCAGTCATGGGGTAGCAGGATGCGGCGCAGCTCGGGGTGCCCGTTGAAGCGAACGCCCATTAGGTCGAACGTCTCACGCTCATGCCAGTCCGCGGCAGGCCATACAGCAGAGACGCTGTCAATTGTGGGTGGATCGCCGGCCATGGGAGCCTGAACACGCAAGCGCTGCCGGTGCTTCAAGGAGTAGAGCTGGTACACCGCGAGAAAGCGCGGGCTCAGCCGCATCGCCAGCCGATCGACGGCGGCGACGAAGAGGCAGAGATCGTAGGACAAGTCTGGGTCGTCTCGCAGCAGGCGGCAGACGGGCAGAATCGCCTCTGCCGCAACGGTGACGCTGTACTCCCCGCGATCTCGGCTGGCCTCCAGGATGGCCTGAGGGAACCGCTGCCGCAGCCGGGCAAGCGTGACGTCAGCGGTAGTCACTGATCTTCTCCGTCTTAATCTTTTCGACTAGGCGAACGATTCCGGCGAAGAGGGCCTCGGGCCGGGGAGGGCAGCCAGGTACGTACACGGCGACCGGGATGATCCGGTCCACCCCCTGGACGATGGCATAGTTCTCAAAGGGCCCGCCTGTGCAGGCGCAGGCACCCATGGCGATGACCCACTTGGGGTCGGACATCTGATCGTACAGGCGCTTGACCACCGGGGCCATCTTTTGCGCAACACGGCCGGAGACGATCATGATGTCCGCCTGGCGCGGGCTGCCACGAAAGGCCTCGGCACCGAACCTCCCGATGTCGTGCCGCGGTCCGCCGGCAGCCATCATCTCCGTTGCGCAACAGGCCAGGCCGAAAAGCAGGGGAAAGGGCGATTGGCCGCGCCCCCAGTTCAACAGCCTCTCCAACGTGGTCGTGACGACCGACCCTTCGGGCAGTGCGCTCTCTAGTCCCACTCCAGGCCACCTCTCTTCCACACATAGAGAAGCCCTGATCCAAGCACCAGGCAAAAGACGCCCGCCTGCACCAGCCCGACCCACGGGGAAGCCAGATCACGAAACACCACAGCCCAGGGAAAGAGAAGCAAGACGCCAATGTCAAAGAGGAGAAACAGGACCGCATAAAGGTAGTACTGTATCGAAAAACGGCGCCGGGCTGGCCCGATGGGCAGCTTGCCCGACTCAAAGGCGGAGAGCTTCGTGACGGACGGCCGTTTCGGGCCAAGCAACGAAGGGACGGCGATTGCGATGGCCGAGAGGGCCACCGCCACCAGGCCATATAGGAGGATCGGGAAGAAATCGATCGGCATAGATTGGAGAATCCTGGCCCGTCTGGGCAGTCCACAGGCCCTGGCTGGCTGCCGTCCGAATCGCCGAGGCTATTCTACCTGAGAAGCGGAGCCCTGTCAAACCGGTGGAATCCACCGTTGCACGGAAGCGTTCCCCGTGCTATAATCCGGTCGGGACGGGTGCCGGCACATGCCTTCACCCTCCTCAGGCTGAAGCATGGAAGAGCGCATCTTGGTGATCGACAGGGACCAAAAGACTCTGGACTCAATCCGGCGCGAGCTCGTTGTGCAAGGGCACGACGTGGCAGTTGCGGCCAATGGCGAAGACGGGCTTGCCCGCGCTCGGAGCACTCTCTACGATCTGGTGATTCTCGATCCAGAGGTCCCCGGGGTCGGCGGCCTGGAGATATGTCGCCGGCTGCGGTACGAGGGACAGGCTGTCCCCATACTCATGCTCAGCTCGCGGTCAGGCTTGGCGGAGCGAATCGCCGGACTAGATGCGGGCGCGGACGATTACTTGGTCAAGCCTTTTGCCATGGAGGAGCTACTCGCTAGGTCGCGCGCCCTACTGCGCAGGTATCGCGGAGGGTTCGAGGGGTTGGCACTGCGCATGGGAGACCTGTTCATGAACACCGCAACCCGCGAGGTGCGGCGAGGCTCCCAGTCGCTGAGCCTGACCGCACGGGAATTCGCGCTCCTGGAGTTGTTCCTGCGACACCCACGCCAGGTGCTCACACGTGAGATCATCTATGAGCATGTCTGGGGCTTTGACATGGGGGGCGAGTCCAATATCATCGAAGTCTATGTGCGCCATCTGCGGGCCAAGCTCGAGGCGAGAGGCGAGTCACGCCTACTGCAGACGGTCAGAGGGGTGGGGTATGTCCTGCGAGAGAGCTGATCAAGTGGTGATTCCCAGCACTCTGCTGGTACGCTTGGCCGACGAGACTGTGGCGGAGGTAGATCTAGAGGAGTATGTGAAGGGCACCTTGCCCGCGTATCTGGACGAGCAGGCGCCGGCGGAGGCACTCAAGGCGCTGTCGATCGCCATTCGCTCCCTTGCAGCGACCATCAGGCAGCACGCACGCGACGGCTTTGACGTCTGCACAAGCGGGCATTGCCTGGGCTGGCAGCCGGCTGGGCGGAGCCCAAGCTCGGACCGCGCGGTTGAAGAAACGGCTCACCAGGTTCTTGTCGCGTCGACAGCCAGCGGGGAGCCGCAGCGTAGCTCCGGCACCGCACTCGGGCGCGCGAGGTGGGCGCTACCTGCCCCATTCTTCCCCAAGTGCGATGGGCACACTCGCAGCAGCAGTGAGAGCTGGAACAGCCCACTCGGTCACTGCCGCAGCGTCGCCTGCATGTGCGGGAGGCAGGCGTTGGAAGGGCATGGCGTCGGGTTGTGCCTGGCGGGGGCGCAGCAAATGGCCAGGCAGGGCGCGTCGGCGGCCGAGATTCTGCAGCACTACTACACCGATGCAGAGCCATCAGCAGCCAGGGCATGCCCGCGTTCTCAAGTGAAACAGAGCCTCATCGTGGGCCGTGTGGTGGACTCGGCCGGGCGACCCCAGCCTGGTGTCACTTTGCTCCTAAGGGGGCCCGCAGGCACGTCCCAGCGCACCACAACGAGCGATGGTCGTTTCTGGTTTAGTGGCTTGCCTGCCGGCGACTGGGATGTAGCGGTACAGGGCTCAGCCATGCGCAGTTCAGGCATTGGCACAGATGGCCGCAACACTGTGGCGACGCAGATCACAGTCCCTGGGCTCCCTGCTCTGGAGGCGGAGACAGTGCCGGTCGCCCATCCCAGGATGCTCATCGGATCGCTGGGCTACGGCGGTGTGCCCGTGACGATCACGGACTCCCGCGGCACACAGACCACGGTGGCGAGTGGGTCCGCACCCGAGTTTGACCCAGGCGGCTTTGCCGTCCCGCTGCCTCCGGCGGGACCCTGCAGCCTGGCGATTCCGGGTCAGCGCTTCTCCATCGAGGTCGGAGCCACCGGCATCTGGGTGCGATTCGCAGCCCAGCTGACTAGGGAGCCCAGCTGATCTGCTCCCGCGTCCAGTCGGGACCCAGGTTTCCGCCCAGGTCGAACAGCTTGCGGAGGTTGGTACCATCCGGGGCCATGGCCCACACTGCCCAGGTCCCTCCCTGGTCGGACACAAGAGCCACCGTCTTGCCGTCGGGCGACCAGATCGGAAGGCCATCGTTGACGGAGTTGTCGGTCAGCTGAGTCAACCCGGTCCCATCCAGGCCAACGGCGTAGATCTCCCAATCGCCATCGCGGTCGCTCATAAAGACCACCTGTGTGTCATGCACTGCGGGCCTGCTGTCCCCCGCGTGATCCGTGAGCCGCACCGGCGAGACGGCCTCCGGAGCTCCCGAGGCGATATGGAGGCCCAGCCCATTGCAGCCAAACTGGGGAGAGTCGAGGCCACAGCCCCGGTAGACAATCCGCCCATCGGGCGCCCATGAGGGCATCTCACCCCGCACGGCGTCCTGGCCCGTTCTGATCTCCCTGCCCTCCACCGTGCCCCCCTCCCAGGGGATGCCGTCCAGTGCGTACATGCGCGGCTGCCGGTCGATCCCTTGCCGGAACGAGGCATAGATCAGCTTCTCCCCGTCCGGCGACCAGGCAGGTTGGCCGTCCTCAACGTAGGCCGATATCTCCACCAGGCGGCTTCCATCGAGCTTCAGAAGACTCAGCAGCTCATGGTTCTCCCGCTCGCCGTTGGCGGCCAGCCACTGGCCGTCCGGGCTGAGCGCAGGTTGGTGCATCCCTCCAACGGCAAGCATACGCTCCGTGCCGTCTTTGGCCTTGACGATGTAGATCTCGTAGACGCGGAGGTCGGCATTCCAGATGGGGAACGCAATCCTGCCACCGAGAGCCACCACCGCCCGAGTTGACGTCGGTTCTGCAGCGGACGGCGTCTCCGTCGCGGCCGGCTGTGAGGTAGCAGTCGCTTTGGCAGTGCCCTGGCACACATCCTTCGATTCAAGGGCCTGCAGCTGCGCTGGGTCCAGAGCCAAAGCCTGCTGGGCATAGGCCTCCGCTGCGTCGCATTGCCCGAGCCTGGCGGCTGCACCGGCCAGGTAGCCGTACGCCTTGGCATCCTCGAGTCCCAAGTCGATGGCTGTGGCCAAGGCCTCTCGGGCGAGCTCGTGCTCCTGCTGCTCGAACTTGGCTTCTCCCAAGCCGGCGTAGGTTACCGCCTTGGGCCGCAGGGCCAGGGCATCCTCAAAGGCCAGCTCGGCCACCTCCGGATAGCCCGCCTCGAGGAGCATCTGGCCGAGCTCGTGTCTTCGGAGCCAAAGCTGCGGCTGGTAGGCGGCCGCAGTCTGCAGCTGGGCGGCTGCCCTCTCAGGCTGATTCTCCAGGGCCAGGAAGACGCGTGCCCGCAGACGATGGGCATCGGGATTCGTCTTGCCGAGGTCAAGTGCGCGCTCGGCTGCTCGGAGGGCCTGGAGAGTTTCCCCCTTCAGCAAGTGCGCCTCACCCAGGGCGGCTCTTGCCTGGGCGCTGTCGATACCTTTCGCCATGGCCTCGAGGGCCGAGGCCATGGCTCCTTCGGCGTCGCCGTTCCCGGCATGGGCGCGCGACAGGACTGCCCATGCATCTGAGCTTCCGGGATCTAGGTCCACGGCGCGCTGGGCGTGCGTGAGGGCCAACTCCAGCTCGTCGTCATAGATCAGCGCCCAAGCCCAGCCAATCTCCGGCAGTGCGTTCTGCGGGCTGGCGATGGCAGATGCCTGGTACAGAGCAATGGCATCCTCGATTTTGCTCCGGGCGGCGAGCTCGCCGGCCTGCACCAACTCGGGGTCCTGCCCTTCGAGGGCGGGCTCTGGTGAAGGGGCAAGCGTGGGTGGCACTTCGGTCGACGTCTCTGGGATGGCACTCGTCGCCGTTGGGGACGGCAGGACGGGGTCGGTAGCCTGGCTCGCACAGCTTCCCACCACAAGTGCCACAAAGATAAGCAGTGCCAACCCGGCCACGGCTCGAAGATAGCCTCCCCGCTCTGCGCGATATCTCCTCATCATCCACTCCTCACTTCTTGATCGAGCTCCGGACCACTTCACCAGTTGCCGCCCTATGCATCACGCCTGCCCCGGCCGCCACTCTTGCCTCAGGACCATGTCCGCCCCTCGCCCTCAGCGGTGCTCCTCTGAAGGCACTTCAAGTGCACCAGAAGCACCGAGACGTCGGCCGGGTTGACCCCCGCAAGCCGTGCCGCCTGGCCTACCGTGGCAGGGCGCACCCGGCTCAGCGTCTCGCGAGCTTCCAGTCGCAAGCCGTGCATGGAATCATAGTCGGTGCCTTCCGGAATGCGCCACTCCTCCGTGCGTCGAAAGCGGGCGACCTGTGCCACCTGGGTCTCGATGTATCCGGCGTACTTTGCCACGATCTCGACTTGCTCGGCCACTGCCACGGGGACCGGAACAGGCGGCGGGGCCAGCGCTTCGATCAGCGCGTAGGTGACCTCCGGCCTACGCAGGAACTGGAGCGCGTTCGCGCCGTCATCCAGGGGCCGGAAGCCGTGCGCCACCAAGAGGGCATTGGCCCTGCCATCCCCCGGGCGCAGCCAGATGCCTGCCAAGCGCTCCGTCTCTGCCTGAATAGACCGGCGTTTCTCTTCCGCCGCCTCGTGGCGCGCACGGGGCAGGAGCCCCACCCGGTAGCCCGACTCCGCAAGGCGCAGGTCGGCATTGTCGTGGCGAAGCAGGAGCCGGTACTCGGCACGCCCGGTCAGCATCCGGTAAGGCTCCCGGATCTCTTTGGTCACAAGGTCGTCGACCATTACTCCGATGTACGCTTGGTCGCGCCGCAGGATGAGCGGTGGTCGCCCCTGCACCGTCTGGGCGGCATTGATGCCGGCAAGGAGGCCCTGGGAGGCGGCTTCCTCGTACCCACTCGTTCCGTTGATCTGCCCGGCGTGGAAGAGCCCTTCAATGCGCTTTGTCTCGAGGCTCGCAGCAACCTCCTGGCAGGGCACGCTGTCGTACTCAACCGCATAGCCTGGGCGCATGATCTCGGCGCGGCGCAGTGCAGGCACTGAGCGCAGCATGCCAAGCTGCACGTCCTCCGGCATGCCGGTGAAGAGCCCTTGGACATAGACCTCACAGGTGTGCCAGCCTTCCGGCTCGAGGAACAGCTGGTGGCGCTCCTTGTGGGGGAACCGCACCGCCTTTTCCTCGAAGCTTGGGCAGTAACGCGGGCCGGCTGCCTCGAGGGTGCCCGGCGCGACAGGTGAGCGGGCCAGGTTCTGCCGCACGACCTGAAGGGTCTCCTCTGTCGTATAGACCGAGTAGCAAGGCAGCTGGGACCGCCAGGCCGGCATCCGGCTCACCGGGTAAGCCGGGTTGGGGTCTGAGAGGAGGAACTCGGGCACGGCACTCTCCCCAGTGCCCTGCGCAAAGTGCTGAGGCGTGTCACTGCCCTGCTGCTCGGTCGTGAGAGTAAAGTCTATCGTCCGAGCATCGATCCGGGGCGGCGTGTTGGTCTGGAGACGCACCAGCGGAAAGCCCAAGCGGCGCAGTGAGGCAGAGAGGCCTGCTGCGGGTGCCTCACCTGCCCTACCGCCCGGCCAGCTATGCTCGCCCGACAGGATGCGCCCCGACAGAAAGGTACCCGTGGTCAGCACGACCGTCCGGCCGCGGTACTCACGGCCTGTGCTTGTCAGAACGCCAAGCACCCGGTCCCCTTCCACCAGAAGGCTCTCCACCAAGGCCTGCTTCAGCTGGAGGTTCGGCGCCGTCTCGAGGGTGTGTTTCATGGAGAGCGCGTAGCGCCTCTTGTCGGCCTGGGCGCGCAGCGCCTGGACCGCAACCCCTTTGCTCTCGTTGAGCAGGCGGATCTGGATGAAGGTGGCATCGGCCGTGCGGGCCATCTCGCCGCCCAGTGCATCAATCTCACGCACCAAGTGCCCCTTGCCCGGCCCGCCGATGGAGGGGTTGCACGGCATCTGCGCCACCAGGTCCAGGTTCATCGTCAGGAGCAGCGTGCGCGCCCCGATCCGCGCCGCCGCGAGCGCGGCCTCACAGCCGGCATGGCCGGCGCCGACGACGATCACATCATAGTCCATTCCAAGCACGCTCTCTCACGGAACCCAGTGGGCTGCGCCGTTGCCGGTCTCCAGCCACAGGCTGCCGTCTGGTGTGCAGGCGATCGCTTCCGGCTGTACCTGCCACCCGCCGGAGCGCGCCCGGCGGCCCGGCTGATCGCACGCCTCCCTCCCCGGCCCCGGTTCCAGGAGCACTCGCCTCATTGCCATTGAGATCCGGATTCTACCAGCGATCGGCCAAGATGGCAATGGGCTCCTCTTGCCGGAAGCAGACGACTGGGGTATGATGGATGCAGGGGGTGCCGCGGCCCTGTTCTGGGCTGCGAGCCTGCGCAGAGAGGAGGGACCGGCCTGTGTCGTTCCGCTTTCCTGGGCAGCGCCGTCTTGCCGAGCTTGCACGGGTCCGCCACGTGACGCAGGTGCTGATCCGCAATGGGCTCGGATTCATGGTGGAGCAGGTCGGGCTCGACCGCTTCGCGCCGCGCCTTGGGCGGCGCCGGGCGGCCCGCGCCGGCCATGTGGCCGGTCGCCTGACCGTCCCAGAGCGGGTGCGCCGAGCGCTTGAGGAGTCGGGCGCGGCCTTTGTCAAGGTCGGCCAGTTTCTCAGCGGCAGGGCTGACCTCTTGCCCCCTGAGTACATCGCCGAACTCACCAAGCTTCTCGACTCAGGCCCAGAGGTACCTGCAGAAGCCATCCGCGAAGTCATCGAGGACGAGCTTCAGGCAACAGTAGAGGAGCTCTTTGCCACCTTCGAGGACACACCCATTGCTGCCGCTTCCATCGGCCAGGTGCACCGGGCGACTCTGCCGGGCGGGCAGCGTGTCGTAGTCAAGGTCCAGCGCCCAGGGATTGATCGCGAGGTCGAAGCCGACCTAGACCTGCTGCTGGGGCAGGCACGCTTCTTGGAGAAGCGCTCCGAAGCACTTCGCAGCTACAACCTGGCCGCCATTGCCGGAGAGCTTGCTCGCTCAGTCCGGCAGGAGATGGACTATCGCGTTGAGGGACGGAACGCCGACCGGCTGCGTAGTGACACGGCCGGCGATGCGCTGATCGTGGTTCCGCGGGTCTACTGGCACCTGACCACACGGCGCGTGATCACGCTGCAGTACATCGAAGGGATCCAGTTCAATGATGGGGACGGCCTGCGCCGCGCCGGGTACGACCTGCCCTCGGTAGCCAAGGCGGTGGTTGAGGCCTACCTCAAACAGATCTTTGAGAACGGTTTCTACCACGCCGATCCTCACCCAGCCAACCTGATGGTGATCGGGAAGCAGGTGGCGTTCCTGGACTTTGGCAACGCCGGCCATCTGACCCCCGGCCAGAAGGACCTGCTGGGGAGTCTCTTCCTCCAGATCCTGGACGAGGATGCGGGAGGGATCGCGCGCACTGTGCTCAAGATGGGGGCTGTGCGGGGACGCCCATCGATCGAGGAGATCGAGCGCGATCTCCAGCGGCTGCTGGTGCGCTACTGGGGCGTGCCGCTGGAGCAGCTTCCAGTCGGGGAGATGCTCGCCGAGATCTTTGCCACGGCATTCCAGCACCGGGTCTATTTGCCCGGCGACCTGGCCCTTCTGGCACGGACCATCATCACCCTGGAGGGAACCGCGCGCGCCCTCGATCCTGGCTTCGTCCTGGTCGATGCGGCCAGGCCGTTCGCCGTGCATCTGGCCCGCGCCAGGATCTCGCCCCTTACGGCCGGCCGCCGCGCATACCGCACGCTCCGCCAAGCCGCTGACATGGTAGAAGACTTGCCGCGCAGGCTGGATGACCTCTGGGATCAGTTGGAGCAGGGGGAGTTGACGGTGGGTGTCGACGTGAGGCGGTTGCCCAAGGTTGTCGCCCAGCTGCACAGCATGGTCAACCGGATCGCCTTCTCAATCGTGGTCGCCGCACTCATCGTCGGCTCGTCGCTGATGCTGCTGGGGGGCAAAGACTCGTGGGTTCTCCCGATCCTGGGGATTGGCATCCCTGTGGCGCAGATCGTATTCGTGGGGGCGGTGATTGCCGGCGGGTGGCTGCTGATCTGGATGATCCGTTCCAGGAGTCTATAGTGAGGGAGGCATTGGCTGCCGCACTGTGGGTCGTGCGGCGGTTTCCAGGTTGGCGTACGTCGTATCCGGGGCTCTTGCGTGTGCCTTACGCAGTGACTTCAGGTGCCCTGAGCGGCTCAAGGTTGAAGGCCGGCCCGACGGAGACCTGCGTCGGGACGGCTGCCTGCAACGGATAAGCCCGCCAAAAGAGCTCTGCCGCGCACGAGAAGATGGCCAAGCCGGCGTGATGCCGGTGGCCATTGCTCCGAAGGTAGAGGCCGACGATTTCCATGTCTTCAGCTATTGCGTCTCGACACTCCGGATCCGAACCGCATTCTTCAAGCCGCGACCGGATGAGGCGCATGAGCTCTTCATAGGCCGACTCGCGGCGGTGAGCGCCGTCCAGGTGCAGATAGGCGCTCAGCGTGTAGCGGCCTCGGCTGTCAAAGGAACGCAGCACTTCCAGATCGCTGACAGTGATCAAAACGACCTCCGGCGCACAGCACTCCCAGGCATCCTCGGCCTGGAGATGGGTTAACGGTTGGAAAAGTATAGCATGCCGGAAAGCCGTGTCAAGTCGGCGCCCGCACCTGACGCGGATCTCCTAGACTTGGCCAAGGCTCTCGCCCATCGCCTGGAGCAGCGCCGTCAGCGTCTGTCTCCAGCGCTCAGCCTCATCCAGCGGAAGCCAGACTGCCCTCCGGGCAACGCGGGCGCGGTCTCCGAGCCGGCGCTGAAGCCAACCCCGATCGACCTCCTCGAGCGAGTCTGCCCGGACGACGACCTGCTCTTCCTCGACGCTGATCGCCTTGACGCCGGCAGCCACCGCCAGCAGCTTGACCTGTAGCTGGTAGAAGAGGTTCTCCGCCTCGTCAGGAAGCGCGCGGAATCGGTCCTCCAGCTCAGTGCGCAGCTCCTGCAGCTCCTTTTCGGTCGTCACACCTGCCAGCCGCCGGTAGAGCTGCAGGCGGAGCGAGCCATCCAGCACATAGCTGTCGGGCAGGAATGCCCGCAAGGGCAGGCTGATCTGGATGCTCTGCTCCAGTGGCTGGACGAAGGAGAGAGTTTCATCCTCCATCTCGCTCTTGGGCAGCGGCTCGCCGGCAAGCTCCGACTGCCGCCGGGCATCGTGGACCGCCTGGGCCAGCAGGCGCGTGTAGAGGTCAAAGCCCACTGCTGCGATGTGGCCATGCTGCCTTGCCCCAAGCAGCTCGCCTGCCCCTCGGATCTCCAGGTCACGCATGGCGATCCGGAAGCCGGCGCCCAGCTCGGTTGCCTCTGAGATGGTCTCCAGGCGCTGCCGCGCCAGGTCGGTCAACGAGCCTGTCTTGGGGTGCAGGAAATAGGCATAGGCGCGCCTGGCACCCCGGCCGACGCGCCCCCGCAGCTGGTAGAGCTGCGCCAATCCGAACTGGTCGGCGCGATTGACAATAAGCGTGTTGGCGTTGGGAATGTCGAGGCCGCTCTCGATGATGCTGGTGCAGACGAGGACATCAACCTGTCCGGCCGCGAACTGGAGCATAACTGACTCCAGCTCGCGCTCTGCCATCTGCCCATGGCCCACTGCGACCCGGACTTCGGGTACGAGCCTTCTCAGGCGCTGAGCGATCTGGTAGATACCCATCACGCGGTTGTGGACAAAGTAGACCTGACCGTCACGATCGAGCTCGCGCAGGATCGCCTGCCGGATCAGCGTCTCGTCGTATTCCCCAACGTGCGTGCGGACGGGCAGCCGCTCTTCGGGAGGCGTGTCAATCGTGCTCATGTCGCGCACGCCGGTCAGCGACATGTGGAGAGTGCGGGGAATCGGGGTGGCCGTCAACGTCAGGACGTCCACCTGCTGCCGGAGCTGCTTGAGGCGCTCCTTGTGCCCGACGCCAAACCGCTGCTCCTCGTCGATGACAAGCAGCCCCAGGTCTTTGAAATCGACATCGGAGGAAAGCAAGCGGTGTGTGCCGATTACAATATCCACCCCACCCTGGGCCAGCGCCCGGACTACCTGATCTTGCTGCCTGCGCGACAAGAAGCGGGACAGCATCTTGACAGTGACCGGGAAGGCAGCCAACCGCTGGGAGAAGGTCTGATAGTGCTGCTGCGCCAGGACGGTGGTGGGCACCAACACAGCGACCTGCTTACCATCCATGACGGCTTTGAAGGCCGCTCGGAGCGCCACCTCGGTCTTGCCGTAGCCGACGTCTCCGCATACGAGGCGGTCCATGGGCCTTCGCTGCTCCATGTCGAACTTGATCTCGTCCAGCGTTCGCAGTTGGGCCTCGGTCTCGATGTAGGGGAAGGAAGCCTCCAGCTCCGCCTGCCAGAAGCTGTCGGTGCTGAAGGCATGGCCGTCAACGATCTCACGTGCAGCGTATAGCTGGAGCAGGTCGCCGGCGATCTCCTCCACGGCCTTTTTGGCCGTCTCCTTGACCCTTGCCCAGTCCGCGGTCCCCAGGCGGTGGACGTCTGGAGCATCCTCGCCAATGCCGACGTAGCGGCTGAGCCGGTCGGCCTGATAGACGGGGACATACAGCTTGTCGCCCGCCGCATACTCGACAAGCAGGTACTCCCGCTCGGCCCCCTCGAAGCCCATCTTGGTAAGACCCTGGAAAAGGCCGATGCCATGCTCCACATGGACCACGTAGCCGCCCGGCTCCACGTCGGCAAAGAACGCCTCGAGAGCGACAGGCCGCTCCCGGCGGGCACGCCTCGCTGCGGGCCGTGCCCAACCAAAGACTTCGGCATCAGTCAGAAGGGCAATCCCATCGAGCAGCCAGCCTTCTGCCAGAGTCCCCTGCACCAAGGTCAGGCTGTGGGTCGGGGGCGGCTCGGGGACATCCTCCACCGGAAGGGCCGTGACATCGCGCTCGCTGAGTAGCTCCGAGATACGGCGTGCCTGGCGGCTGACCAGCACGACACGGTTGCCAGACGCTCGCATCTCCTGGCAGGCGTCCAGGACCTTCTTGAGCTGGCCTCCATATCGCTCGGGGTAGCGGAAGAGGTGAGAGAGTGAGTCGGGATCCTTCTGACCAGCGTCGGCCTCCTGGCGCCCGTCCCCCCCGGCCAGCACGAGGAGTCGGCCCTCCCCCATAGCGTCGAACCCTTCGCGGAGCTGCCCCCACGTGAAATAGGGCATTGCGATCTCGGGCCAGTTGGCCGGCAGCTCCCCGGCCTTGATGAGGTCGGCCTGCAGCGTCTGCGCCTGGTGATCCAGCTCTTCCACGTTCCCGAGCAGGGCAGACCAGTCATCGACGACACAGAGCCCTCCGGGCGGAAGGTAATCGAGTACGCTCGCCGCACGGGAGTAGAAGAGTGGCAGATAGAACTCGATGCCGCGGAAGGTCATCCCCTGCTGGAGGGCTGCCACGTCGTGCTGATACTCCATCCGCGCCGGAGGGTGGCACAGCCGGAGGTCTAGCACCTCCTCGGCACTTGCTCTGGACCGGGCTATTCCGGAGGCCGCCAGCCGCGGCAGGGCCTCCGTGGCCGGGGCGAGACGAAAGCGCTCGACCTGGTGCTCCGTCCGCTGCGTGAGCGGGTCGAACACCCGCAGGCTGTCGATCTCATCGCCAAATAGCTCAATCCGCACCGGCCTGGACAGATTGGGGGGGAATACGTCGATCAAGCCGCCCCGCCGGCTGAATGTTCCTGGCTCCTCGACGACGGCATCGGGACGGTAACCGTTGGCGACCCAGTGCTCCAGGGTGCGCTGCAGATCGATCTCCTGCCCCTTCCGGTACTCACGCAGACCCAGCCTGAACTCGCGCAGCGGCAGGGTCTTGTGCATGAGGGCCCTGGCAGAGGCAACCACCAGGGGCGGATCGGAGGAAGGCAGGTCACCCGCAGGCCCGCTCTCAGCGCCGGACGCCCGCCAGCCGGCCAGGGATGTCAAGACGGCCAGCCGGTCACTCACCGTCTCCCGGGACCAAGCAACGCGCTCATAGGGCAGGGCATCCGGCTCAGGGAAAGCCTGGACGGCACTGCTTCCGGTCCAGACGCCCAGCTGGTCAAACCACTGGACGACCCTCTCCGCGCGTGCCGTCAGCACCAGAATGGGCCGGCGCAGCCGGCTGTAGAGGGCGGACACCACATAGGGGCGTGCCGGCGTGACGATTCCGAGCCCGCGGTGCAGGAAGTCGGCAGGCGGGGCGCCCGGTGGGTGGCCGAGGTCCGGCTGCGGCGCCGCCTCGCCGAGGCGCACTCCTTGTTCCACGGTCTGCTGGAGCTGCCGGTAGGCGTCCGACTCCTGCAGGAAAGGAAGGAGGCCGGCCAGGTTCACGATTGAGCCCCCTCTCCGGTGCTGGGGCCGGCATCCCCGGGGCCGACGCCAGCCTCCTGGCCGCGGCCCGTGCCTGGCGCAGGGGGGTTGTACCGCCCCATCGCCACGTCGATGCCCTCGGCCAGCCAGCACTCGATCGCCGAGACTGCGTGGTCGAGCACTTGCCGGACCACGACGAGCTCCTGCTCGGCGAAGGGAAGGAGCACATACTCGGCGGGGTCCATCCTGCCGGGCGGCCGGTCGATGCCCACCCGCAAGCGCGGGAAGGCCTGAGTGCCGAGGCGCTCTATGATAGAGCGCATGCCCTTGTGCCCCGCCGAGCCTCCGTCTGGACGCAGCCGGAGGCGTCCCAGGGGAAGATCCAGATCGTCCAGGACCACCAGGACCTGAGAGGGAGCCACGCCACACACCTGGCTGACTCGGCCGACGGCCCTCCCGCTCTCATTCATGAACGTCTGGGGTTTTGCCAGTGCCACAGGCCTGCCGCACACATCGCCCCTTGCCACATGGGCCGAGGTGCCCCGCAGCCGCGCAAAGCGCAGGCCATGGGCCTGGGCCAGCGCATCCACGACTCGGAATCCGATGTTGTGCCGGTGCCCGGCGTACTCGGCTCCCGGGTTGCCGAGGCCGACGATCAAAGCAGGTGAGGAGTTGAGCGGCGTGAAGAGGCCCTCCTGGGCAAGCATTACGCCCCGAGCTCGTCGCGGTCCCGTCCCGTCAGCCGGCGGAAGAGCGCGGTAAGTGCCGCCCTCAGGACAAACAGCAGTCCAATGCCGGCAAACACCGCGGCAACGATTTCCGCGCCCTTCACGGCCGCATCCCCTATGCCGGTAATGCCGAAAGGCAGCTTCACAGGCTCGGGCGTGGGCTCCGGCGTCCCTGTGGGAAGGGGGGTTTCCGTCGGCAGGGGTGTGGGGCTCGCCACAGTCGGCACGGCGACCACGATCGTGGCCGTCGGGGCAGGCGTCCTGGTGGGGCCGGCAGGCGTGCGCGTCGCAGCGGGCACCGGCGTGTCCGTCGGGCGCGCATTCACCACCTGGATGCCCCGCACAAAGAACTCGTCGTAGTTGCCGTCGAGCCGCACGGTGCGCAGCCGCAGACTATACGTGCCATCGGGGACAAGAGTAGTATCCCAGAGGCCCAGCCTCCCCTGGACCACGGGGACGGTGAAGGGTGAGCCCTGGAGAGGCGTCCACTGGTCACCCGGGTTGGGCTCCGGGCCGTAGTGGATTTCGTACTTCTGGAAGGAGGGATCGGATGCCGCACCCTCGATCGGGACCTGGCCTCGCACCGAGGCGCGGTCACGGGGTGAGGTGATCGCGCCGACAGCCCCGGCAAACGAGCCATGGAGCAGCAAGATCGCCAACAGGAATGCCGCCAGCGCACAGCCGGCCGCCGTTCGTCTCATGCTTTCGCGTCCCCCGATGGGCCTCGCCCTGTACGAACCGCGAGGCTATCGCAGCCAACATCACAGCACGCAATCGAGCGCTTTACTATAGCACAGCGGGGGGATGGCGGGCAAATTCCCGCCGCCAGAGAGACCCAACAGGTGGCTGGACACGGGCGCAGGCGCACTTCTTGCCGGATTCCGTGGGCAGGGGTAGAATCATACGCCATGGCGTCCAGTGAGCCCGCAGCAGGCATGGGGATGCAGCCGGACCAGAACCGGAGGCCGCTGAACAACCTCAAGTTCTGGCTAGGGCCTGCGCGCGCCGACTTTTTGTGGATGGACTTTTCCTACGTGCTCCTAGGGGTGGGTGCCGCGATGACCACTGCCGGCCGCGCCATCCACCTGGGGTACGTCCTGGTGGCGCTGGTCGGGGCGCTGGCGGCGCACGTCGCGGTCAACGCGCTCAACGAGTACTTTGACTTCAGGAGCGGGCTCGACCTGGCGAGCGAGCGGACACCCTTCAGCGGCGGGAGCGGCGCGCTGCGGGAGCATCCCGAGGCCGCACGGGGAGCCCTGGTCCTGGGGCTCACCGCACTGGCGGTCGCAGCCATACTCGGGCTTGTTCTCGTGTGGAGCGTCGGCTGGGGTTTGCTGCCGCTGGGCATCTTGGGGTTGGTGACCATCGTGCTCTACACCCCCTGGATCACGCACCACCCGATCCCGTGCCTGGTTGCCTGCGGGCTTGGCTTTGGCCTGATGGTCGCCGGCGTGAGCTACGTAGCCACCGGCCACTACACCTTGGCTGCCTCCTTGTGCGCGCTGGCGATGTTCTTCCAGGGAAACGCACTGCTGCTCCTCAACCAGTATCCCGACGTCGAGGCGGACCGAAAGGCAGGCCGGCGCCACCTGCCCATCGTTTGGGGACGCCGCAGGAGCAGTGTTGTGTATGGGTTCCTGCTGATGGGAGTGTATGCCTCGGTGCTGCTGGGGGTGGTGCTGCGCATCCTTCCCTGGCCGGCCCTGCTCCTCTTCGTCACTTTCCCACTCGCGGTCGTGACGGTAGCCGGCGTGCGTCGAAGCGCCGACGATCTTTCCAAGCTGGTACGCTACCTGGGATACAACGCGATCCTGAACCTCGCAAACCCTGCGCTAACTGGGCTTGGCCTGGTGCTGGCCGCGCTGCTGGAGATCAGAGCCGGATAGCCCGAGGAATCGAACCATAGGAGAGTAGAGTGAAGGAACCAAAGCTGCTGTTGGGGCCCATGCGCGCCCCATTCCTTGTCCTGCCCCCGGCCCTTGTGCTGTTGGGCGTCGGGGCAGCCGTGTGGTGGCAGGCCCAGCAGGCCCAGGCGGAGCCCATCAACTGGTGGCACGCCGTCCTGGTCTTGATCGGCTCGCTGGCGGCGCACATCAGCGTCAATGCGCTGAACGAGTACTTTGACTTTCGAAGCGGGCTCGATTTCCGGACGATGAAGACACCCTTCAGCGGTGGGAGCGGTACCCTGCCCGCCAAGCCCGAGATGGCCAGTGCAGCCCTGTGGACGGGCCTAATCTCGCTGGCCGTCTGCGGCGCGATCGGGATCTACTTCCTTGCCGTCCGCGGCTGGTGGCTTCTGCCCCTAGGTGTGCTGGGAATGATCGTGATCGTGGTCTACACCACGTGGTTGACGCGCAACTGGCTGCTGTGCCTGATCGCCCCCGGGCTGGGTTTCGGTACCCTGATGGTGATGGGTACGATTTTTGTGCTGACGGGGAAGTACTCCTGGACGGCGTTCTTTGCATCGCTGGTGCCCTTTTTCCTGGTGAGCAACCTGCTGCTCCTCAACCAGTTTCCCGATGCAGAGCCGGACAAGACGGTGGGACGAAAGCACCTGTTGATCGTGGCGGGTCACAAGGTGAGCGCGGTGGTGTACACGCTCTTCATGGCAGGTTGTTACGCGTCGATCATCGCAGGGGTGGTGCTCAAGCTGCTACCCGGCTGGGCGCTTCTCGGCCTCCTGACGCTGCCCGTGGCTGTGTTCACCTCAGCGACTGCCCTGCGCCACGGGCAGGACATGCCCAAGCTGGCGCCGGCGATGGGAATGAATGTGCTCATCAACATCCTGACCCCGGTCCTGGTGGGGGTTGGGATGTTGATCGCGGCGTAGAAAAGACAGGTGCGACGCACCTTCGAGGTGCGTCGCACCCGTATGGAAGAAAAGCCCGGCGTCTGCGGCCGGGCTTTGACTTCTAGTACTCCGGCATCGGCGGGGTCGGCGCCGCCTTTTCCTTCTCCGGCAGGTCGCTAATCAGCGCTTCCGTCGTCAGTATCATCGCCCCGATGCTCGCCGCGTTCTCTACTGCACTCCGCGTCACCTTCACCGGGTCGATGATCCCGTTCTTGATCATGTCCACGTACACGTCCCGCAGAACGTCGTACCCAACGTTCTGATTCTTCTTCGCCTTCTGCTCTCGCCGCGCGTTCTCCACGATCACCGCGCCGTCCCGACCCG
>Ga0209605_1000833_pt1 | contig 37256 bp, 32 predicted proteins | sample AD_UKC035_MetaG_FD_184408 | JGI IMG/M metagenome (GOLD analysis project Ga0209605, IMG submission 184408) | Active sludge microbial communities of municipal wastewater-treating anaerobic digesters from USA - AD_UKC035_MetaG (SPAdes) (version 2) | ecosystem: Engineered > Bioreactor > Anaerobic >...
ATTGTAGTCTGTCCTTAGGTTCTGTATGCGACCTGATTCCATAAAGAAAGGTATTTACGAATAGGTCGAAATTTATCAAATTACTATCAGACAACCAGACGCAATTGTGTTGTTTTATTAACCAATTATCTACTCCATTGTCTGGAAGAATTCTGATAAGGACATTTCTGTTGCGTCAATTAGGGAAAGTAAGGTCAATAGCTTAATGTTTTTCAGACTACCCTTTTCGAACCTTTGTAGTGAGTTTACATGTAAATCAGCCATTTCACTGAAATCGGCTTGACTTAATCCATCATTAATCCTGTAATTCTTGATGAAAAGCCGGATTTCTTCAATACGCTTTTCCTGATATTCTGGTATCGATTTTTTATGCATAAACATGGTTTTAAATAAATACAGCGTGATGTTGATTATGATGCACTATAAAATGTAAATAGAGTACTTATAGGTACGGGAAATGTGGTCTATTTTACCGATTTTGTTGCTTTAAGTCTTGAAAATGAAATATCCCCTAAATTGATGTATCAGATATTCAGCGTTTTAAAATCGGAATGCAGTCCCAGCGTAGATGTTTTCGACCATTATTTTGAATAATTTTGATGAAAATCAAGCATTCAAAGGTCTTTGAATATTTCTTCCAGTGTTATATTATGTTGACGCTTATAATACAATAGAATCTGAAAGAGGGATGAAAACTGGAAATCTAATCTTCCTTCTTCGATGGCATAATAAGTATTTCGGGCAACTCCCATTTCTTTAGCCAAGGGTTCATATCCCTTATTCTGGTCTAATCTGAGCTTTTTCAGTTTCTTGCCCAGCTTAATCATAAATTCCTTTTGTTCAGGAGATATTTTATCCGGCTTCTTCACAGTTCTTTTTGTAAAAGTAAAAAAAATGTTGCCCTTATGTAAGGGTTGTAAACAAATATTATATATATTTGCCCTTACATATGGGCAGTGAAATTAAAAATAAGACAAGATTCGTTCATGAGTTAATTTCCTTCTCGTTTGATGGAGACTTCATGAATTACTTCTTTATACTGATTCAACTCGACCAGAATGATGTCCCGGTAGGCATCTGGATTCTTCCAATGGTCAAAGCATGTGGGACTACAATATTGTATCCCTATTCACAAAACTAATAGTGAACAATGAAAAAAACTGATTCAATCATAATATGCCTCTATATTCACTTTTGCACAATAGTGTATATGCAACATTCAATTCAATGGACATATAATCAATGTGTTATAAGGTTAAATAATGAAATCCGGGAAATATCACATTCACTTTCGATAGATAATAAACAAAACTGAAATAAATTATGAGTGCAAAATTCTCAAACACGACTTCCGATTTCCTCGAATGGAGTCAATCAATGAATTTGATAAGAAATCTCTACCGGGATGGCGATTATCGGATTTCATTGCTTGTTTCCTTCGGTTCATTCTGGGGACTTAGAATTTCGGACATTCTTTCATTAAAATGGCATCAAGTTTATGACGTGGATGAATTCGAATTGGTCGAAAAGAAAACGCAAAAATGCCGGGTGATAAAAATTAACGGGCAGTTAAAAAAGCATATTAATGACTGTTACCAGAAAATCAAACCCTATTCTGTTGAGGAATCTATTTTCATAAGCAGGAAAGGGTCTGTTTACACAGTTCAGCGAATTAATGTGATACTGAAAGACTTGAAAGTCAGATATAATCTGAAGATTAAAAATTTCAGCAGCCATTCACTACGAAAATGCTTCGGCAGGGAAGTGTTTAGCCGTTCTGATTCGAATGCAGAACTGGCATTAGTTAAGTTATCACAACTTTTTAATCATTCAAGTCCCTCAATCACAAGGAGATACCTTGGTATAAGTCAAAAGGAACTGATGGAAACTTATGAAATTCTGAGTTTTTGATAAAGATAGGGTTCTGAAGCCGGTCGGGATTTAGAAACTATATTTGAGTTTAAACATTAGCATATCATAGTCATTCAGATTTCCGAAAACTCCACTCCCTTTACCTTCAATAATTGCAGCAGACAGACTCATTTCAATATTGTCGGTTGCCTGATAAGCTATTTCAGGTACAAATAGAAGGGTGTAATTATCTTTTATTTTATTCCAGTCTGTTACGATAAAACCGCCACCAATAGGGGCAACTCTTAGTTTTTCATTAAAGAACTTTTTTTCATATCGTACAAAAAAATAGTCGTTAAGGTTTCCTTCCCCCCGTTCATTAATAAAACCGTGCATATACTGGAAATTCAGGTACGAACTGTTTGAGAAATTGTAATCACCGCCAATTACAAATCTTACATATGGTTTGGATGATTCCAATAACAATGAGTCCACAGTCACCGGAACAGGTGAGGCAGGATAAAATGCCGAAAAATCATTGGTCATTATAATGTCTTTATTAGGAATAAAAGCTGCCACTTCTGCCCACAATCCAAATCCGCCTATACTTGTTGCCATATCAGCCCCCAGAATGTGAGTTCTTGAAAAGGAAAGCTGAGAGTTTATATTTATACCTCCAAATGCATCGATAGGGATAAATGTGTTTCGTGTTGCGAAAGGTAATCCATCATATCCCCAGACATAGCTCAATGAAAAATCAACCCCCTTGACAAAACCTTTAAACTTCAAGCCAGCAGTTGAGCTTTCTGCCAGATTGTATCTTGGCATAAGTATAGTATCTGAAAATTCGTTCAATACCATACCTTGTGGTAATTCCATTTCAGGTGATAATGCATCTGCATAAATACCAATTGGCATGTTTGCAGGTTGGAAAATGGGAATGTAGACTCCCTGAAGTGAAAAATCATTATTTATATAGTAGTTAAGACTTACAGCATCTGAACCCCGATGCCGTCCAAAATCGAGAATGTCTTCCAAATCATAAGGATTCAGGTTGTCTGTAGGATTAAGTTTGTCAGCAGTACCCCAGACTATTCTTTGACGACCTATTGTAATGTCTAAGTTTTTTGAAAGGAAGCCGAATATCTGAACATATGCTTCCCTTAATTCAACATTAATCGGGTCAACTATCCCCTTATTATATAAATCAGAAGATGAAGTAATATTTGGTAAACCAATATTACGAAGCCATACCTCACTGTAAAATTTTGACCTGTTGCTGATTTTTTTATCCAATTTAAGCGTAAGACGATTTTCATTCCATGCCCAATCCTTTTTATCAGTCAGCAGAAATCGTTCGTCAGTCAATAGCGAACCTGTGATATTCAGCCTGCTTTCAGCTTGTTCCGGTGCGGTAAAGCTACTTTCTTGCGCTCTGACAATATAAGAGTTCGCTAAAAGTATAATTATCACTGAAGTTAGTTTTAATAGTTTCATACGTTATAAGTTATTGATTCTGTTACTAATAATCTTTGTAATTAAGTTTAAATTATTAAAAACTATAAGAGCAATTTGAATTCCCTCAAACAGAAATGCCTTCATTGCTCCTGATAGATTTGTTTTCTTAAATTTTGTGGGATGTTTTAATCCTTTTAATTTGACGTGTTTCACTTTTTTGTTTTGAGCCTCATAATAAAGGTTTATAAGGGTCTCTACGCCAAACTTTGATGTTTTCATATCTTCAACGATTGGCAGTACATCACTTCTTAATACTGCTCTCTGACCTGTGAGAACTTTAAAAGGATTGATGTGAAAATTAATCAAGGTTTCAGTTGGTTGACCAAGAACCATTTTTGCATCGCTTCTAATAATTGGTTTAATAAGTTGTAGAAAATGTTCTCTTTTTAAATTGGATAAATCAGCATCACAAAAAACAATCAATTCATTACCCGCATGTTCAATACCTGTTGCCATGGCAAAGCCTTTTCCCTTATTTTCAGGCAGATGGATATCAATAATATCCAATTCATTCTTACAATCAATTATGATTTCTTTGGTGTTATCGGCAGAACCATCATTGACAACAATAATTTCATCAAATATTTTGCAATCAGACACTGAAACCAACACATCTCTGATTGTCTTATCTTCGTTATAAGCACATATCACTACCGAAGATTTCATAATTCATGATTCAAATAATTTGAAATTGCCTCATTTGCAGCATTCTCTCCAATTTTTATCAATTCCTCTGCTTTATGGAAATCGAATGTATCAGAAGAATCATATGGGATATTAATCAGAATATCAGGTTTGAATAATTCAATGGTTTGTCTTGCAATTTTATGAATCATTTCAGAGGTAGTGGCTTTTAAAAGAGAATAATACCACATACTTTTCTTGTCACCAGTATCATTGGCTTTGGTAATAATTTTTAACAAATTATTAGGAATAAATTTATTCTGTTTGTTAACAGTGGATAATGTATCGGATAAATCATTCTTCTTGTCGCCATATAAATTCACAACCACAAGAATATCTTCAGGCTGACGAGTTACATATTCAATTGGGATAGGACTTAGTACGCCCCCATCAACTAAAATTTTATCCCCGGATATAACTGGTGTCATCAAAGTCGGGATTGCTATAGATGCTCTGATAGCTTCATAAAAACTACCTGAATTAAAGACCTCTACTTTCTCATTTAATATATCAACGGCTATTGCAGAAAACGGTATGCCCATCTCTTCGATGTTCATATCAGGGATGAATGTTTTCATTTTTTCGAGTACTCGTGCTCCTTTTAACAACCCGTTAGTTGAAATAGTGAAATCCATTAATCCCCACACTGTTTTTCTGTCCAATGATTTTACCCATGCAGTAAATTCCGGCAGTTTACCCATTGCATAAATTCCGCCAATAACAGACCCTATAGAAGAACCGGCAATAGAGGATATTTGAAACCCATGCTTTTCAAGTGCGTAACAAACGCCAATCTGTGCAAGACCTTTTGAACCTCCACTGGATAATACTAATGCAACTGAGTTATTCATATTTCAGGTTTCTGATGAAAGGGAAAAATTCTGATGAACTTTGCCTGTAACGCCATTATACATCTGATTAATTTGCTTTATAACAGTAACATAATCATTAAGGTCATAGATGACACCTTTGACTTCCATTTCTTTTTTCTTGTAGTCCAGTGATGTAACCACAATAGGTACATTAGCCTTCTTTGCCATATAGTAAAATCCTTTATTCCAATTAGATACTCTATTAATCGACCCTTCGGGAGAAATAACGACATGTAATTCATCATTTTCATTTAAAATCTTAACAACCCTATAAATCGCATTTTCATCTTTTACCCCTCTAACTGCCATTGAACCAAACTTTTTCATAACAATATTCATGGGGAAAAAGAAAAGTTCCTTTTTCGAAAGGAATAAATATCTGACACCCATTTGAGCTATACCTAATTTTCCATAGAGGGCATCAATGTGCGCTGTATGTGGGGCAAATATTATGATTGACTTTTTTATGTCTGGAAATTCACCTTTGATTTTCCACCCCAAAATATTTGTTAGTATATATCCTGATATTTTTTTCAAGAAGGTATTGTTTTATAACTAAGTTTATTGAACTAATCTCCTGACAGTAAAGTCATTGTCTGTCAATTTCATATTATCTTATGTCTGAACAATTTTTTCTTATATTATGCATTTTGATAATTTTCATAATCAATGATTAGAGCCGTTTTAAAAGGATAGCACCACTTGAATATCCACCTCCAAAGACTGAAATAACTATCGTTTCATTCTTGTCAAACCTATCCCAATTCTGGGATAATACAATTGGTGTACTTGCTGAACCAGTGTTTCCTAACTTTTCAATATTTGTCAGCACTTTATGCGGCTGAAGTTTTAATTGTTTGGATACGTAATCAGTAATTCTTGCATTTGCCTGATGAGGAATAAAATAGTCCAGTTTATTTAATTCAATTTTGTTCTTTTTTAAGATGTTCAACGTATCATTAATTATGTAATTGCAAGCAAATTGAAACACATCCTTACCATATGGCATTTTCAGCCCGCCATTTGTTGGTCTGAGATAAACCCCATCGATACTTTTTCCAATTGTTCCCAAACCAGATGTTTGGATATCCACTACTTCTATGCTTTTTTCAGAATTATTTTCTTCTGAAACAAGGATTGCAGCAGCACCATCACCCCATAAAAAACCTGATTTAGGGTCAGAGTAGTCGACATATCTACTATTTTGTTCTGAAACAATAATTAATGCCTTGCTTGCTTTTCGAACCTTAAAGAAACAATCTGTTATTTCAAGAGCATTTACAAAGGATGAACAAGCTGAATTAACAGTAAAACATTTTGCTCTTTCGATATTAAAATATTTTTGAACGGCATGAGCCAAAGTTCCTACAGTATCATAAGGCGTATAAGTGCATCCTATTATTAAATCAATATCCTGCACAGAATGTGCCATGTCGCTAAATAAACCAACAACGGCTTCAATCGCCATGGTATTTGTGTTTTCACCGTGATTGCATTTACACCGTTCAAGAACCCCGCTTTTTGAAACGATATCTTCACTTTTAATATTAAAGTTATCCTCAAAATATTGATTAGAAATTATAGTTTCAGGAAGCCAATATTTTACAGCATTTACTACCATTTCAAACGTGTTGCTTATTGTATTAATTTCCTTACTGTAAAATCATCATCGGTCAGCCCGGTATCATATCTCACGTCTGACATTTGCATTTTTGTCTTATGATTTTTCTTAAAGTCAGTCATTTCAATTTCCTGAGCATTCCAGTAGTTTCCTACTTTACTGAACACATATTTTGCTGATTTAATTTTTGTGTTTCCTTTGTCATAATAATCCATCGTCTCCGGGTAGAAGTTTGTTTTATTGATGGTTACAATTATCTTGGAATAATCAGATTGAGCCTGTGGTGTCAGTTCCAGCGTAAAAGCATTTGCTCCGGTTTCAATTAATTTAGGCGTGTATTTTGCTGAAAAAGGTTTTGACTCCATATCATCATAAGAGAAATCCGTACCTGCAAAATTCTGATTCTTTGCACTGGTGGCAATTCTTCTTTCCTTTCCAAAGGCAGGCAAATACAAATACATGACATCATTTGGCAGAGATAATACTGATATACCCGCCTGTGACGCTGGTGCTGTAAATCGAAATATTCTTTTATCGTTTCCTTTCTGTTGGATTGTCGCCTCTCTGATTTCTTCTTTTCCATTCTTATCAATAAGAACAATCCTATTCTTACCTGTTAAATCTTTCGGTGAGTACATTACATCATCCATTCTTTTTAGAATTGAAGATGCATCCTGTGCATTAACAGAGTATATACTACATGCCAGAACAGTAATGGTAACTGCCGCTGAATAAATTATTGCTTTCATATTTTAATATTTATTAGTGAATTAATTTGCTATGATTTTACGCTTTCTGTTTACCAAAATCAGTATTACAGGCAAAAGTGTCAATGAGCCAAGACCAGAACCAATCATGCTTATTGCTACAAGCAATCCGAAATTCTGTAAGGGGACTAACTGAGAAAACAGCAATACCAAGAATCCGGCTGCGACCGATGTGACATTAATTATTATAGCCTTGCCGCTTGTCATTAACGTTCTTTCGATAGCTTTTTCAGCATCGCCATTTTCTTTAAGGTGTGAATTAAATCCTGAAATAAAATGTATCGAATAATCAATGCCTATTCCTAATGCAATACTACCAACAAGGACAGTTGCAATGTCAAGAGGAATTCCTGTGAATCCCATAAACCCGAATAAGATAAGTATTGTTGCAATTATGGGAATGGTCGCATAGACTCCCTTTGAAAAAGAACGGAATATTAATCCTACAATTAGTACCACCAGAACCAAGGCTATCAAAAGGCTGCTGAACTGACTTTTAATCAGACTGTCATTTAGTCTGACATAAACAGAAGGCATACCTGTTAATTCAATTTTGCAAGTCTCACTTGAGTTTTCCTCAATGAACAGTTGCATTTTTTTGGTGAATGCTTCTATTTCTTGGTTTTCAACCGAGGCAAATTTTGACTGGATAATTCCCCTGTCCAAATCTTCCGAAACGAGTTGAGTCATAACATCCTGCCCGTCCAGAAGAAACCATAACTGCTCGATTTTAGACTGGTCATCAGGTATCTTTTTACCTTCAAGCATTGCATCATTCATTTGCTCTATCAAGTCGCCAACTGATTGGGTTATGCTGATATTCGGGTCTTGTTTCATGAATTTTTCAGTCTTTATCATGAGGTTTAAAACCTCCGGACTTTGCACATCACCGTCAAAAACAACAAAAACAGGAAATGAACCCCCAAATTTTTTCTGCATCAAATCCTCTGAAACTCTTGTTGGATTATCCTTCTTGAAATAATCAGCCATGTTTGTACTTGTTTTAATAAGGAACATGCCGAAGGTGCTTATAACCAGAAAAGTGCCCCAGATTGAAAATATATATTTCGGGTGTTTAAAAAGCAGATTAGAAAGAGGTTGAAGGATAAAATGAGATAAAATGGTTTTCTTTTCAGGTAAATCTACTGTTACCTTGCTGTCATTTTTTGAAAATATGGAAGTAAGAGCCGGAACAAAAAATATTGCAAGAATCAGAGATACAATTACTCCTATTGCTGTAAAAATGCCAAAATCTTTAATCATTGTCAGATACGCACCAAGAACAAATGACACAAATCCAACGGCTGTAGTTAACGCTGCAAGAATAACAGGAATGATTATATAACCAAGTGCCTTTATTATAGTCTGATTGAAATCTCCTGTTCTGAATAGATTAAAGCTGTTTATTACATGAATTGTGTAAGCACTTCCCACTGCAAGCAGAATGACAGGTACAATATTCAGGATAATGGTAAGTTCATGACCCAACGTAACAATGATTCCTACAGTCCATATAACGGCAATCCCGGCAGTAAGGAGTGGCATCAGTAAACCTCTGAGAGACCTGAAACTTATGTATAAAATAAGCGCAATAACTATGAAAACTATTGGCAGAAGCCATACTATATCTGAAACAATTAAATCAGAAACATCATTTATCATAAAAGGTAGTCCGCCAAAATAGACTGATTCAGGTAAATCCAGTCCTTCAACCATGTTCTTGATTTCATTGGCAACTGCCTGTTTATCAGCATCAGGAATTAAAGTGAACATTATAACTGTTGCCGTTCCATCCTCTGATACGATTGCACCTTTATACATCTCCTTTGAGTATATATAGGTTTTCAGGCTGTCTAACCGGGACTGCTCAAACGGAAGGTTATACTCGTCAACAAGTTTACCGATTTCAATTCCTTCTTCAGTGCTTTTGATATCAAGTATGTTAGTCAGGCTTGTGACAGTAGAAACGCCATGAGTAATTTTCAGACTGTCTGTAATTTGTTTAACGTGCTGTAGCAAATCAGCTTTAAAAATATTGTCTGATTCAAGAACTATCATGCCCATTTCATTACCGCCAAACTGGTTGCCAATATTTTTAAACATCAAGGCAGCCGGGTCATCATCCGGTAATGAACTGATTATATCAGAATTGATTTTTAAGAATCTGGTCTGAAGACCAAAGAATACTGTTATACCAATTACACTTAGTATAATTATCCATCTGTTTTTGAGGATTTTCTGTGCAAATCGTTCCATATATTAAATATTGACTATTATTGTTTTAAAGTCAGTTCAAAATTAAAAATAGATTTTAACTAAAAATGTTTTTTGTTCAAATTTTAACAAAAAAAATTTATGATTATTTTCTTTGTGTTCTTAAACTATTGACAATCATTGATGATAGCTCATCAATAGTGCTCTCATATTCTGAATATTTTTCCTGAAGATATAATGGTATTTCAATCCCATTAATGACCATCATGAATATACTTATGGTCGAATTTATGTTTCTGAAATCAAGATAACCCTCTGTTTTCCCCCTTTTAAGTATTATTGTCAATTGCTCCCTTTCAAATTCAGTAAAATCTTCACGAACATCCTTCACAAATAGATATTTTTCGAAAAAATCAGCCTTAAGTGTTTCGTGATAGTTGACAGCTTTATGTAACAACCTTAACCTTGTCAGGGTGTATTCCTTGAGAGTAATAAGGGAATCATTTTCGGAATCAACAATTCTTTTCAACTCTATCTTAACAGCATTTAACTCCTGCTTTAGTACTTCATTAAATAACTCCTCCTTCCCCTTAAAATAATAATATAATACCCCTTTGGCTTTATGGATGTGTTTGGCAATCTCATCCATTGTGGTTTTATAAAAGCCGAACTTCGAGAAATATTTTGTTGCTGATTGGACTATTAAATCCTTAACATCTATCTCTTGCATAGTCATAGATTATGGTTTTAGTTGACAAAGTTAATATATTTAAATAGTTGTTAAAATTGGAAGCATCGTTGCCTACTGCTTAATCTTCATAAGAAGTTATTAGTCTGATTCCGATAGTAGTCAAAATTCTGTATTGGGTTCTTTTGACATCTCATGTAGAATAATGCGGTCTGAAATAGCAGGGAAATTTTTATGTAACCAGACAAACAACTTCCCTTCATAAGTAATAACTATATCTTTATCCCGGTTTAACGTAGCACGTGCAATAATTTGCGCTACTTTTTCAGAGGACATCATTCTTGCCTCATCTCTGGGGGATTCAATTTGTGGTTTCCCATTTTTGTTGAGTGCCATTTTCCTAATACCTGAAGTTGTAAAGTTAGGATGGACAATTAGAACGTGTAGTCCCTTATTTATATTTTCGAGTCGTAAAGTATTAAGAAAGCCATCCATTGCATGTTTAGACGCTGCATACCCAGTTCTGCCGGGTAAAGGAGTAAGTCCTGTTATAGATGATATTCCAATAATAGTTCCTTTTTGATTCAATAAGTAGGGTAATGCAAACTTTGTGCAGTATACCATCCCGAAAAAATTTGTGTCCATTATTTCTTTTATTACCTTCAAATCGAGGTTTTCAAAATTTGCCCTCATAGATATACCAGCATTATTAATTAGTATATCTATTTTATCAAAATTCCCTATTGTTTTTTCTATCAGACACCTACAGTCTTTTTCATTCCGTACATCCGTTTTTACTGATAAACACGCCCCCCCTTTTTGTCTAATTTCATTCTCGATATTTTTAAGCTCGTTTTCTCTGCGTGCAGCAAGAACAACTATTGCCCCCATTTCTGCAAATTTAAAAGCGCATGCTTTTCCTATACCAGATGAAGCACCAGTTATTATAACAACCTTGTCAGTAAAGCAAAATTCGCTCTTATGAATAGAATTTATAAGGTCTCTTGTTTTCATGTCCATATAATAATTGACCAATATGGTTTAATGTTCAAATATAATTATTTTTTATTACATACCGGATTTTTCATCGAATATCTGTTATCTAAAATCTTACTTTAAAAATATTATTGACAGAATTATATTGGAATTCTTTATCCACTTACAAAATCTGAGAGTCCCCAAATCCAATACCCTGAAGTACTGTCCATATTGTATTCTAAGCTAAATGTCTTTTTACTCTGCAAGTCCTGCACATATAAGACAATAATTGTATCGTAGGTATCGAAATTCAATAAACGGATTGCAGAGATTTTGTTCCCGGACAGATTTTTTTCTGTTTTCAAATAGGGCATATTCAGTCTCAACCTTTTATTCTGCGTCAAAATGAAAGGCAGGTCAAGCATGAATTCTGATGGAGAAATATATTCCAGTACCATTTTTCCGGAACTGTTATAAAACGGTTGTGGAAGTTCCGAATTGTTCTTTTTGGGGTCACTGACTGTTATGGATTGGTCTTGCTCACTAATGTTAGGTTTAGTTACCATGGGTGCTTCAGGGTTGCATCTACAAGTCATTACTTCAGCCGATTTGGTAATAAAGGGCAATGATATAAATGAAAATAGACAATCTTCAGTTGTCAAATCTTGTGCATGAAGCTCCCATTTATCCTTTTTGTAGTTCCATAATTTCAAATAAAGTACGTCACCCTCTTGCCACAGTTCCAATAGCTTTGCAGGGTAAATTAACGGGTCAATTGTATCTGGATAAATAATAAGTATCTCTTCCCCAATTTTTACAGTTTTCATGGGGGCAAGTAAACATTGGTGTTGAATCATATAAGTATCAAATGCTAATTGAATTAGCTTCAAACCAACAGTATTTTTTGCATCAGTTCCCATTCTAATCTTCAATTAATTCAAGTAACTCATTATCATTTATTTTGCTTTTCATGCATTCATCAAACACCATGTTCTTCACATCCTTCCAGCGAATGAATATGCAGCTTGGGTGTTGATTATTAACGTCAAGTGAATATTGGACTGCCTTATTTGTTGAGACTTCAGTTAAAGAAAGTATGATTCTTCCATTCTGGTAATCAGTAGAGTTTATGCGATACAATCCAAACCCACTTGGAGATACACCCAAATATTCTTCACCGAAGTCAGGGATACCAGTTGAATTTTCATGTATTAGGAATACTTTTAGATGTTGATATGCGTCTGGGTATTTTTCCATTTCGCTTACCATCTCATCAATACTGTTTGGATATTTTCTTTCCATAAGAATTTCAATATTTAGTGCAAAAGAGCAACCACCACCGTAACCCCCCATGATACCCCCCCACTCATACCCCTATCTTATTGGCTGGGGGTGGAGCATGACGATTATTTCTCACTTAATAAATACTGTTCAATTGAAAATCCGGGCAGGAATCGATACTCAAACATTTGGCTTGGCTTAAAATTTTTGGAAAAAATTTTCAAAAAATTGCATACAAATGCCTTACTATAGAACCAAGATGGACTGTTAAGGTCAGTAATTAATGGCTGGTATTATTGGATATCCATCTCATTACTTCATTTGCGATATCATCATCAGAAACTCTCAGATAATGCGCTGTGTCTTTCACATCTTTATGCCCTAAGAGAATTTGAAGATATTGAATCGGAAGTTTTTTATTGAAGTACAGATAAGAAGCAAAGGTTTTTCTTGCCATTTTATTGGTGATTTTAAAGCCTATCCCTGCAAGTGAACTGATTCTTTCCAGATGTTTGTCAAAATGCGTCAGAGACAGTTTTAAGGGGAAATTCGAGCCGTTTTTAATCTTGTATTGTTTCACAATTTCTTCACCCATGAAAATCTCGCCATTGTTTATTGGTATAGATTTACAGAGACTTCCGTTTTTTGCCCTTCTATATTTGATATACGCAAGATTATCAGTATAAGAAAAGTAAAGTATCGACTTTCTTATATCAGCAAAATACTGTCCGGTACTTACCATAAAAAGAAAACAGTCCAGACATTTTATAAGATTTTCTTTTTTCATATTGAAAAGATGGTCTTGTAATCCAACCGAAATTTTATCAGATTTTGCAAATTTTTGAATCTGGACTTCACCAGTTTGAAGCTTTTTCCGGAGTTCAAACAATTTTAATACAGCATCTACTGGCAGAGCAATGTCATCATCTTCCGGGCATTGATTGTCGTATTCTTCAGTAAAGCTGGATAGCTTATAACTTGGGTCTACTGGTAGTCTCCTTGCTTCATCAAGATATTTAATGAATCCTTTCAGCTTTGTATGAAGTTTTACCTTGTAGTTATGACTACCCGGAATATAGGTATAAAAACCATTCAGCACTGATTCAGTTATCTGTGAAGGATGTGCAGGAATCCTCTTTTTTATCATATATTCTTCGAAATATTTCAATGATGTCCTGTAGCCGGACAAAGTACTTTTCGATAAGTGTAATTTGGTTTTCTTGTTTAACTTATCACTCAACTTTTTCAGGAACTCTTCCTTGTAATCAAAGATTGATGCTGTGCACTTAACATTCATCGCCACGAAATTGTCGATGAATGCTTCGACCTCAGTTTTATTTACTTCCGAACCATTAAACTGTTTTCCAAGGTCATACTTTAAATTAAAAGCAATGGATTCTAAGTCCTGAACGTCCCGGTCACCCAGTCGTTTTCTGATTCTTCCTTTGAACTTCGGATGTGTTACATGAAGCCTGAATTGTTCGTTTTCTTTTTGTAGTTTAACCTCAAAAGGTTTGATAAAAATTTGTCCCATATTTTTATTGTATTAAGTAACCATTTACTTACTTATACGATAAAAAGAGTAAAATGTTACATATAGGGACAAGTAAATTACTTATTATTTGTATATATAAAGTATGTTATTACTTTATATATGAGATAATTAAGTAAAATGTGCAACAATATTAAATAAAAGAAGTAATTAATTACTTTCCGCCACCGACCTCAATAAAATCCTCTTCCTGAGCGTAGCGAAGGAAGGGGATTTTTTGGTTACAGCCCGTCGACCGCTTGCGAGGCAGAGGAATGCGAACAAAAAATACGATAGAACACTGCAGGCGCTCCGGGATTTTGTTGAGGGGACCTATCATACGCGGATCACGCCAGTAATCCGATCATCTGCTTCTCAGATTACTTGATGCATCCTCCCACAATCGGTACTGTGACCTGCGTACCTCCCAGATCAATCGTCAGCTCCGTCCCGGGCATCGGATGAAGCGTGAACTCTTTGTCGCTTGAGAAGATCATCAGGCCTATCTGCTTTCCGGCAGGTATTATCTGATCATCCGGCTCAAGCTCAAAGCTCATCTCATAAAATTTGCCGGGAACCAGAGGCTCGCTTTCAGTCATCGAACGATGGTTCTGCAGGTCGGCCCAGCCGCGGGTGATGATGTTGTCAGTAATCTTCGCCATGCGTGATTCATTCCAGGGCAGGGATACCATCCATACCGACAGGTTCACTGCAGGCTTGCTTGAGGCAGCCCTGACCCTGACAGTAACCACTCCTGAAAGATGTGCGGGCTCGGTGAGTACCGGAGTCAGGTAAAGAAGCCTGTGATTTGTGTATTCTGCCTGCGCCAGCATGGACCCGGTGAATGAAAAGTTGTCAACCAGCGTCTCGGTGCCCTGCTTCACCGGCTTCTCTGTCACAAGGCCGCCAGCACCCGGGGCACCGGGGGTGAGGTAGAAAGTGAGGGGCACGGCTTCAGGATGGGGATAGTTGGCATAGGGTGTTGGTTTCAGCCTGTCGTCCCTCTCACGGACAATCCATGCTTTGGGATCATTCTCCACCCCGTTCTCCACCCCAAACAGGTAACGTGTGAACCACCTGTTCATCATACTGAACGGCGGCTCGCCGCCGTGGCTGCCCTGGTGATAGTATATCTGCAGCGGAACCCCGATCTCCTTAAGCTTCTTAATAAAACGGTAGCTGTGACCGGGCACAACGTTCCAGTCGTTGAAGGCATGTGCCATCAGCACCGCAGCCCTGAAGTTATTCATGTAGTTCATCAGGTCACGCTTGTACCAGAACTCGTTATAGTCACCGGTGACCCGGTCAAGCCCGGCAGCCATCTCGCCGTCTCTTATCACGCTGTCACAGTAATCGCAGTTGTCAGGATTGGAGAAGACAAAATCGTAAAGAACATCAGCATCCTCACCCAGGTATCCGCCCGGACTCCTCACCAGTCCGTTGGAGCGGTAATAGTGATAATATGATGTGTTTGGCGCAACCGGGATAATTGCCTCAAGCCCCTCTACCCCGGTTGTGGCAGCGGCAAAGGGAATTGTTCCATTGTAAGAGGTGCCAATCATTCCCACCTTGCCGGTGGCCCAGTATGCCTTTACTTCTTTATTGCCATCAGGAGTGGTGTAGCCTTTTGCCCGTCCGTTCAGCCAGTCTATAACTGCTTTGGGCGCCAGAGCTTCAACGCGGGTGCCAATCGTGGGGCATCCCTGTGAGAGTCCTGTCCCCGGTGCTGATGAGTGAACCACGGCAAAGCCGTATGGTACCCATGCCTTCACCTGAGAGTTAGAAATCACGGGGCGCTCGCCCCTGCGTTCAATCTGGGGTGGGTATATGTGCTTTTCAGGAACGGCGTTGAGTTCATGCCTCACATCCCAGAAATATTCGCTGTTATTTCCTGCGGTTCCCGCGAAGTAGGGGCTCGACTCATACACCACGGGAAGCTTTAACCCTTCGGTGTCAGTCTGCTTCGGGCGGGTGACACCGACATGCATCCTGTCATGCCTGCCGTCGCCATCGGTGTCAAACTCAGTCTCCACCCAGAGATCCTCGCGGATCCAGTTATCGGGATTTTCAAAGGCAGGTATCTTCTGTGCTTCGCCGTTGGCGATAACAGGTACTGTGGTAATTGACCTGGTACAGGTATCAGCCTGAGTCCGGCCTGTTTCATTGTGTCGGAGAACGGTGTGAGAGTTCGATGGATTCTCTGCAGCGACTTCAGCTTTTCTGCTTTTCTTCTGTGCAAACAGTTCAGGATGGCTGCCGGGGATAAGAGCCATAACAAGCAAAAGGAATAAAATCTTCTTCATGAAATAACTTATCAGGTAAAAGGATATCAAACGGGCAAATTTAATTCAAATACATTTACATATTGCAGATTTCAGGGGAAAGCATCAGGCCAGGGAAAAGTGAAAGATTAAGGCAGGCAAACCCGAATTGAGAAATAAGATCCTACACTTTGTTTGTGACCGGATTGCGATACCCTGAGCCATAATTCCTATGATAAGTAAGCCGGTTTTTGTATGTTTGGGGAAAGAACGCAGGAACCGGAATGGTTTTTCGAAGGAAATACAGCCTGACGATCTTCATATTTGTGGGGTTCTTTCTCGGAATAATTGCCGGGCTGGTCATCGGAGAGCCTGCAACCCCATTTACTGATACTCTTGCAGATATCTTCCTTAGACTGCTCAAGATGGTTATCATTCCACTGGTTATCACCTCCATAATCAGTTCCGTGATACAGGTGGGATCTGCCCATGGCCTGGGGAGAATCGGACTGCGAACATTCATATATTACATTTGCACCAGTCTGCTGGCCATATTTACAGGACAGTTGCTCGTAAACCTGTTTAAGCCGGGAGTTGGGGCAGATATTGGCCTTGAAGCCAATCCTGAAACCATCGCGGCAGTTGAACGCGGGCTGGGAGAGATATTGCTGAATATTATTCCTGAAAATCCCATTGCAGCCGCAGCCTCCGGGGATGTTCTGCCTATCATTTTCTTTTCAATATTATTCGGATATTTTGTGACAAGGATAGGAGCAGATCACCGGAAGCTGATCTCCGGTTTTTTCGAGGCGGCTTTTGAGGCGATGCTTAAAATGACCTCACTTATAATATGGGTTGCTCCGATTGGGGTTTTCGGGATCATAACCAGCATTGTGGCAAAAACGGGATTTGCCGCTTTCAAACCTCTGGGTTTTTACTTCATTATTGTTCTTGCAGGACTGGCCGTTCATATGTTCCTGACACTCCCGCTGCTTCTTTATTTCCTTGGAAAGGTAAGTCCTGTCAAGCATTTCAGGGGGATGGTGTCCGCGCTTATTACAGCTTTTTCAACATGTTCAACAATTGTCACCCTGCCTCTGACAATGAAAGCTGTGACAAAAGTATCTGGAGCATCTAAGAGGGCTGCCGGATTCGTGCTTCCCATCGGTGCTACTATGAATATGGATGGGACAGCACTTTATGAATGCGTGGCCACAATTTTTATCGCCCAGGTTTATGGTTTTGACCTTACTTTTGGTGCACAGATGACCATTGCGGTCACGGCGGTGCTCGCTTCAATAGGGGCGGCAAGTATCCCCATGAGCGGACTGGTAATGATGTCTATCATCCTTGGCGCCGTAGGATTGCCACTGGAGGGGGTAGTTGTTATTCTTGCCGTTGACAGGATCCTGGACATGTTCCGCACAACGGTCAATGTGTTCAGCGACAGTTGCGGTGCTGTGATTATCTCCCGGATGGAGAACCTGAGTGAAGGCGTCAAATAAACTTTAACCGGACCGGCGGCTGTCACCTTTTCCCGGGAGGGAGGTTTCCTGCAAATTATTTAAAGAGGTAATTGATTGATTTTGTTGAATTCTGAAGTGTGAAGGAAGTGTTGATAATGGACTGGGTATCATGCATCTTATGGACCAGTATTATTTGACATTTAACCGTTCCGGCTGATTTCATAAGGTCAAGCACAGTCTTTTTCAGGCCTGTGCCGGTGTCGCCTGCCGACCGTCCTGCTCCCTTGTTCCTGGTGTCACCCGTGCGCCAGATCTTCCAGTCGGATTCAATTATATACCTTGCGGCATTGGCATCCCATCCCTGTTTCAGGTCAGCCGGCTGGTGTATATACATTTTTGTGCTTTCGTCAAAAATGAGGACAATTGTGTTGACAGTGTATTCGGTGCCTATATTTTTGTTCAGAAGGATCTGTCCTGATATCTGATCATAAGGATTGATGCCTTTCTGCGATACGCCCGATGTAACATCGCGCATTATTCTCAGGGTCTCACCTCCGGTCTGTGAGGTGACCAGTGCCATCCGGTATGTTTTCTCATATGTTTCAGCGGTCTGCGCCTTCCACTGTGCATTGAGGGCATTACAGAGAAGCACGGCAGACAGTATTGCGATCGTTTTTTTCATGTTTTTGAGCAACTTATGTCCGGTTTGTTATACGGAGAACTGCCGGGAATGTTTTATCCGGAGACTTATGGGTGTTACAATTCCTTGTCGCTCTGCGCGAAAAAGAAGACACGAAATCACCGGTTTTCAATCCCGGGCAGTCTCTTGCGCAATCCGAAATTCGCTTTGCGAAAATCTCAAATCGCTTTACATAATTGTTAAATTAGCATCCTTACAAGCAAAACCATGCCAGCTCATGACTGATCAGAGAAGTTTATCCAGGTCGCTTGGCCTTGGATACGTGGTCATTTTTGTCATTGCCAATATCATAGGGTCCGGGGTTTATAAAAAGATTGCCCCGATGGCTGACGGGCTCCAATCATCAGTCTGGATTCTCCTGGTCTGGATTGTAGGGGGGATCATTACCCTCTTCGGAGCCCTGAGCAACGCCGAGCTGGCCGGGATGCTGGCAGATACGGGAGGCGATTACGTTTACCTGAAGAAGATATACAAGCGGTTCTTCTCGTTCCTGTACGGATGGTCGCTCTTTGCCGTCATACAGACAGCAACCATTTCATCGCTGGCGTATGTTCTGGTGCAGTCGCTGAACAGCGTTATCCCTATTCCTGATCTGCTCCCTGCGCTTCATGATTTCTCAATTGCCGGCGTCTTTTTCCCCTTCCAGGATTTCGGCATCAAGCTGGCAGCAATAATAGTGATCATGTTGCTCACTCTGCTTAACATGTCAGGCCTGCGCAGCGGGGCCTGGACGGGGAAAGCGATATTCTTCTTTGTCTGTGCAGGGCTGGCGGTGATCATTATCGCCGGGCTGACAAACAATAATCCCAGGCCTGAAAACTTTATGAACTTTAGCGAACTGGGCAATGGGTCTGTAACCGTCTCGTCATTCTATACAGCGATGCTTGCCGCATTCTGGGCCTATCAGGGATGGGTTTCGGTGGGGTTCATCGGCGGAGAAATAAGAAATGCCAACAGCAATATACCGAAGGGAATAGCAATTGGTGTGGTTGTAGTAATACTGGTCTACCTGTTGGTCAACCTGGCGTATATGCGCATTATGTCGATCGCAGAGCTTGTGCAGGTTCATGAGGCCGGGAACCAGATTGCTGCCGTGGAAGCCATCAGGAGCCTGTGGGGAAATGGAGGGGTGCTCTTTATATCAATCCTGATCCTGATCACAACGATGGGATGCCTCAATGCGAGTATCCTCACCGGGTCAAGGCCTTATTATGCCATGGCCCAGGAGAAACTGTTCTTCAGGAGCATCGGCAGGCTAAATCGGCATAACGTGCCCGGTAATTCGCTGCTGTGGCAGGGTGTCTGGGCATCGGTGCTGGTACTCTCGGGAACGTTTGACCAGCTGACAGATATGTTGATCTTCGCCGTATATATTTTCTACGGGGCAATGGCGACCGGGGTCTTCATCCTTCGCCGCCGCATGCCTGATGCGCACCGGCCTTACAAGGTTTGGGGATATCCTGTTGTAACGGCAATATTCGTTCTGTTTTGTGTAGGATTGTTTTTTAATACAATAATTACGCGGCCTCGCGAGGCAATGATCGGATTGTCGCTGATACTGGCAGGCATCCCGGTATACTTTTTATTTAAATCCGGAAGAAGAAGAAGAGGCGACGGCGAAGGATGATTCGGAAGAAGGGATGACGGCGAGGGAGGATCCGGAAGAAGGGGTGACGGAGAAGGATGATCCGGAAGAAGGGGTGACGGAGAAGGATGATCCGGAAGAAGGGGTGACGGCGAAGGAGGATACGGAAGCAGGGGTGACGGAGAAGGATGATCCGGAAGAAGGGGTGACGGAGAAGGAGGATACGGAAGCAGGGGTGACGGCGAGGGATCACCTCCCTCACGGATCATTGTGCCTCCGCCCCGCTCTCACGTAACTGATAAGAGAAATACTAAAAATCGAAATATTCATGAAGAGATCATTATTCCTTATTGTACTGTTCCTGGTTACAGGTACATCACTGGTCACAGCACAGGATAAAGTGTTTACAGCATCTGACTATCTGAATCCCGCACTTCGTGCGAAGAGCATTTTTAACCTGGCATGGCGCGGGGACATGGATGCCTATACATATACTGAAAATAACTGCCTCCTTCAGAAGAAGGCCGGAAGGGAGGCGGAGGCGGACACACTTGCGACCCTCGGGCTTTTAAGTGCGAAAATGAGCCCGCACAGAGGGGAGCCTCTGCAGCGCTTCCCGATGATATCATGGATTGATGCCAACAGGTTCTATTTCATCTCCGGCAGTAAAGCATACCTCTTTGATATTAAAGACAATAGTCTGAAAGTGGCAAATGAGTATGACAGTGAGGCTCAGAACGTCACTATCGATAAGCAAACATTGAATGTGGCCTATACTCTGGGCAGCAATCTGTTTGTGGCTGCCGGAGGTCAAACCATTCAGGTCTCCAATGAGGCAGGCAGTGAGATATTATACGGGCATGTGCCCTCACGGAATGAGTTTGGGATAAATTCAGGCATGTACTGGTCGCCTGACGGCAGGTTTCTTGCCTTCTACAGGATTGATCAGAGCGAGGTGACCGAATACCCGCTGGTTGAAACCGGCGGCAGGATTGCAGAGCCCTCACCGGTCAGGTACCCGATGGCAGGGATGAAGAGCCAGAAAGTATCACTCGGTATCTTCAGCCATGAACTTAACGAGATTGTTTACCTTAAGACTCCCGGTCCTGAAAACCAGTATATCACATCGGTAACATGGGATCCTTCGGGCAGATATATTTATGCCGGCATTCTCAACCGCGACCAGGATCACCTGTCGATGAACAAGTACGATGCTTCCACCGGGGGCCTGGTAAAAACCCTTTTCGAGGAGCAGAACAGCCGGTATGTAGAGCCGGGCGGCGGGCTGTATTTTCCCGCTGCAGGCGGTCAGGAGTTCATATGGCAGAGCCGGCGTGATGGCTGGAATCATATCTATCTGTACAATACTGAAGGTGTTCTTATTAAGCAGATTACGAGTGGCGACTGGGAGGTGACACGGCTCCTGGGTTTTGATCCGCAAAAAAAGAGAGTCTATTATGAGGCGACCAGGGAGAGTCCTCTTGAGCGGCACCTTTATGCCACCGACATTAAAACCGGTAAAACGGATCGTTTGACTGACGGAGAGGGTGTGCACCGAATCATGGCCTCAGGGAGCATGAACTACTTCATTGACGACTTCAGCGGGCTGACAATGGCACGCGCTTATTACCTTCTCGACGGCAGAGGCAACATGGTTGATACTCTTCTTGAGGATGCCAACCCATACAAGGACTACAAAACGGGGGAGATGTCAATATTTTCTGTCAAGGCTGACGACGGGGTTACAGATCTATGGTGCAGGCTGATCAGGCCGGTTGATTTTGATCCGTCGGTTAAATACCCTGTGATGATCTATGTTTACGGCGGTCCGCATGCCCAGATGATCAATAAGTCCTGGACCGGTTCGGCAGGCTTCTTCCTCAATTATATGGCCCAGAAGGGATATGTTGTCTTTACGCTTGACAATCGTGGATCTGCCGGACGCGGATTTGAGTTTGAGAGCATCATCCACCGACAGCTCGGCGATGTGGAGATGGCTGACCAGATGGCAGGTGTAAGGTATCTCAAGTCGCTTGGTTTTGTTGACACAACCAGGATAGGTGTTCACGGGTGGAGCTATGGCGGATTCATGACGGTCTCGCTGATGCTGAGGCAGCCGGGCGTATTTAAGGTGGCTTGTGCAGGCGGACCCGTTATAGACTGGAAATGGTATGAGGTGATGTATGGAGAGCGTTATATGGACACCCCGATGAAAAATCCGGAAGGGTATGAACGGTCATCGCTGCTCAGGTATGCCGGCAATCTTGAGGGGAAGATGTTGCTCATCCACGGCACTAACGATGATGTTGTGGTGTGGCAGAACAGTCTCTCATTGCTTGATGAGTGCATAAAGCAAGGCCGCCAGGTGGATTACTTCGTTTATCCCGGTGCCGGGCATAACATGGTTGGCCGCGCACGTGTTCATCTCTTTGAAAAGATTGCAGGTTATTTTGATGATTTGTAAATGGGGAATGGGGGGTTAAATGGGGGTCGGACCAAGCTATAAACTTGATATTCAAATTATTAAAAATCAATTTATATGGATTTGATTCCTTAAAGAGATAAATTGGAGATATAAAGTTAAGTTTAAGTAATGATTTGAAATGCCCAGGGCCAATAGATACTACACTCCAGGTCACATTTGGCATATTACTCACCGGTGCCATAAAAGGGATTTTCTTCTAAAATTCGCAAAGGACAGGAAACTGTGGATTAAATGGTTATTTGAAGCGAAGAAGCGTTACGGAATCTCAGTGTTGAATTATATTGTTACCAGCAACCACATTCATTTGTTAGTATGTGACAATACGCCTTCCAGAAGCATTCCCATTTTCATGCAATTGATACAAGGCAGAACTGCACAGGAGTACAATAACAGAAAAGGTCGAAAAGGAGCTTACTGGGAAGACAGGTATCATGCAACAGCTATCGGTACGGATGAGCATCTTCAACACTGTATGGCATATATTCACATGAACATGGTCAGGGCTGGCATGGTTGATCATCCTATAAAATGGGAAGAGTCCGGATATTATGAAATAGAATATCCCAAACAGCGGTACTCTATAATTGATTATAAAGCATTACAAGGAATTCTGGGCCTGGAATCAATTGACCAGTTACAAAAGTTACAATCAGAATGGGTACAGGAAGCTCTAAGAAAGGATAGCCTGAAGCGTGAGCCGAAATGGACAGAAAGCATAGCTGTGGGAGATGAGGCCTTCATCGATAAGATCAGGATGCAGCTTAACATCAGACCTTCACCGGGAAGGGTTACTCAGACAGAGGATGGATTTACACTTGCAGAAGGAGATTTTCCTTATCCTTACAATAACAATATTTCGTCCAAAACAGCATTCTAAGAGCCGTAATGACCTGTAAACGCATTATAACGCCTTAGTAATCAGTATTATATTTTGGTCCGACCCCATTAAAAAGTGGGACGTACTGGATTCGAACCAGTGACCTCTTGCGTGTGAAGCAAGCGCTCTAAACCGACTGAGCTAACGTCCCGGGCGGGGGCAAAGATAGCGAAATAATTTATCTTTGTTTTTATGGCATTGAGCCGGAAATCCTGATGACTGAGCATCCAGCAACTGAGAAGAAAGAGAAATCGCGCTTCGGACTCATCCTTCATCTGCACCCGCGGAAGGTAAGGGAATCGACCCTCCGTTTCACCCTCACTTTCGGCCTGGGAGGCATGGCAGCACTGCTTCTGGTGATACAGGTTATCACCGGGCTGCTGTTGAAGTTTCATTACGAACCTTCCCCGGAGAATGCATATAACTCCATCCTCAACATGCAGGAGAGCCTGCTCTTCGGTAAGATGCTCCGCAATATCCACCACTGGAGCGCCATAGCTTTCGTCTGGATCGCCTTCCTCCATATGCTTCGCGTGGTCTTCACAGGTGCATACAGGCCCCCACGGGATGTGACCTGGGTAACCGGCCTCGTACTTCTCATACTTGTGGTCCTCTCCAACTTCACCGGCTACCTTCTGCCGTGGGACCAGCTCTCATACTGGGCAGTGACAGTGGGCACCAGCCTTCTGTCATATGTACCCCTGGCGGGCGAGCCAATCCGTAAGGCACTCTTAGGAGGAGCTGAGGTGGGTCAGCCTGCACTCACTAACTTCTTTAACCTTCACACCGGAGTCATCCCACTGATGATAATAGCCCTGATGGCCTGGCACTTCTGGAGGATTCGTCGCTCCGGGGGCGTAATAGTGGCGCAGGAAGACAAAGAGAGTCCGATGGTGAGCACCAGGCCTCATCTTGTCAACAGGGAATTCGTGGTGGCGATCACTCTGCTCGCCGTGATTTTTATGATAAGCAGCCTCCTTGACGCACCCCTGCGGGAGCGCGCTAATCCTGCGTTCAGCCCCAATCCTGCAAAGGCTCCCTGGTACTTCATGGGACTGCAGGAGTTGCTCATTCACTTCCACCCGTTGTTCGCGGTCTTCATCATTCCTGTCACGGTGCTGGCTGCAGCGATAGGGATGCCCTATGTGAAGAGCAATGACAATAACCAGGGGGTATGGTTCCTCTCCCGAAAAGGCATCAGCTCGGCAAAGCTGACCGCAGTAGCAGGTATCATAATGACAATGATCTTCATTGCACTGAGTGAGCTTCTTCCTGATCCCGAAGCCCTTCTTCCGAAGGTTCCGGCGGTCATAACCACCGGCCTTGTTCCGTTCCTGCCGGCAGTGGTGACAATGTGGCTTTTCCTGAGATTCCTCCGCAGACATTACTCCCTCAATCGCCCGGAGATAATACAATCGGTTGTAGTCATGATGGTTGTGTCATATGCTGTGCTAACCGTTACCGGGATATTCTTCAGGGGAGAAGGTATGAACCTGGTGTGGCCCTGGAATATATAACGACACAAGAACATAAGCGCTAGATAGAATGGAAAATGACAGATAGGCAGGAGAAACCGGAAAAAGGAAGGCGAAGCTTCATGAAAAGGATCTGGCAGATACTTGGATTCTTTGCCCTGGCAGAGTTTATCTGGTTCATCATCAGCTTGCTCAAGCCATCGAAGGAGACCTATAAGAGCATACCTGCAGAATCACTCCGAGTGATAGGCAATGTGGAGGAGTTCCCGCCAGGATCAGTTAGCCCGGACAGGGTCAACAGGCTCTATATCGTCAGAGAAAAGGATGGCGCTTTCCTGGCTCTCTCGCTGACTTGCCCGCACCTTGGTTGCTCTGTGCTGTGGAACGAGGAGAGTCAGCAGTTCGACTGCCCGTGCCATTCGTCGGCGTTTGACCGCCGGGGTATAGTGCTCAGCTCGCCCGCGCCGAGGCCCCTTGATTACCTTCCCGTCATCATTGAGGAGGGGAAGGTGAAGGTGGATATGGGCAGTATAACGAAACGTAAGAGGTTTGAATCAAACCAGTTGACCTATGCCCTATAGCCACGAAACGGACAGTATGAGGAGATGGAAGAGGATCGGTTTAATTGCCACATCCGTTCTTGTGATCTCCTTTCCTGTTTACCTGGTGCGGACGGCTCTGGAGAGACAGGGTGAGACGCGGGCGCAGGGACCCTCATTCACCGGCGCCGCCACCTGCATCGAGTGCCATAAAAGGGAGTATGACCTCTGGAGGGGATCACACCATGACCTGGCAATGGCCACGGCAACAGACAGCACGGTTCTTGGTAACTTTAATGATTATGAGTACAGACACAGGGGAGAGGTGCATCGCTTCTTTCGCAGGGGCGAAAAGTTCTTTGTCAACACCGAGGGTCCCAACGGCAGCTTTGAGGATTTTGAAGTCACCCATACATTCGGATACACTCCCCTGCAGCAGTACCTGGTGCCTTTCGAAGGAGGACGCCTGCAGTGCCTCCCGGTTGCATGGGACACAGAGCGAAAGCGATGGTTTCACCTGGGAGACACAATCTATACCGATGAGGAGGTGGGGCCCGGCAACTGGCTGCACTGGACCGGCCAGGCGCAGAACTGGAACGGCATGTGTGCCGACTGCCACTCGACGAACCTGAAGAAGAACTATGACCCGGTAACCGGAAGCTATAACACCACCTGGTCAGAGATCGATGTAAGCTGTGAGGCATGCCACGGTCCTGCCTCTGAACACCTGGTATGGGCCGCATTGCCTGAGGGATCACGGCCGGCGGATGTTAACACGGGGCTGATAGTGCGTACCCGCGACCTGAACAACAAGGAGTTGCTGAATGTCTGTGCACGCTGTCATTCACGCAGAGCGATCATGGGCGATTACGCTGACGACAACAGTGATCTGCTCAACTACATGATCCCGATGCTGACGGCGCAGCCCCTTTACCACACAGACGGTCAGATACTTGACGAGGTTTATGAGTATGGCTCCTTCACCCAGAGCAGGATGTATGAGCAGGAGGTGATGTGCAGTGATTGTCATGACTCGCACTCTGCCAAAACAATTGAACCTGACAACAGGCTCTGTCTCCAGTGTCACCGGCCGGATATCTATGACACTCCCAGACATCACTTCCATAAGATGGATCCGGCAGTCGCCGGTGCGCAGCTTATGAGTCAGGCAAATGTTTACAGTGGGAACGTCGCCAACCGGCCGCTGGCAGGCTTGGGAACGCAGACATACCGTTCGAGTAACGGCGCCGGCCGGCTCATCAACCGCGGAGAGCCAAAATATGTTGAGGGCACCGGCGCCCAGTGCGTCAACTGTCACATGACAGGCAGGTACTATATGGGCGTCGACTACCGTCGCGATCACAGTTTCCGCATACCCCGTCCGGACCTGACCGCAAGGACCGGCGTCCCGAATGCGTGCAACGATTGCCACAAGGACAGGAGCACAGCCTGGTCGCAGAGCTATATCCTCAAATGGTACGGTGAGCGCACGAGGCCTCACTATGGTGAGACCTTCGCTGCGGCGGAAAGAGGAGACCGGACCGTGATTCCGGACCTGATACTCTTTTCTGAGAACGAGCTGTTCCCTCTGATGGTGAGAGCCACCGCGGTGAGGTTCCTGGGGTTGATGAACACCCCGGAGGCCAACCGTGCCGTGGAGCGGGCGCTCACTGACCCGGCCTCGCTGGTGCGACATACAGCGGTGATGAACTATATTCCGGTTGATCTGGCATCTTATGAGAAGCTGATGATGCCCTTGCTTATTGATCCTGTCAGGGGCATACGGTCCGAGGCCGGCATCAGGCTCTCCGAGGTCAGGGAGGATCAGCTGAGTCCTGCAGCCCGCAAAGCGCGCCGGGCGGCGCTTGAGGAGTACAGGAAGATCAACCTCTACAATGCTGATTTTCCGGGAGGATTATTCAATCTAGGGATAATGTATGCCAATGCAGGGAATCTGGCAGCTGCAGAGGCAGCATACAGCGAAGCACTTAAAGTCGATGATCAGTTTTATATGGCAAAGGTGAACCTGGCAACCGTATATGCACAGCAGGGAAGGCACAGTGAGGCGGAGAGGCTGCTTCGCGAACTGCTCAGGGATCACCCGGAATTGCATGAGCTCAACAGCTCACTGGCCATGCTGCTGGCCGAACAGGGAAGATATGAAGAGAGCCGTGAGTTCTTCCTGAAGGCGGCGAAGCTGATGCCTGAGCAGACCAGGATACTCTATAATCTCGGATTGCTGGAGAATACTCTGGGCAATACAGCGGCGGCCGAGAGATACCTCCTCACTGCCCTGGAGCGGGAGCCAGGCAGCTATGACTACCTGTATGCACTGGCAACTTTTAACCTGGAGCATGGGAGGAAGGCTAAGGCGCTGAACTATGCCCGTCAGCTGGCTGACCTGTTCCCTGGTGATCAGGCTGCCAGGCAGCTGGTTGAAGCGGCAGGAAAATAAAGAGGAGGTGCCTGTGATGCACCCCCTCAATCCTGGCTGGAATAAGCCGACTGGTCAGTATCTGATCCGGGACCGGAATTGCGGTCCGGTAAGCCTACCTGTCAACCGGGTACGGTTTATGCTGAGGCCATGAGCGTGGCTCATCCGAGATCTTTTTCATTACCACCTCCACGGCTTTCATCAGCTGGGTGTCATAGCCTTCAGAGTATTTCTTTGAATCGATGTCAACAATAATATCCGGTGTGACACCATCATTCTCCACCACCCATTCACCCTTTTCGTTGTATATGCGGTAGTCGGGTGCGGTGATAGTGCCGCCGTCAATCAGTTCAATAAACATCGAGACGCCCACCAGGCCACCCCAGGTACGGGTACCAATGATCGGCCCCATGCCGAACCAGCGGAACTCGTAGGGCAGTTCGTCACCGCCCGAGCCGGCGTACCTGTTGGTTATCAGCGCCATGTGTGCGTCAACGGCAAGGTGTGGAATGGGCTGGTCAGCAGACTGCCTGCGGGTCCAGAATGCGTGTGGCTTTTTCTGCAGACGCTGCAGGAAGATCTCCGGATCGAGTCCGCCTCCGTTGAAACGGCCGTCAATGATGAGTCCTTCCTTCTTTGTCTGTGAGTAGAAATACCTCGGGAAATCGGTGGCCGAACCGTTCCATGTGTCAGGCAGGTAGATGTATCCGATCTTTCCTCCTGATGCTTTGTCTACCGCCAGGCGGTTTGACTCGAGCCAGTCTATGTAGCGGTAACGGCTCTCGCTTCCTGCCGGGACAACGGTCACCTCGCGGGCACCAGTCAGCGTCGGTTTTGAGTTCACTGTCAGCGATACCTGCTTGCCGGCAAGACCAGTGAAATAGCTGTAGACTTCCCTGTCAGCCTTCACGTCGGTGTTGTTAATCCTGAGCAGGTAATCGCCCTCAGCAATATTTATACCCGGCTTTGCCAGAGGGGGCCAGGCTTCGCGTGACCAGTCCTTCTCCCTGTATATCTTGCTGAAGCGATAGAGGTTATTCTGTTTATCCACAGAGTAATCGGCTCCAAGCATGCCGGTGTTCACCGGTTCGGCGCGCCGTTTGCTGTCTCCACCGTAAACATATGTATGTGAGGTATTAAGCTCGGCAATCATCTCGCCTATGATGAAAGTTAGATCGTTCCGGCAGGAGGCCCTGTCTGCCAGTTTTTCATATTTCTGCTTCATCGCCGGCCAGTCCTGCCCGTGCATCCCAGGTTCATAATAGTAGTCGCGCTCCATTCGCCATGCCTCGTTGAAGATCTGTTTCCACTCGCTGACAGGGTCATACCAGACCTTAAGGTCTGTCAGCCTTAGTGGCGCAGGGTTTCCCCCGTCTGCCGGCATAAGTGAAACTCCTCCGTTTTTCCTGAAGACAATTGTACTTCCATCGGCTGAAAGCCTGTAGTTGTCGATACCCTCGGTAAGCGGAGACTGCTTTGCCGTTTTTAAATCCCACGAGAAGAGATCCATTGGCCCGTGTCCGGCAACCTCAAACCGGTTGAAGTTACCCTCGTCGCTGTTAAGCCAGAAGAGCGACCTCTCATTGACCGCCAGGCTGCGGTAATTGCCTTTTGCGACCGGCAGGGCTTCAACACGGTCAGTAATGCCATCGAAGTCTATCCGGACCGTCGCCAGCGATACTGGCGCCATAATTGCCCCGGCCGCCCTTGCTGCCCTTCCTGATCCTGCCCCTCTAGCTGCCACTTCCTCCGGCACCGCCGGTGCTGCCACAGCAGCCTCAGTAGCAGCAGGCTCCTCATCACTCCTGTATGGCATCAGGGATTTCCCGTCCTTTCTCAGGGTTACAGCGTAGATGCCGGCTATCTTCTGATAAACCATCTCCCACTCGAGATCACAGTAGGTAGGCTCAAACCTGCGGTTGGAGATAAAGACAATATGTTCGCCGTCAGGTGTAAACAGGGGATTAAAGTCATGGAAGAGCCCGGAGCTTATGCAGTTAATTTTCTTTGTTTCAAGGCCGTAAACATATAGTTGATACATATAGGCCTCGTTCATTTTCGAATAAACAAGGAACCGGCTGTCGGGTGACCATGAGTAGTCGAATATTGATTTAACGTCAAGTGCCACATCAACGTTTTCATACTCCTCCCTGTCTACTCTGGTTATTGTTTTTGTGGCAACATCTATGAACCAGAGTGTCAGCGTATGATCAGTCCAGGCGATCTTTCTGCTGTCAGGCGACCATTTAAGCGTATGCCGGTATCCCGCACCCAGGGAGGTGAGTTTGAGAGGTTTTTCCTTTCCGTCAGGTTTCATGACATAGAGTTCATATTCACCTGAGGTGTCAGAGAAGAATGCAATCCATTTGCCATCGGGCGACCATACCGCATCCTTTTCTCGTGCTCCCGATGAGGCTGTGAGGTTTCTTACCGGGCCTTCCTTTGCAGGCACAGTGAATATATCACCGCGTGCAACCACCAGTGCCCGGCTGCCTGAGGGAGAGATGTCTGCGCGGGTGATGTCACTGCTTACGTCTTTCATGAAAGGGCGTCTCTCCTCCATGTCGTTTGGTATCCTGACGGGAACTTTTGCGCAGTTACCAGATGCCAGGTCAAGCTTCCAGATATCACCACCCAGTTCATAGACAATCTGGTTGCCGCCGAAGTCAGGGTGTCTCACGTCATACCCGGTGTGTTTTGTCACCTGTTCAATCTTTCCGTTACCGGTGTCATATGACCAGATGTTCAGTACTCTGTCGCGGTCAGAACTGAAGTATACTTTTTCGCCGATCCACATGGGCCACCGGTCTGATCCGGTGTAATTGCTTATGTTGGTGTCCGTATCCTTCACGAGATCATAGATATAGATTTCCTGTGCCCTTCCGCCCCTGTAGCGTTTCCATGTAGCATTATCCTGCGAGTCCTTGTTGTAGGCTATCTTTTTCCCGTCAGGGGAGAAGCTGCCGCGGGCGGCATCGTACATTATCATCTCTTCAAGGCCCGACCCATCAGGGGAGATCATGTACATCTTAACATAGCGCGAGGGACTGTTACGGCCTGAAGAAAACATAATCTTGTTATTACCGGGGTTCCAGCCTGTCACTTCATCCATGCCCGGGTGCCATGTCAGTCTTGTGATGTTTCCGCCGTCAATGTTCATTACATATACATCTGCATTGCCGTCATATTCGCCGGTAAAGGCAACCAGGCTGCCGTCAGGCGATATCTCAGGATATGTTTCGCGGCCGTCGCCGAAAGTGAGTCTGCATGCCGTACCTCCGTCAGCAGCAACTTTCCAGAGGTCGCCGCCGCTGGCGAAGACAATAGTGTTTCCCTGAATATCAGGATATTGCATGAACGGATCCTGAGCGCTGACGTTACTAAACGGCGCCAGCAGGATCAGGATTACTAATCCGGCAATATTTTTTGCCCTGCCGGAACGGCGTTGAATGTTTTTCATATGGCTTGATAATATTAGGATTCACATTAACTTGTCACCACCATCCACGGTCTGACGGACCATTCGGTGATGAGCCCGTTCTTTACATAGGGGTCTCGGCTGACAAAGTCGTGTGCCGCCTGAGGGTTATCACCCCTGAAGATGAGCACGGCACCGTCGGCCGGTTCGGCCAGCGCCCCGGCCATAAAGAGCCGGCCATCGTTGAGAAACTCACGTATCAGTCCGAGGTGCTCCTCGCGGAACGGTTTCCGGCGCTCAATGTAGTTCTCAACAGTCCTGTAGAAAAGGATATAATACATGATATCAGCTTTTAAAACGGTGGTTAGTCAATATGGCAATTTATCAATATTTTTTCATGGGCAAATCCTTGTTGTCATAAGTTTGTTTCTGCCGGTCGGCAGTAGGAAGGTTTTCGTCGGCAAAACCAGCCTCCCCGTCTAAAAAATTCTTCCGGCCCGGTCATCATGTAATAGTTTTGTCTCATCGTGTTTCACGGAATGAAGCCTGGATGAGCAAGGAATTACAAAAAGATTTGACCATTGAATTCATGCAGGTTCATTTCGAAAGGCAAAACAAATTTCAAATATTCGAATGAAAAGAATGAGTACAAAACTGTTTCACACCATGGCGGCCCTTCTCTGGGTTGTCAGCGTGTCTGTTCACGCCCAGCCGGAACAATGGACCCTGACCGACTGTATCGGGTATGCACTGGAACAGAATATTCAGGTCAGAAAGGCCGATGTCTCTGTCAGTCTGGGTGAGTTAAACCTACAGCAGGCGAAGGATAACATGCTGCCTTCCCTGAGTGCATCCCTGGGGGAGAACCTGGGGTTACAGCGTATGACGGCCAGCACGGGAGAGGTATCATGGGATGGTTCTTCGCGCACCAGCGCCTCTCTCAGCAGCGGGCTGACACTCTTTAACGGGTTTCAGCTCAGGAACCGGGTAAGGCTGGCGGCGTTGGACCAGCGGTCACTGCAGTACAGTGCTGACCAGACCAGGGAGAGTGTTTCACTGAGTATCATGAGCGGGTACCTTCAGGTTCTATATGCTGAGGAGCAGGTGGCCAACAGCCGCAATCAGGCGGAGGCTACCCGTGAGGAGCTGGCCCTGGCAGGTGAAAGGATGAGCCTCGGCGCCATTTCCAACAGTGATTACCTGCAGGTGAAGACGCAGCTTGCCTCCGAGGAGGCTACGCTGGCAACAGCGGAGAACAACCTGAAGATGGCCAGGCTGAACCTGATGCAGTTGATGGAGTACCCCGTGGATGAATCGTTTGAGACAGCCCGTCCGGACATTGACGCCGTTATTTCCTCTATCCCCATTGCTGATGCTTCAGCAGTGTATGAGGAAGCCCTTCGGGTAAAACCGCAGGTGCAGATAGCCACCCTGAACCGCGAGAGTGCAGCGCTTGACCTGGAGATTGCCAGGGGCGGCTTCTTCCCTTCGGTGTCGGTCAACGCAGGCATGAGCACCGGATTCACGCAGGCAGCGGAGATGGGGTCACAGCTTAAGAACGGCTTCTCGCCCTCACTGGGTCTCACGGCATCCATCCCCATCTTCCGGAACAACCAGAACAGGGTAGCCGTATCAAGGGCTCAGTATGGCATCACCACCGCGGAGCTTGATGAGCTCAATACCAGGAACCAGCTTCGCAAAGAGGTGGAGCAGGCAGTCCTGGATACGGAGTCAGCACGTCTGAGCTACCTGGCTGCGCTGAACAGGTATGAGGCATCACTTGAGACTTATAGTGTGTCTGAGGAGAAGTTCAAGCTGGGAGCAATGAATTCCGTGGACTTCCTGATACAGAAGACCAACCTCACGGCAGCCGAGAGCAACCTGCTGCAGGCCAAATATGAGATGGTCTACAGTCATAAGATCATCGACTTCTACAGGGGAGTCCCGCTTTCGTTTTAAAAATCAAAGAACAATTTAAGAGTGATAACAATGAAAGGTAAAAGTATTTTAATAGGCGGCGGTTTGCTGGTGGCAATTGCAGCAACGTTGCTGACCGTTCACAGCTGCAAGAAGAGCAAGACCTATGTCTTCGACACTGCTGTTGCAGCGAAGGGCTCAATAGTCAATACAGTAACTGCCACAGGTACTCTGGAAGCAATTACTTCAGTGGTTGTGGGGACACAGGTGTCCGGGATAGTTGAAAAGCTTTATGTCGATTTCAATTCGCCGGTCAAAAAGGGACAGATACTTGCCGAGCTTGACAAGACCGCATTAAGGTCAAGCGTTCAGCAATCGCTTGCCACACTTGACAATGCAAAGGCTGAGATGGAGTATCAGGCATCCAACTATGAGCGGAGCAAGGCACTCCATGAGAAGAATCTTATTGCACAGAGTGATTATGACCAGGCAAAGTATAATTATGACAGGGCGAAGGCCACTCTCAAGAACTCCCAGGCCCAATATGACAAGGCTCTGGTACAATTGGGCTATGCAACCATCTATTCGCCCATTGAAGGTGTTGTGATGAACCGTGCCGTGGATGAGGGGCAAACGGTGGCAGCCAGTTTCAACACACCGGAGATCTTCACCATTGCCCAGGATCTTACCCAGATGCAGGTGGAGGCTGACATAGACGAGTCAGATATCGGGATGATCAGTCAGGGGCAACGGGTTGAGTTTGATGTTGATGCCTATCCCGAAGAGACGTTTGCGGGCACGGTTGAGCAGATAAGGCTGTCGCCGGTCACCACATCGGGTGTGGTTACTTATACAGTAATTATTAATGCTCCCAATCCTGATCAGAAGCTTCTTCCCGGGATGACGGCAAACATTATAATTTATGCGGAGGAGAAAGAAGATGTGCTCACCATCCCTTACAGGGCAGTGAAGTTTACCCCTGAGGTTGATTATCTGGCAAAGATGGGTAAGGAAATGTTTCCCGGGGGGATGGGAGGCGGTATGCCAGGAGGTGCCGGCCGGTCCGCAGGCAACTATGGAGGCATGGGCGCCGGAATGGCACCGGGTGCAGGTGCAGGACCAGGAGGCATGACAGGCGGCGGGATGCCGGAAGGTTTTACTCTGCCGGAAGGGTTCAAAATGCCAACGATGGTATGGGTGAAGGATGAGAAGGGCATACACCCGGTAAGGGTTGAGCTTGGATCAAATGACGGTGAGAATACGGAGGTTAAATCCGGCCTTGCCGAAGGTGATGAAGTGGTGATAAAGATGACAGCATCAACATCAAAAGAAAGTAAGGAGAAGGAGGTTGCGTCCAATCCCTTCATGCCCACTCCTCCCGGAAGAAGGAGCGGTCAGGGCACATCAAGGTCAGCAACCGGCTCCTCAACAAGAAACTGAAGATGAAAACAATAATTGATATTACTGCACTGAAGAAGGACTACCATGTGGGCGAGGTCACGGTCCATGCCCTCAGAGGTGTTGATCTGAAGATACGCGAGGGTGAGTTTGTGGCAATAATGGGAGCCAGCGGCTCAGGCAAATCGACCATGCTGAACATCATCGGCTGTCTAGACAGGCCTACTGAGGGAATCTACCTGCTTGACGGAGTTAATGTGGCAGGGATGTCGAAGAATGAGCGGGCTGCAATACGGAACCTGAAGATAGGGTTCGTTTTCCAGTCTTATAACCTGCTCTCGAGGACATCTGCGCTTGAGAACGTTGAGCTGCCTCTTATGTACAACCCGAATGTGGGGTCCAGGGAGCGCAGGGAGAAGGCAATGGCAGCCCTGGAGGCTGTGGGTCTGGCTGACAGGATGGACCATATGCCCAATCAGCTCTCGGGAGGGCAGCAGCAGAGGGTGGCCATAGCCCGTTCGCTCGTCAATGACCCGGTGGTGATCCTCGCCGATGAGGCAACGGGAAACCTTGATACCCGCACATCCTATGAGATCATGTCGCTCTTCCAGGAGCTGAACACGAAGGGCAAAACAATAGTATTTGTTACCCATGAATCAGACATAGCACGTTGTATGACCAGGAGCGTTGTGTTCCGTGATGGCCATATAATCAGGGAGGAAGAGGTTAAGAGCAGGCTTAAGGCAGAAGAGATGCTGCAGGCGCTGCCGGTGGAGGAAGAATAAAAAAGTGAAAGAGAAATGAATACGGGAAATCTTATTAAAGTGGCTATAAACGCGTTGAAGAGGAACAAGATGCGTTCATTCCTGACGATGCTCGGAATTATAATAGGTGTTGCATCGGTCATTACCATGCTGGCCATAGGCCAGGGGTCCAAGAAGAGCATACAGGACCAGATAGCAAGCATGGGCTCAAATATGCTCTTCGTCATGCCAGGCAACATGAGAATGGGCGGGGTGCAGCAGGGCAGCTCGTCATCGCAGCGGCTGACCGTAAAGGATGTGGCTGCAATCAGGGCTGAATGTGATGCCGTGGTTGCCGTTTCTCCCGAGGTGCGCAGCAGCGGTCAGGCTGTCTATGGCAACGCAAACTGGCCCACCACTATCTACGGAGGTAACGAGCAGTATCTTGAGATACGCTCCTGGGGAGTGGTCAGTGGCCGTAACATCACTGACAGTGAGGCTGACGGATCAGCCAAGGTGTGCCTCGTGGGCAGGACGGTGGCGGATGAGCTTTTTGGCGAAGGTATTGATCCTACCGGCGAAACGGTAAGGTTTAAGAACATACCGTTCAGGATCATCGGTGTCCTGGAGGAGAAGGGTCAGAACAGCTTCGGGCAGGATCAGGATGATGTGATGATAGCTCCCTACACTACTGTCCAGAAGAGGATACTTGCCCAGACGCATATCCAGTCTATCCAGATGTCTGCCGGCAGCGCTGAGGAGTCAGACCTGGCTGAAGCACAGGTGGAGGAGGTGCTTCGCCGCACTCACAGGCTTCGCGAGAATGAGGACAACGACTTCGAGATAAGAAGCCAGGAGGAGCTTGCCACCACAATGACCTCTGTCACCGAGATACTGACCATACTGCTGGGCGCCATCGCAGGGATATCCCTTCTGGTGGGCGGAATCGGCATTATGAACATAATGTATGTCTCTGTAACAGAACGGACAAGAGAAATAGGCCTGAGGATGTCAATAGGAGGAAGGAGTGTTGACATACTGCTTCAGTTTCTCATTGAATCAATATTGCTCAGCGTCTTTGGCGGGCTGATAGGCATTGTGATTGGCTTTGCCGCGTCTGCGGTGGTTGAGGCTTTCACCTCGTGGCCAATAAGCGTGATGTGGAGCTCGGTCATACTGGCGTTTGTGGTATGTACTGTGATTGGCGTCTTCTTCGGCTGGTATCCTGCCCGCAGGGCTTCAGAGCTTGACCCGATTGATGCACTGAGATTTGAATGATTATTCGGCGGGATTGATTAGCTTTGAAGAGCAGATATGACAGAAGAGATTGCAATAAGAAAACGAAGGTACCTGCCCGTGCTGCTCCACCTGACGGGATGGATCATACTGTTTATTCTTCCACAGTTCCTCATTTCGGGAGGTCTATTCAATGACGGACGCACAACGAAGATTGTGCTCTTCAATACGCTGGTGTTTCTGGTTCTGTTTTACACGAACTATTTCTGGCTTGTGCCCCGACTGGCGCAGAAGAAAAAATGGTTGCTCTTCCTTCTCCTGGCAGCGGCGCTGATAGTGGTACTGGGAAATGCCTCGGGCAAGTTTTACCAGAATCTCTTTGCCCCGCCCCCGGAGGTCAGGGAGCGGATCAGTCAGATGGAACAGAAGCTTCCCCATGATGAACGTAACAGACACCGCGGAGGAGGCATGGCTCTTTATAATTTCTTCATCACATCATTCCTTGTCTCAGGTTTTGCAGTTGGAATACGGTATGCCGAAAGCGCCGTCAGGAAAGAGGAGGAGATAAAGGAGCTGGAGCGTGAGAAGCTTAATTCTGAACTGGCCCTGCTCAAGAACCAGGTCAGCCCCCACTTCTTCTTTAATACTCTCAATAATATCTATTCACTGATAGCCATCAATCAGGATGACGCCAGGGAGGCGGTGCTCAGCCTGTCG
>Ga0209605_1000834_pt1 | contig 37224 bp, 23 predicted proteins | sample AD_UKC035_MetaG_FD_184408 | JGI IMG/M metagenome (GOLD analysis project Ga0209605, IMG submission 184408) | Active sludge microbial communities of municipal wastewater-treating anaerobic digesters from USA - AD_UKC035_MetaG (SPAdes) (version 2) | ecosystem: Engineered > Bioreactor > Anaerobic >...
TTGGCATGTCGGTCCCAAGTGCCAGCTTTGCGACTACGTTCGCTACTGCCGAGAGAAGGCATCCGAATGCGATCATCTTTCCCGGCTGGCCTGGCTCAATCAGGGGCAGGCGGAACTGCTCCGTTCAAATGGCATTACCACTACGGCGGGACTGACCGAAGCCGTAACTACCGCCGATGATCGGTGGCAATCCGTTATCGATTCCAGCCACCAGTTGCGGGCGGATGGGCCAGCGCTGGCCACTCGCGCCCGTTCCTTGACCGAGGGGGCACCCTTGCCGGTCGACGGACGGCGCAGCGCCATGATCCCTGCCTGGACTGACCAAAGCATCTTTATCACGATTCATTTCGACCCGGGCTCTGGTATCTCCTTTGCCTTGGGCGCGGCGCGGCTTTATTTCCCGCACGGTCGCAAACCCGGCGATCCTCCGGTGACGGACGAAAAGATTTTTATTGTCGACCGTGTCGATGCGATGAACCCGGAAACAGAACGCGAGAGGCTAAAGGAATTTGCGACCGTGGTTTCTGAGTGGTTAGAGGAGGTGTCGACCGTCAACACAGGTCTACCCGCCCGTGACCGGCTCTCTTCCCATATCTTCTTCTGGGACATGCTGGAAGTGCGTCAGCTCAAGCGCATGTTCGAGCGTCATATGCAGAACCCTGACGTGATCGAACTAATCGAGGTGCTTACCCGATTCTTCCCCCCGGACAGCCTGTTGCCCGATCCGGATGCTTTCAAGTCCCAGCCTGGGACAATCGTCAAGGAGGTACTCCGAATGCTCGTGGGGCTGCCGGTTGCCCACGATTACTCCCTTTTTGATGCAGCGAACAGTTTCTTCCCAAATGTTCGGGAGGATGGCACCCCGTATAAGTTCGATTTGCCTTTTGGATTCGCTACCCCAATGAGCGATCAGATCCCCTTCGAACGGGCCTATGAGCTATGGCAGGACAAAATCTTCGTCCGCCACTTCAACAAACTGCATTCTAAGGACCCATCTAAGTGGAGGCGCTACACCCGGGACGAACTCTACGATGGCATCAAGCGGGCCACAAAGGTTCACCTGCAAGCTTTGCAGCACATAGTCCGGCGACTGCGTGAGAACTACAAAGACCGGTTGGTGCTGAAAAAGAGCGGTTTCTCTGCCGCAAGATCCTCTCAGGCAAGCGTGCCGGAGGCGGCAAGAAGCCTGATCGCTTTTGAGAAGCTCAATGTTGCGTGCCAGGAAATGGAGAACCGGAACACTCGCTCGCTGCCTGTCGATGAGCGGGAGGCGAGGTTTTTCTCGATACGCGGTTTGACCTTAAAGCCTCAAGCAGAGGCTGATCCGATCATCGATGAGATCAAGTTCGCGAATCCACAGTACCAACACGAAACGCTCTATGTTTTCGATTTTTCCCCGACCAGCAGGGATTCCCGAATCAAGGAAGGCGAATTTACCGTCGCCCTATCAAACGAGAATGAATACGTGGATCTCGACGAACCGTGGCGTCGGCGACTTGGACTGGACTTCCAGGATGCAGAGGAACTGCTGGGCGAACACGGCCTTACCGAGCGGTGGATGACGAACAAGTCGGTAGGTGCATTGCTTCAGGTAGAGGTCATTCGGTTGGAGGCCATGCAGGACAATCCCTATGTAGTTCTTAAGCCGGGGCACCAGGGGCTCTTTCAGTTTGCCATCGCCCAAGGACTCGTGGCACTCGACTCACCGCTTGTCCTCGATCCGATGTACCGGGATTTTTCGAGCGACAGGATAGAAAAAGCACTGAGGTCTGTTGGCGGCAAGGCAGCACCGATCAAACGTGCCAGGAAGCGGAGGTAAGGCAATGGCTAAGAGACCGACAAAAATGACTGAACCAGCCCATAGCCTGATGTATACCCCCGGCTCGCTGGCAGCAGGAAAAACATTCGCTGACACCAACCAGTTGTACGCAAAGGTAACACCATATCTGAAGGATGCCTTTAACGAAAAGCAGGAATCCCTTTTTCACGATGCATTCGGAAACAGGATTTCTTTGCTTTGGGGGCCGCCGGGAACAGGAAAAACCACGGTCTTGGCCGGGACCATTCTTGGGTGGATTGAACATTACGCCGAAGCGGGAATTCCGCTGCGTGTCGGTATCGGGTCCAGCAACTACAACGCTATCGATAACGTCCTCAACGAAGTCCTGGAACTGATCAACAGACGGACGGCCACTGTCGGAGCGTTAGCTTGCCCGGTTCGTGTCACAAGGGTGAGAAGCGACTCCTCCGCACCTCCCTTGAGTGATCAGATCGAAGATATGCCGAGGACCTCTGCAAGGGCTCAGGGATTTGTGAATGCCCTGAAGGGCGACGACCCCCGGATCATCATCGTGGGTGGAACCTGGCAACAACTTGGACGACTTGCTGAGAAAGACCACCAGGATAGTGAGCCGACCGCCGAATGGTTTGATCTTCTGGTGATCGACGAGGCATCACAGGTTCAGGTTGCTGCGGCTGCGGCCTACTTTCTGCTTTTGAAGTCTGATGGGCATGTTGTTCTTGCGGGTGACGACCGGCAGCTCGGGCCGATCTACGGCTTCCAGATGAAGGACAGCGTTCAAGGGCTGTTTGACTGCATTTTCTCTTACATGAAGGAGACCCACGGCATTACCCCGGTGCAGCTTAAACACAACTACCGGACCAACGTGGAAATTTCCGCATGGCCCTGTAAGCGGTTTTATAACAATGAATACGAAGCGTTCTCGCCTGAAAAGAAGCTGGATCTCGCCATCAATATTGATGGAAGACCTGCCGACTGGCCTGAGAAGTTGCCATGGTCCGACCAGTTTCTCCGCATTCTTGACCCAGCCTGCCCTGTGGTTGTGATCAGCTACTCCGCCAACACCTATACGTTGTCGAATCCTTTCGAGGCTCAGATCGTTTCCGCTTTGACCCTTTTGTACAAGAAGCTGGTCGATGCCCAACAAGCCGGAGTAAGTGCTCAGGAGTTTTGGACGCAGAAAATCGGCATCGTGACTCCCCACCGAGCCCAGATGGCATCCATCAGAAATCTGCTCGTGGACGCAGCCGGTATGACGATGGACCCGCCTCCATTTGTGGACACCGTAGACCGCTTCCAGGGTCAGGAGCGCGACCTGATCCTTTCCAGTTATGTGGTGGCCGACCGGGATTTTGTTGCGTCTGAAGATGCATTCATCCTAAGCCCGAGACGATTCAATGTGACGCTGACCCGGGCGAGAAGCAAGTTTGTGATGCTTATCAGCGACGCGCTTCTCCAGTATCTGCCATCCGATCCGGACGTGGCCCGTGACGCTGCTCACCTGCAGCTCTTTGCCGAGCAGTATTGCAGTTCGGTATGCGACACCATCGACTTGCCGTTCTTTGAACGCGGTGCGCTGTCGACTATGAGATGCAAATTGAGGGGGCGATACGAGAATGGGGATTAAAGGAAAATCAATCAGTCCAGCGCCAGAATATCGAGTGAGGAGATGGGCCACTACGGATACCACCACAAGCATGGGGGAAGCTGATGCCCGAGTCGACAGTCTTCAATAGGAACCGAAGTGCTTTCTGGATGCGCGTCAACGAAAATGACGATGGCAGCCTCAATTTCTTCGTCTCTCAGGATGTGCTTGCTGTGGTCAAATATCATTTTCCTGAACTGGATCAGGCAAGCCCGACTGGGTGGAAGCAGGGAAAAAACAACACTAAGAATATTTGGGTTCCCGCAAACAGAGTGGATCAGGTTGATGTTGATGAAATTAAGCAGTGGGCGGAGTTCGCTGGAAATCAATGTGTTTGGCTGAAGTTGGGCAATCAGCTGCAAGATCATTTTTCTGGTTCGGAAGTCGATCATTGTATTGCAGGGGATTTTAACTTTACCACCGATGGGTCCGGTACTATTGGGCCGCGAAGTGTGTTGGGAGAAGCAGAGTTTCAACTCAAGTATCACCTGGGCGAACTGACCCAGGAGAAGAAGCAGGAGTACTGTAATGTGATGTCGCAGTCGTTGCTGGATGCCTTTGACCTCTTGCCATTGCGGGGCATAGGTACTCCAGCGGGTCCTGTCGTTTCTCCCATTCCTGCCCAGGAAGGATCGAGTAAATTGGCCTGGGCTTTCGCAAAACATGTGGCAGAACGTAAAGGGGTCGGCTTCATCGAGCCGCGCCTCTTGGTTCAAAAACCACAGATGAAGCAGCTGACCATCCAGCAAAAAGTTACCGTATGGACGACGATCTACCAGACAGCCAATTCTGTCGCTCTCGATCCGGCGAGTGTTCACGGACGGGATGTGGTGATCATTGATGATCTGTACCAATCGGGCATCACGATGTGGGCCTACGCAAAAGCCCTGATGGGTGCCGGGGTTCGAAATGTTTTTGGCTTGGTTTGCGTAAAGTCAATGAGGGATAGCGATAACCAATGATTCAACCCATTCTCCAATTTATCCAAGCGAAAGGATCAGGCGAAGCAGCCCTTCGGCGTTTACTCACCTATGCTGTGGCTCACGGTGAGAATGCTGCCCGGGAGATCTGTTTGTCTGCTCATTCTCTTGCTGCGGAGATTGGCGTAAAGCCTGATGTGGCCCAAAATATCGTAGAAGCCTGGGATGAGGCGGGCAAAACTGCTGACGAGCTTGAGCATCATGGCGTCAGTGTCATTTGGCAGGGGGCAGCTTCCTATCCTGAACGGATTGAGAAAATTCTTCAGTCTGATGCACCACCGGTACTTTTTATCCAAGGGAACCAGTCACTTTTTGACGAGCCGGGTGTGGGGTTTTGTGGCTCGAGAAAGGCTTCAGATAAAGGACTGGCGATCACTGGGCGATGTGCTTTGCAGCTTGCCAAAGAGGGAATCTGCGTGGTGAGTGGCTATGCGCATGGTGTTGATATGGCGGCCCACAAAGCTGCCATGGAAAACGGCGGCACCACGATCTTCGTCCTCGTAGAGGGAATTCTTCGTTTCCAGAGAAAACGAGATGTTGCCAACCTCTTATCAGCCAGTAACCACCTGGTGGTATCCCAGTTCCCTCCGCGTCTCACATGGAGCGGCCGAAATGCGATGAAACGAAACAGCACGATCATTGGTCTCTCTGATGCGATGATCCTCGTGGAATCGGGGCTGACCGGTGGTACGTTCGCAGCCGGAGAGGAAACTCTTAAACGCAAAAGGCCACTATTTGTCATCGATTTCGCGGAGCCAGGTCCTTCTGCGGAGGCCAATCCCTATTTCATAAAACAGGGCGGCATGCCTGTACGTGGCAATCGGGAAGGGGTTCCCTCGCTTGATAAGGTAAGAGAGGTCGTTGCAAAGCAATCGTGGCGAGCTCCATCGCCGAAAGAGCAGAGTCTTTTCAACTTGGTCACCGATCAAGATAAAAAGAGAAGCTAATGCCACTTCGAAAAATATTAGGAAATCATTCAATCCCTGAGGCTGGCAGCTGTTTCTTGGATAGAACTAATTGTAAGGCCGCGACTGGATCACTTGAACCGTTTATTGGCATGAAGAGGTAGATTTGGACACCATCCGCGTCGATATCTGTTATCGTCCTCTGCGCATCGGCTGGGTAATACGCTCCGACGATCACGACGCATTTCGGCGAGCTGTAAAGCTCTCACATACTCTTTGGGGTGGGCGCTTCAATCCAATTCTGATGGCGGACCGTGAGGATGAGGCCAGTCGCCTGATTGACCTGTTTCGAATTGACTTGCTGTTACCTATCGGCCAAAGCGATGAGGTCCAGTCGTTTCCCAAGCAATTCCCGCATCTGATTAATCCTTTTTTTCGCGACTCGATTTTCATAGGTGGGGACAAGGAGCGGAAACACGCCCAAGTGCTTGATGTGCACAACGCCCTGATATATCTCCGTGACAAACCCGAGAGGAAAGCCATTAACGACCAGGGGTTTCGGGTGTACAACTGGCAGTTGGATGATCCCTTGGCGGATGCATTTCTTGTGCAGTTCGGTGGATATCCGGAAGCAGCAGAAAATGACATTACCTACCGTGATATAGTTCTTCAGTCTTTCGATGTGCAAGAAGTAAGTCTCGACCCCACTGCCCATATTCCCGCAGATATTTTGGAACACCCGAGCATTTCTTATCTGTCGCGTCATACTATTGAGCGTCATTATAGCGTGCAAGTCGGATGGGATAGCCCGGGGTTCTTTGTCGGTGATGCCTCAAATCTTGATGATCTTGTGTGTCACTGGAATTTGAGGGCTGCTGACATCGCTCTTTGGTTTGTCGATCCGGCCCATTTGGAGCGATACGTTGATTTGATCCCTGCGTGGGAGAAGGCGATGCGGCAGACCGTAGCCCATCGGCACGAATGGGATCGGCGCTTGGCGGTATGGACGCGACGAGAAGCGACCGATGAATCAAGGAAGCCGTTTGGTGAAATGGAGCTGGTAACGTGTCCTGTTTCGATCCATAGCTGGAATGGAAGAAATGTCCGCCCGCCCATGATGAGCTTTGACCAGATTTCCGTGCTGGGCGTGTTTGGGCATGAGCGCGGTCAGCCCAAAGTGTCGTTCGCGCTGAGCGACAAACCATTCTGTGGGGATACGTGGTTCCACACTCAGCATCTCGTCGCTTCGATATCCTTCATCGGCGGACTTTATGGTGAAGAACAGTACACTCTCAAGCCACCGTATCTCCCAGAACTGAACGAGTTTTATGCGCGGACGATGCATTTCCAGTATGACCGATTGCGGATTGAGTCGGAACGGATTGGAATTATTGTGGATGCTGCGGACACGGATGCGTGGCTCTATGCACTCCCCTTGGCAGATCTTTTTGATCGCATTTTTGGCATGGCTGGATACAGCACACGACTGAGCAATGGCGGGCTGATCACTCGGCAGCTTATTTCACGGCTGGGCGGTGTGCAGGGAGCAAGAGTTTTCAAAATTCCTGGCGTGCGGAGGTTGCTGCGAACACATGGGCCGTCCGCATCTTTCACTAAAAAAGGGGCGCTCGATTTAATTGGCCAAAAAGACCCCGCTAATCCGAATGCCAAATTCAGCGATCACTTGGATCTTCACATTGAGGCGCGACCGGCGGGCACAAAACTGACGCCAGATGATGTTTTCGGTCATCTTGTCGAAAAGGGATTATTTCGTATCGGTGCAGATCTTGCCTGTCCTAGTTGTCGGATGAACAGTTGGACCTCCCTGGACTCATTAAAGCAGCGAGTTGTCTGCGAACTGTGTGGACACGAATACAATGTCACTCGCCAATTAGTCAGGGGAGTGTGGCATTACAGGCGCTCAGGGATTCTTGGTGCCGAGCGCAATGCACAAGGAGCAATTCCAGTTGCTTTGACGCTGCAGCAAATGGCTACGACTCTCAGTGGCGGACTTCATGAGGCAGTGTATTCACCATCTCTGGATCTCCTAGCGAAGGGGCAGAGCAATAACGAGTGTGAGGTCGATTTTGTTTGGATCATCCCACGGCCATACCCAAGGAAAACAGCTATCATCTTGGGCGAATGCAAGGATCAAGGGCCAATTAAACCTGAGGAATTTGAGAGGGATGTCGAGAATCTGCGCCGTGTCGTGGATGCCTTGCCACGAAAGCGTTTTAAGACATTTGTGCTTTTCGCGAAATTGGCCCCATTCACATCCGAGGAAATTGAACAAGCCAGGACGTTGAATACTGCCCATACACTGAGGACCATATTACTTACCGCCAGGGAACTTGAGCCTTACCACATCTACGAGCGGACGAAGGCTGAGTTCGATATAGATAGTTACGGTGGTAGCCCTGAAGACCTGGCTCGTACAACTGCCAAGATTTATTTTTCCGATCACTCAGAAACGTAGCCCAGAAAACAAAAATATGACGTTAGCTTTACTTGCTGTCGCTTTCGGACTCGCGCTTCTGGTCTGGAGCGCCGACCGTTTTGTGGAGGGCTCGGCCTCCACCGCACGCCATTTCGGCATGCCGCCGCTGCTGATCGGCATGGTGATTGTCGGGTTCGGCACCTCCGCGCCGGAGATGGTGGTTTCGGCCCTGGCCGCATCCCAGGGTAACCCGGGCATCGCGCTGGGGAACGCCTACGGCTCGAACATCACCAACATCGCCCTGATCCTGGGGGTGACGGCCTTGATCAGTCCCATCGCCGTACATTCGCAGGTGCTGCGCAAGGAACTGCCCATCCTCACGGTGGTGACCGCACTGGCGGCATGGCAACTCTGGGATGGCGAGATCACCCGGCTTGATGCCATCGTGCTGATTGCCGTGTTCGGCGGCCTGATGGCCTGGACCGTCTGGCAGGGACTGCGGAAAAAAGAGGATGCGCTGGGAAGCGAGATGGAGCAGGAACTGGACGTCCGCGCCATGCCCATTCGCCGTGCGGTCTTCTGGTTGGTGGTGGGGTTGGCGCTGCTCATCGTCAGCTCCCGCATTCTGGTCTGGGGTGCGGTGGAAATCGCTCATGGGTTTGGGGTCAGTGACCTGATCATCGGCCTGACTATCGTTGCGGTCGGCACCTCTCTGCCGGAGTTGGCCTCGTCAATCATTGCAGCCAGGAAGGGCGAACACGATATCGCTCTCGGCAATATCCTGGGCTCCAACCTTTTCAACACCCTGGCGGTGGTGGGGATCGCCGGTACGATTCACCCGCTGGCGGTAGGGCCGGAAGTCTTCAACCGGGACATGCTGGTCATGGCCGCACTGACCCTGTCGCTATTCGTGATCGGCTATGGATTCCGGGGACCGGGACGTATCAACCGCATCGAGGGCGCGGTGCTGCTAGTCTGTTACGTGGGCTATACGGCCTACCTAATCAGCACGGTTTTCGGCGGGCAGGCATAGGCCAATTCGATTCCCATTTTGGGAACCGAACCGGCGTCCGAAAACCGGATTCGAATTTGTTGCGGCTCGACGCCAGGTATCCGGTTTTGCTGCAAACCCGTCACCCTCGTCCGGTGCCGGGAAATCAAGGGAGAAAATCGTTTCTCTGGTCGGGTTGTCTGGAAGTTGTTGTGTTAAATGACTTCGGCGTTTATTATCAAGGAGTTACGAGGAGCGCGGGCTTTGAGACTGATTTGCGGTAGGTCGGCGTTCCCTCCACCAATAATAGTCGATATTGTCTGATACTCAAATATATTTTGGTGGGCTGATTCGTTGTGTCATGAGTGTGTCAGCTTTCGATAATAAAAGTATAGAGTAGTCTGTATTCGAAAAATCAATAAGAAGGCAGGGTGTTCACCCTGCCTTCTTATTATCATTTACAATCAGAATCCAATGGTTATGGAGATAGCCGCCTCCAAGCCAATCAATAGAGATAGAAACAGACTAGTTGTAACGTATTCTACAATTAAGGATACTTTAGTGGCCCCTGCTTTATCACTTTATTTTACCAGATTACTTTTTTAGCATATAGAATTAACTGTTAACCGTCAGTTATTAGTCAGGCAGTCCGTTGGGTGATCCAGGTGATGGTGAGGAAAAATTCTGGAAATCACTTTGATTATCATCTGTGTCCTGACCAAGATATCGTCCTATTGAACCTGGACCAAAATCTCCAGGCGTTACATAATCGCCTTCAATGTAAGGAGAACAGTCTCCTTCATAGGATACAGTGTCAATAGGAGATTCATCTGAGCCTTCGTAATCTTTAACTAGTTGAATAGCGTCCGGGCCATTTTGGATATTGTTTTCAGGTGACGAAAAATTAATAGTGAGCGCACCTGAACTAATTGTTAGTTCTGGAGATTTAATGACTAGAAATTCGTCAGGAGGAAGGTTATCTCCTGCTTCGTCAAGACCTATAATTGTATATGGATTGAGGAGGTCATTACCGTTGACCAAGATAACGCTGAATTCAGAAAGATTGGCAGTATCAGGGCCACAGTTATAGATTTCAATAAATTCCATGTTATCGTTTACATCATTGTCATAATCAATTTCATTTATAACCAATTTTGCCCCGGCAACACAACCTTCATCAATTTCACCATCACAATCATTATCTATGCCATCGCATAACTCAGAAGCACCTGGGTTAATAGCTGGGTCATCGTCGTTACAATCCTCTTGTTGAGGATACCCATCACGGTCATTATCTATCGGACAATTCTCATCAATCTGACCATTACAGTTATTGTCAATGTTATCCCCACAAAGCTCATCCGCATTTGGATTAACAGTATTATCTGTATCATCGCAGTCTACAGGTGTACTGCAACCAGCCTGAGCATAAAAGCCGTCGTTATCGTAATCAGTACAAATTTGACACCCCTCATCAACAGTTCCATCGCAGTTATTGTCAACCCCATCACAAAGTTCTTCTGCACCTGGAAAAATGTATGGATTATTATCGTTGCAATCCAGAGAAGCATCAAAGCCATCATTGTCATTATCTGGACATATATTTATATTTAGGTAAGTAGTTTCTCTTTTGTTAACCACAATATTATTAATTACTTTTAGAGGTTGTCCTGCTATCTCGACAGCCAAATTATATGTAGCTACTGGAACATAAAACAATTCATAAGCCCCACTGGTCCCTGTTTTGACGAAAAATGATTTTCCAGGTATGTACACAGCTGTTCCTCTTGGTGGTGGTTGTCCGCAGAAAGTAATAATTCCTTCAATTTTCCCTAGATGGGATAGTACTTGGACACTTTGGTTATTATCTGCCGCTATAGTTTCACCAGTTAGAATCACCATAAAATAAAACACCACTGTAAGGCCCAATATAGTCTTCTTCATTTCCCCCTCCTCTTTCATTGTTAATCAAAAGACTTTCCCCTACTGCATCGCTAGCCACTAATGTACGGCTTGCTTATCGGTAGCTGTTTAAAAAATATTTTAACTTGGATTATGATGTGATGGGGCTGATAGAAATAAAAATCGAAGATTTATCGTTCACTGTCGGTGATGCAACTCAATATTGCGCTACACAATGATCTTCATTTCGCAATTGTCTGGACTTGGTTCAGCAGATGATCGGTACTGATGCCCCCCCCCGTTTTTTTATGGTAATTAGAATAATAATAAAGTATTAAAAAATCAAGTAATAATTCTGGTATTACTCACTTTTTTTAGATGAATTTAGGTTCATCCGACTAAAGCGTACTTTGTTGTGTGAACGGCCATGATTTTGAGTTTGAAGAATTCAAGATCTCTGAAGCCAAAGGCCTGCTGTTTCATGGTTTTGATTTTGTTGTTGGTTCCTTCGAGAGGTCCGGTGGAAATGGGATAGTCATAATAGGCCAGGATGCCAGACCGGTGAGCAGCCAAGGTATGGGCGAACTTGATGAGCATGGGAATGCCCGATGACAGGGCCTGGAGGATCCAGTCATTGAGAAAGTCCTTTGCCGATTCTTTGCTTTTTTGTGACCACAGTTGCCGGAGATTTTCCTTCATGTAGTAGGCGACAGCCAGCGGCCGGTTCGTTTCCAGGGCTTTCAGGAGCCTTTGAGGTTCGTTTCTGGATGCGTTCAGGTTCTCGGAGTTTTTGAGGAGGAGCCACCGCGTGCCTTTGATGACTTGCTTTTCCAGTTGGGTGAGGTGCTCCCCATTGTCTAGACAAAAAACAAGGTTCAATAAGGTGCATTTCGGTTAGTGTATGTCTTCAAAAGGTTTTGGACAGAATCGGCGTAAAATGAAAAGATGGTTTTGTCTCCTTTATACATTGACGCAATGCTTCAAGCAAGACTCAAACCACCATTTTGCCTGCGTCGCATCAGCATGGTTTTCCTCTTGACATGGGCTCGCTTTTGCAACACCTCGCTGTCCCGGCCGTAATAAACATCAGCCGGGGTAACATTGTTAAGGGCCTCATGGTAACGACGATGGTTGTAGTACTCAACAAACAGCCCGACTTGATGCTCGAGCTCGGGCGGGCTGCAGTAGTGCTCCAGAAGCAGGATGTTCTTCATTGAACGATGATACCGTTCAATCTTTCCCTGCGTCATGGGGTGGTACGGCTTGCCCCGGGTATGGCTGATTCCTTCATCATCGAGATATTCCTTCAGGGCTTTGGATACATAGCAGGGGCCGTTGTCTGAGAGCAGCCGTGGCGGGTGCGGTTACCATGCAGGCGGTTCGTGACCGGTACCCCGGAAACGCGTTCATTGACATGGGCATCTCCATCGCCCGGAGCCATCACGAACGCTGGGACGGCCGGGGTTATCCCGACGGGCTTGCGGGAGAGGAGATTCCCCTGGCCGCCCGCATCATGGCTGTCGCCGACGTGTACGACGCCCTTCGATCCACCCGCTGCTACAAGGAGCCTGTTTCGCGCCGGGAGGCACGCAGGATCATCGAGGAGGGCAGCGGCACCCAGTTCGATCCCCGCGTCGTAACGGCCTTTCTGACACTGGAGGAAGCATTCGACGAGGTCGGCCACGGAATGGGATATCTGTGAAGAGTGGCGGGTCATGAAGCCGGTCCCCTGTCACACCTGGAAGATTTCCATGGGGCTCGAGACGTTTTTCAGCCTGAACGTGCCGTAGGGATGGAGCATGAAGCGGTCCTTGACCCGTTCCGCCGTTTCCTTCGACAGCAGGATCTTCCCATTGTCGGCCAGGGCGCCGATCCGGGCGGCGATGTTGGTCGTCGTCCCCCGGGCGGTGTACGTCCAGCGGGATCCCGTGTAGCTCTCGAACTTGGCCGCCCCGACGAAGGCGGGGCCTGAATTGATTCCCATGTTGATAACGAGAGGATGGGAAAGGCCGCTGCACATTTCCTCGATGCGGTCCGACTCGGCCCGGATGGACAGGGCCGTTTTTACCGCCTGAAGAGCGTTTCCCGTCTTGTCGTCGTCGAGGAAGATGACCATGAGGCCGTCGCCGGCCGTTTCGTTGACATCGCCATTGTTGGAATAGATGGCGTTCATGAAGGCGGAGAAGCATTTTTCGATGACCTCGTTGACTTCCGCGCTCCCAAGTTTCTCGCAGATTTTCGTATAGCCCTCGATGTCGATGAAGAGAACCGAGAGGTCCTGCTCCCGGCTCTCGGGCATCTCGCCGGTGGGAAACTGCTCGATCATGCTGAAGACCGTGGCGGGGACGAACTTGCTCAGCCGGGCCTTCACGCTTTCCAGGATCTCGACTTTCCGCATGGCCGCCTGGAGGCTGTTGAGAGCCTTCTCGAGTTCTTCGTTTTTTTTGTAGAGGTCAAGGTTGAGCTGGTTGATCTTCTCGAAGGAGCGGGCGTTCTTCAGGGCCACGACGAGATTGTTGACGAGCGTTTCCAGGAGTTCCCGGTCGTTTTCGCTGTAGGGATCCCCGGTGAGCTTCGATCCCAGACCGACGAGCCCGACCAGGTCCGTCCCAACGGCGAAGGGGACGGCGCATTCGATTTTCGAGGACAGGGGGAACTTCTCCGCGAGAAGGGCGGCGTTCTGAGCCATGCGGCCCGGGACGAGCGTCTCCAGGGCATCCCCCGTCATACGCCGGAGAGAAGCCGCGTCCTCTTCCTCAAATCCGATGGACACGAAGGGATTCACTTTCCCCGAGGGCAGACTCCTCAGGAAGGCGAAGCCTTCGAAGACGCCGAAGTTGCCCGTGGATATGAGAAGAAAATTTCTGAGGATCGTTCTGGTGTCGACACTGCCGAAGATGTCCGTGCTCACGTCGTAGAGCGTTTTCAGGTGAAAGATGCGACGGTCCAGTTCCATCTGGACCTGCTCCGCCCTTTCCAGGGATACCCTGAGCTCTTTCATCTCCTTCCGAGAATTTTTAATCATATCGCCGCTCATCAGGAATGCATGAATTTTAAAAGGTTTTTGAAGTGAAGCTTCAATTCCTGGCGGGTTTCCTTGAGCCTGGAAAGAAGGTGCTCCGCCAAGTTTGTCATGATGACACAGCCGATCTCCCTGTCCTCGTCCATGAGCTTGCGAAGGTCATACCGATCGACGGCGAGCACGGTGCCGTCTTCCTGGCAGCGGGCGGAAAGGCTGTACAGGTGAGGCTCGATGAGGGAGGACGTTCCGAAGCAGTCGCCGGGCGACCGGATGATGGATACCGGTAATTCGAGATAGCTGTCCACTAGGGTGACCAGTTCGACGATCCCCGTTTTCAGGATGAAAACCCGTTCCGCCCTGTCGTTTTCATGGTAAATCCACTGCTCCTTTGACATGACCGTTTCATGAGTGATGGCGGCGAAACGCTTCAGTTTTTCCTCGGAAAGTCCCTGGAGGAGATAGCATGTTGGGAAGTCCATGATGATGTCCCCTGTGCCGTCCTCCTTGTCCCTTTACAGGCTGTCTCCATGGAACCGGGGACCCCAGAGGCGGCTGTTTTAAGGCGAACCATGTTCAGCCGGAAGGTCTGCCCTGTCCTCCCGACATGTCCTCCAGGGCCTGCTCCCGGGTATCGTAAATCCTGGCGAACTTGGTAATGCCTACCATGGTGAAGATTTTCCTGAAATGGTTTGAAATGCCTGTAATGCCGATTGCCTGTCCTTTACGGTTGGACTGGGCGAGAAGCTGGATCAGGACCGAGATGCCGCCGCTGTTGATGTAAGTGCTCTCCTTGAATTGCAGCAGTATTTTTTCCGCGTCCCGGTCGTTTGCCTCGCTGTAGGCCTGGGCAAACGAGGGTTCCGAAGCGGCCGTGACGTCACCGATAACATCGAAAAGAATGACCCCGTCATGTTTTTCCAGCTTGATTTCATTGCCCTGTTGCATCGTCCGATCTTTGCCCCCTTGTGCCGGTGTCAGAGTCCCTGTGATTTCCTTATGTCCCTCCTTGAGGCATCTTCCCGTTCCTGCGGGATAACCGCTGTATCACCAACCTTCCGCAGGAAACAGAAACACTCTCTTCAATGAGACTTCCTGAAGACCATTCTAACGGTGTGGCGCTGTTTTTCATCGGTAACGAAGTCGACCTGGTCGACAAGATTTCGGATCATGAACACACCGAACCCCCTCATGGGCTGCCGGTTTTCTATCATTTTTTCGATGGAAGGTTCCTCCAGGACTCTGCTGATTCCCTTTCCCTGGTCAATGACGGACACCACCAGGGAATCTCCCTCACAGTTCATTCGGATGATAACCCTGGAATCGTCGAGCCCCCTGTTTCCGTGCTCCATGGCATTGAGACAGGCCTCGGCGACGGCCGTCCTGAGATCCTCGATCCGTTCCTGAATAAAGCCAAGCATCCTGGCAAGCGAAGCGGAACAGTCCATGGCCAGGCGCTCGTACCCCATCCTGCTTGGGATGATGAGTTCGATCATTTCTGTTTCCTGAACGATGGCGCTTTTAAATGCTTGATCATAATGTCATCACATTCCTGGAGAGAAAACAAGTTCTTGTATCGTTTCCCCCATGACGATCCTTTTCATCCTCTTCCTGAATCACGAAGCCTCCGTGGCATGAATCACGATCACGGTGAGATCGTCATGCTGCGGGGCGCCTTCGCAGTAAGCCGTAACGCCGTCCACGATGGCCTTCAGGCCTTCTCCGGCGGCTCGAGCTCGGGATTCCCGGACAATGTCCAGAAGACGGTCGAATCCGAATATCTCCCCTTTTTGATTCATGGCTTCCACGATGCCGTCGGTATACAGGACCAGGCTGTCTCCCGGTGAAAATGGAACGAGGGTTTCTTCATACCGAGCCTCGTCAAGAATGCCCAGGGGGAACCTGTCTCCCGCCGTCTGCAGAAGAAAAGCCTCTCCCGTCCGGGCGGAGACAAAAACCGGCTGCGTCTGTCCGGCGCTGCAAAGACGGATTGTTCTGTCATTACCGTCAAGGAGCCCGTAAAGAAGGGCGACGAACATGCCCGAGGAGACGTCCCGTTTCAGCCTCCGGTTCGCCCGGTTCATGATCTCGTTCACCGCCGGGTTTTCTTCCGAGAGCATCCGGAAAACGCTTCGGGAGGCCGCCATGACCAGGGCGCCGGAGACGCTTTTGCCAGTCACGTCGCCGATGACGATTCCCACCCGGCAGCCGTCCATCTCGACGAAATCGTAGAAATCGCCGCCCACTTCCCGGGCGGATGTGGACAGGGCGGCAAGTTCGAAGCCGGGAATTTCCGGGCAGTCGGCGGGCAGCATGCTCGTCTGCAGGTCCCGGGCGATGGTGAGTTCTTCCTCCATCCGTTCCTTCTCGATGACGTCCTCCAGGAGAAAGGCGTTTTCGATGGCCACGGCACCCTGGCTGGCCAGCGTATTGAGCAGGCTGATGTCTTCCTTCCGGTAGAACTTGCCCGATTTCTTTCTTCCCAGGGACAGAAAACCCGTGAGCCGGTCTTCGTAGATGAGCGGGACGATCAGGGCGGCGGCCAGTTGACGGAAAGTGGCCCGGCAGGCGTCTCTGTCTTTTTCAAAGAACGGGTCTTCCTCGATGTCGTAGAGGGTCACTTCTTTTTTTCTCTCGGCGATCTTCTCCACGAGCGGGTTTTCTCCGGGGAGGCTGAACCCTTCGGACCGGATATCGTCTGACCGTTGATTCTGCCGTTCCTCCGGCCGGGAAGATCCCGTTCCGGAACCGTCCGAGGATAAGCCGGGAGTTAAAAGGTTATTTTGTGTATTTTCGTTTTGCCGGTCATTTTCGCCGTCAGCTTTATCTTCCGCTCTGGACGCGACGGGATTTTTTTCCTTCGATCCCTGGAAAACCAGCCGCCGGTATTCCGACCGGTCCCTGTTCAGAAGAAGAAGGGCTCCGTGGTCGACAAACAGGGGTCCCATGGCCAGGTCCATCATCCGATGCCCGATACCGTCGAGGGTCATCAGGGAGCGCATTCCCTCGCCGATCCGCCGCACCGTCTCCTGGTAATCATACTCGAGACGGTAAAAGGTGCGGTCGATGACCCGCTGCATCCTGTTTCTTACGGGGTTGAAGAAGAAAACAATGATGAGGACGAAGACGAGAGGAAACAGGGGGGACCGGGTGACCCCGAATTTCCCGAAAAATGTGTTTGTCATGAGAACAAAGAGGCCGTAGGTTCCCGCGACGACGCCCGTCGTGAGTACATACCCATAGGTCCGCTTGATGAAGGCATCGATGTCGAATAGGTCGTGTTTGACGATGGAATAGCCCACGAACAGGGGAAAGATGATGAAAAAGGGGAAGTAGTAGCTGAAAGAAGGAACGATGTAGACATTGAGGAGGGCATTGGCGGCGAAATCCGCCAGGGGAAGCGACGCCGAAATCCCGAATCCCAGGAGGACCATGGACGCCCTCGATCGTGTGATGTCCGACGTTGACTTGAGCCACAACTGACCGCAGGAGAGGAGAAAGAAGAAAACCCCTGCCGAAAGATAAAATACTATGAGAACAATAAGATATTTTGGTTCTTCCGCCAATTTGTTGGTCATGGAAAAAAGGACAAGAGCCAGCAGGCCGGAAACAATGTAAGGGATCAACTGAATATAGGGAAATTTATGAATGAAAGCCCTTTCATCGGGAAAACTGAAGGCGAGATGAAAGAAGACGGCAGGAACGAAGCTGAAAGTAAAAATGTCCAGGGATTCCAACCATCCGGGCACGGTTTTGCCAACCACTGCCAAAAAAACGAGAAAGAGACCGAACACGATGGTGAAGAGGAAAAAAACCCAACTGACGTGCCGATGGGGCTTCATCAGGAATACAAGGATCCCGATCAGGGCATATGCGATCCCTAGGAGGAACGGAAGCCCGCCGGTCATGAAAACTTTTTTCAGGCCGATAGGCCGGCTTGTTATTGTCACAGACAGTTGCCGTTCCCCCCTTTTGACCAGATATGTGTTCGTGTCATAGGTACCCCGGTGCATGGCTGAACGGAGTCCAGTCTGGCTTCGGAACGATCGGCCGTTGACCTCCAGGACGACATCCCCGATTCGGATTCCCTGGATCAGTCCGTTTTCAGTGACACGACCCACGACATGGAATCCAGTAGCGAACCGGGGGGCAAAACCGAAATCGGGGTAAGAGATCCACCGGACAATGTTGTACAGGTACAATCCAGCCAGGGCTACAAAAACAAGGAGGACTGCCGAAAAACCGATATAAGAAATTATTGAAAGTCTTTCAGACGTACCCATCAAAATTTCCTACCGAAGACTACCGCTTTGCGTGCCGACCGAATGCGGTTTTCAAATGCCGGCAACAGGGCGGCACCCAGGACACCGAAAGAGAACCAAATGCTTATCCACGCCAGCCAGTCACCCCACCGGGTGTAAAAGGTTTCAGACCGGGCCGGGATAATCGAAGCGGTCAATGTACCCTCTACGAATGTGTCTGCTCCATCTTGATCTTTCACACGCATCACGATCCGTCCGCGGGGGTCTATGGCGCATGAGACACCTCTGTTGGCGCAGCGGATAACACAGACGCCGTTTTCCACGGCGCGGAACACGCTCATGGACAGAAACTGATACGGCGCGGCATACCGGTCGAACCAGCCGTCGTCGGCGATATTGACGATGAGTTGCGCCCCGTGGCGCACAAATTCCCTCACCAGGCCGGGAAAGATGTTTTCCCAGCAGATCGTGACCCCGAACCGGCAGTCCGGCGTCGTAAACACCGTGAACTCGGTGCCGGCTTCATATTCGGCGAATCGCGGTATGTCGATGCAGGACCACCGGATCCAGTTTTTCAGGGGGTAGTACTCGGCGAAGGGCAGAAGATGGATTTTGTCGTAGCGTTGAGGAACGGAGATTTTGCTTCCCTGGGGGGGGATCAGGAAGGCTGAATTGACATAAGGAGACTGCCCGTTGAGACGGCCCCGGGAACACTTCTGTGCCTCGGTGCTTCCGAAGAGCAGATAGGCATCCAAGTCGAACGCGATGCGCTGGACCTCTCTCAGTAGACCTTGGTGCCTGTTGATGATCCCTGGTGTGGCCGTTTCAGGCCATACAATCAGAGAGGGGTCTTCCCGGGAAGCTTCCAGGGAAAGACGGCGATATGTTCCCACGATGTCACCGGCATACCTGGGATCCCATTTTCTCTCTTGGGCGATATTCCCCTGAACGACCGCCACTTTAAACGACGTTCCCGGAAACGGTTTTTTCAGCGCGAAATGTCCGTACGCCAAGCTGAAAAACAGGATCCCGAGGAACGTACAGACCGTCGCTATCTCTATTCGTCTTGAGACAATCCTCTCTCCCTGTATTATCGCTTCAATGCCTCTTTTGCCCCTGGTGATTTTACGGCTTATCAATGCAGCAATGACGCAGTTGCTCATCATAAGGAGGAAGCTGATGCCGTGGGTTCCTGATAGGGAAGCCACTTGGATCAGTGTCAGAAAACGGTACTGGGAATGGGCCAGGATCCCCCATGGAAGGGCTAAAAATGAGAGGTTTGATCTGATGAATTCGAGGGCGACCCAGACAAAGGGGGCGATAAGAGTCATCGCAGTTGGGTCGAATCTTCTGGAAAGACAGGCATAGGCGATACCGAATAGGGCAAAATACGATCCCAGGTAGACGGCTAAAAGCGTATGGTGAAGCACTGTGTACCCGGAAAGGGAGAAGATCCACTTAAAGAGTGAGAGAAAAAAAGACGCGCCACAAAGATAAGACAAAAAAAAGGCCCTCCCGGCTTTTTTCCCCCTGAGCAGAAGGAGAAGGGGCACGAAGGCGAACCAGGCGATCCACGCCTGGTCGAAGGGCGGAAAACTGAAGGCAAGAAGAGCGCCCCCTGAGACGGCGGCGATTATTTCACCGAAGACGATCAACGGAATGTCTCCTTCTGCCTGTCGGCAAAAGCCCGGCGGCCTCTTTCCTTTGAGAGAGAGGCCGCACGCCACCTTAGAATATTATTTTGACGTCCGATGCGGGTTCCTGTCCTTTTTCCAGCCGGGAACGTTATGAAAAGACAAAAGATTTTTTATTCTCCTACGTATTCCAGGAATGTGATTTTCACCTCACAGCTCAATAAATAATGGTAAGGAATTGAAATCAGTGTATTCCAGGATCCATCGGTGTTTATTTGCATGTACACATCTGTCTTCACATCTTTTTCAAGGACTTTTACGAGTGTCACATTTTCGCCCAGATTGTACAGGTCGCATAGTTCCGTGGGAAGAGGCCATGAAGCAATGTTTACCGCCGCCGTTGCCTCAAATTCAGACAAACTAACTAGTGCAGAATCTGTAGGAGTGAGACAACTGAAGTAAGTATGTCCATCGACAACGAGATATGCATCCGCTGTTCCCATGGACTCACCCTGTTCATCGTATTTCCACGTCCACCCGACTAAGATCGTTCCATGGACTTGAGGCCCCTTGATCTTGTAGCCGTCAGGAACCCCCGGATTCAAACCTTTTGCAGAAGAGGCCAGAGGCATGCAAAGCACCAAGGCAAGCATTGCTGAAAATGCCAGAAGTCCTGTCCATCTTTTATTTTTCATTCCCAAAGCCCTCCTTTCATTTCGTGACGCTGTCACATTAATATAATTAAAATAATTACTTGTTAGGCACCCAGCTTTTTGAACACTGCCGGGGCATTTCTCCCGTGTTTCAGAAGTAAACGCTAACACTAAGACCGATGTACTCCGACTTGAATACATTATTCGAACCGGCGAATCTGTTTCGATACGAAATGGAAAGCGTCATCGGAACCGGGAATTTCTTCTCCTGGTAAAGAGGAATTGTGGAGTAGGTCAGCCCGACCTTGGCCACGTGCTCCGTGTAGTTCGTTTCATCCTCCAGGGCCTCGTAGCTGAAGCCGCCATCCCCGGAGATTCCGTCCTTCAGTTTCTGTCCGTATTTGTAAATGGCGAACCCACTCAACCCCTCGGTAAACTGGTACTGGCATTCCGCCTCTGCCTCAAAAACGTCTCCCAGGTCACGATCCACTCTTTCCTTGTTGACGGTGATCGGATGGTTGGGGTCTTCGGGCACCCGGAGCTCCTCGTGATGGGGAAGGTAAAGTTCGTAGTGCAGGGTGAGATCGAGCAGCAGATTTTTAATCCCTACATAGTCAGTGTGCAGGGAAAGAAAGGGGGCGTAAGTCCCGGACCCGAACCCGTAGTCCACAAGATTGTCGGGATCGTCCTCAACGCCCGTTGGCAGGATAACACCGGCCGTGCAGGCGAGCCGCCAGTTTTCCGTATTGAGGTATTGGTAGCGAATCCCAACCTCTATATCCGAGAGGCCGTCCTTCGACCAGGGCTCGATCTTCTTATAGCCGTATTCTCGGACGAGGAGGTCCTGAACGTCGTCGGTTGTCAACGGCTGCCCGCCGAGTGAGATTGGGATGAACGGTGCCCCGCCGAAAGGGTCTCCGGGCATTCCCAGGTAGGGGTTGGTTCCGACCGTGGCCGTTGAGCTGTCGACTCTTGCATTGACCTTGTTTTTCATCACCCAGTAAGGGATATTTATGCCGGCGGTGAGGCGGTCCGTGATGCCGTGGTAGAATTTGAATTCGAATACGTATGCCTCGTATTCAAAGGAAACGACGCTCGAACCCAGGGTGGCCGAGCCCGGGGGCATCATGAAGGCGGCCTCCATCAGGGCCAGGTCCCGGAACACGGTACTGTTCAGGTTCGCGTTGAAATCGGCGGCGATATCCTCGGTGTCTCCGTTGGGGTCGTACCGCTCGTCTATGGGAAAGTATAACTCGGAGTTCAAGTTAATAACGGAAACGCCCTTCGGAAGGACCTCCGCCGTATCCGCCCACAGGATCCCGGGAGATGCGAAACATGTTGCCAACGTTAACAAAGCGGCTAATACCCTGACATTCATTTCGAGGTCCTCCCTTCGTGATCGTAGAAGCGATTTTCCTTTTCCTTATCAAGCCGGAATTTGCCGTTAACGCCGTTTCACAGTGGAATCGGTTGACTTATTCCTCCCCCCACTCCTCGACCTTCTTTTCCTTGGACAGCTTCTTTGAAAGCTTGACCCCGACCTCGCTTTCAATGTGCTTCGTTTTTCCCTTGTGCTCGAGCTTGTATTTCACTTTCGTCGGTTTCCATTTGCTCCCCGCGTCGGTGATGGTGAACTGAAGGGCATCCAGTTCCGTTGAGACCGTTTCCGTCAGGGTTTCGTAGTCGGGTACAAATCCTTCGGGGGGGTTCACGGATACCGCCACGCCCCAGTCGCCGATGCTTTCGAAGGCAAAGGGATAGAGTTCCGAATCGGATGTCCACTCCACGTACTCGGGCTCGACGATGAAGAGCTCGGAACCGGTGATCTTCTTACTCTTCCCGGCGGCTTTCTTGTTGTTTTTGTCCGCCATGAGAATGAGGTTCACGGAGATTTCTCCCGTCCCCCAGTTGGGGTCGTCGGCAACGATGGACCGTCCCAGGTACTGGTATCCCGTGAGGCTGCTGGCGCAGGCAAGGACGAGATAGCCGCCCATCGTGACGTCCTCGAACCGGTATTCCCCGGGGATTCCTGTTTTTTCCGCCAGGGTGAAAGGGATGAGGGCGTTCGAGGCGATGGCGCCGTAGGTCTTGTAATTGACGGGGCTGATCCCCGCCGCCGCGATGGCGGATTCTTCATAGAGCCTCATCTGGAGCTGGGTGAGGGGTTTCTTCGTGACCCCGGGGTGGCTCCCCTCGCCGAAGACGTATTCCGTGGCCGTCACCACCACGTCGGAAGCGACCTCGGGAATGGCCGACGCGAGCGTCACATAGGCCGCGGCAGACTTGATCGTACCCCAGGAGCGGACCTCAAGGGGGGGCACCTTGTACTGGTCCGGGACACCGTCGCCGTTTGTGTCGATGCCTTCGCCGGCTTGGCCGGGATCGAACTCATACTGGACATAGGGCATCTCGAACCAGGCTTTGTAAGATCCCGGCTCGGTCAGCGGATAATACGTCCGCACCTCCTCGATGTCCATGTTGACGAGCCAGCCGGCTTTCAGATAATCAGCCGTCACCGCCGGAGGGGGCACCTGGGGTGTCGGTGCACCCCCCCCCGCACCGCTGACTGCCGAGGTGACGATGGGGCTGTCCGGTTCGGGGCCCTGAAAATAAAGATAGACGTGGTACCATGCTTCGGTGAAGCCCCCCTGCAGCAGCACGTCCTCGCCGCTCGTGTTTGCCAGGGTGATCCGGGCGTCGATCTTCTCGTCGGGATCGCCCAGGGTATAGCTTGTCTTGGAGAAGGTCAGCTTTGCCGAGACCGGCGACGGGCCGGTTTCGGCAAAAGCCAGGGTCGCCGCCAGGAGGAGGCACGACATCAGGATCGTCGAAAGAGCCAGAAACTTTTTTGTCTTTTTGCCCGGTCTCATCACTTACGCCCTCCTCACTCGATGTTGCTGTTATGGATTTGTATGAGGCTCTGATGGTAGGGACAGAACCTCCCGCCCCGGTCCCAGTTGGTGCTGTACTGGTACATGATGCAGTCCGGGTCGTAGCAGTGCCAGGCGTCGTCGACCAGAGAAGGATCGCCCGCCCCCATGCCCACGGCGTGGCCGAGTTCGTGGGTGATTACGTGGCTTGCGACCGCCGCCTGGTCATACTCGCAGGGCTGTTGACCGCCCAACTCGGTCGGGAGGCCTCTCTGCTGGGGCAACTCAACGTAGTCATCATTGTCGATGTTGAACGGGTTGAGCTTGGATTCGTTGCTCCAGGTCGCCATATCCGTTTCTACCCTGTCTCCGTCCAAGCGTCCTAACGTCCCGATTGTCCTCCAGTCCTCTTTTTTACCGAGTACGCCGTCATCGTCCTGGTCCTCCACTTTTTCCAGCATATCGAGCATCAAATCCGTATTATTGTCGATAAAGTAGACGTCGTCCCAATATGGCCGGTCGTTTTTCCTGTAGTTTTCGATGGAAAAGCCGAAGATGCAGGTCGGCCAGCCGTAGCGGTCATAAGCGCCGCAGCCGCTTTGTCCCAGGATGGGAATGTTCCAGTACCGGACACCGAGGCGCCTGATGTGGCCCTTGTTGGGGTCGCCGCCGGCATAACCCGCGGGATAGTTCCTGATGAGAAGGACGTCCAGGTAAGTTTCTTCGAAGGTGGTCCGATCGACGTCGGGCCAGTAAGGCCCGGTGCTCTGCGTTTGGGTGGTATGGACGTCGATATCAGAATTAGCGAAGGCGTCACACAAACCGAAAGGCAGCAACGTTATATAGAGCTGCGCCGCCTCGTCGTAGCGTTCAAAGTCCACGCCGCAGACGAAGAGGTCTTTCCGGGTAGCATTGAGCCGCTTGTGGCTCCCGTTCCACATGACGCCCCGGTATTCACAGAAGGCCGTGAGCCCGTCGCCACTGATTGTGTTATTTATGCTCTTATCCTCATCTTCCAGTGCATCGCTCAGGGTATCGCCGTCGGTGTCTTCCTTGAGGGGATTAAGTCCATGGGATTCATAGGCCTCCTCGAAAACATCAGGCAATCCGTCATCGTCGCTGTCTTTTGGGATTCTCAGTACCGCCGTGATCTGCGTTTCGTTGTAATAGGTTTTGGCCAAGACCCGCGTCCGCCCGCCGAAGTCGTGGCTTATTATGGTCATCGCCGCCGTCCCTTCACCCGAAACGACGGTGTAATCCAAAGAGGTGTCGTCCGATTCGTGATTGGTGTACTTGCCCGGGAGCTGCGAGGTCTCGGCAAGGCTGAGAGAAATAACGGCACCCGCTACATCTGTATCCCCATCATACAGGGTGGCCCCGATCGTTGCCTCCTTGCCATCCTCGGGGAGCCAGTTTTCGTACGATTCAAGGCTCGTGAAAGTGAATTCTATACGCACGGGAGATTCGCAGGCATCACCGATGCCGTTCCAGTCGCTGTCGAGCTGGTCAGGATTAGGTTCCTGCGGGCAGTTGTCGCAGGCCGTGCTCCAGCCGTCGCCGTCGGGATCGTTCTCGTTGGCCGGGTTCAAGGCGTTGTCCGGAGACGCGTCGCACTCGTTCGGGATTCCGTCGCCGTCGCGATCGGGGTCGCAGACATCGCCGACATTGTCCCCATCGAGGTCCGACTGATTTGAATTGGCCGTGCAGGGGCAGTTGTCGACATCAGCGCACAGGCCGTCGCCGTCCACGTCGTTGGCCGGGTCATGGGGGCAGGCGTCGCAGGCGTCCCCGATGCCGTCCTGGTCGGTATCCAGCTGATTAGCATTGGCAACCGTCTTGCAGTTGTCGATGTCGTCCGCCAAGCCGTCGCCGTCGGTATCAATCGTCTCTTCCGGTTCCTTGACCCCCGGCTTGTTGCCGAGGTTCTCGTCGCAGACATCCCCCGTGCCGTCGCCGTCACTGTCGAACTGGTCTGGGTTATATGTCTTCGGGCAGTTATCCACAGCATCGCACACCCCGTCGAGGTCGTAATCGATCTGCGAAAAAAGATGTTCAACGTCTTCGATATCTCTCCACCCGGTGCACGCCGCGTTCCATATTTCGGGAGCGCAGTCACAGGCATCGCCGACCCTGTCGCCGTCCGTATCCGACTGGTCGGAGTTCGAAACGGCAGGGCAGTTGTCGCAGGCGTCGCCGATGCCGTCGAGATCGGAATCCACCTGGGAGTTGTAATGAGATTCGTTGTAAATGTCCGTCCATTCTTCCGCAATGGGATTGGCTGTTCTGTCGCAGTTGTCATAGAAGTCCTTGACCCCATCATTGTCCAGGTCCATCACCTTCTCTTCTTCATCGGTGAAGCCGTCGCCGTCGGCGTCAGCGGGGAAGCTGGCCGGATCCAGGGGGTCGGTACCCTCGATCACTTCCCGGCCATCCAGGTAATAATCGCTGTCGGTGTCATAGTTTGTCGGGTCGGTGCCTTGGTTGAATTCCTCGAGATCGGTGAGCTCGTCGTTATCGTAGTCCAACGTTCCGTCGCGGGCGATATCTCCGAAGTGAAAGATTTCCCAGGCGTCGTCCATTCCGTCGCCGTCGCTGTCGGCAACCGTGCCGGTGGATGCGGAAACTTCACCGGAGAAGTCGCTGTAGACGGTGTTCTGGTTGTCTCCGTGGGGTTCCGTAACGGTGCGCAGACGGAACAGATAATCGGTATCCGGGGTCAGGCCGTCCGCGGTGAAGCTTTCCACCGTCTTGTCCGCCGTCACGGCACGCAGGGTCCATGACGTACCGTGTTTCCAGAGTTCTTCGCCGTTCGTCCCGTCATCGGCCCCGAAGTAAAGGGTGCCGCCCGCTTCGATCAAATATCGTGGGGAGCTGCTTCCGCTTCCGGTGCAGATATCCATGACCATGACCGTTCCGGCCTCGGTCCCATCGCTTTTCCAGAGTTCTTCGCCGTTTGTCCCGTCATTTGCCACGAAATAAAGGACGCCGCCCACGTCGGTCAGATATTTCGGAGAGCCGGCCTCGGTTCCCGGCCAGATGTCCTTGACCATGACCGTTCCAGCCTCGGTTCCGTCACTTTTCCAGAGTTCGGTGCCGTTTGTCCCGTCACTGGCCATGAAATAAAGGACGCCGCCCACGTTGATAAGGTTAGCTGGATTACTGTTACCCAGTGACGGGATGATTCCATCTTCCGGGTCGATGTTCTTGACCATGACCGTTCCGGCTTCCGAACCGTCACTTTTCCAGAGCTCGACACCGTTCGTCCCGTCGTTGGCCGAAAAGTAGAGGAAACCGCCCATTGCGGTCATGTATCGTATAAGGCTCCCGCCTCCGGGTCGGATGTCTTTGACCAAAACCGTTCCGGCTTCGGTGCCGTTGCTTTTCCAGAGCTCATCGCCGTTGGTCCCGTCATTGACCCTGAAGTACAGGATGCCGCCCATTTCGGTCAAATATTCCGGATCACCGCCATCAAACCCCGGATAGATATCTTTAACCATGACCGTTCCGGCTTCCGAACCGTCGCTTTTCCAGAGTTCCCAACCGTTTGTTCCGTCATCGGCCGAGAAGTACAGGATGCCGCCCATTTCGGTCAAATATTCCGGATCACCGCCATCAAACCCCGGATAGATATCTTTAACCATGACCGTTCCGGCTTCCGAACCGTCGCTTTTCCAGAGTTCGATACCATGCGTCCCGTCATCGGCCCTGAAGAACAGGATATCACCTGCGGCGGTCATGAATTCTGGATATCCGTATCCGGCTCCCGGCCAGATGTCCTTGACCAAGACCGTTCCGGCGTCGGTTCCGTCACTTTTCCAGAGTTCTGAACCGTTTGTTCCGTCACCCGCATTAAAGAACAGAACACCGCCCATGCTGGCCAGGTAGTCTGGAGAGCTGCCTCCTGCTCCCGGCCAAACATCTTTGACCATGGCAGTTCCGGCTTCTGTACCGTCACTTTTCCATAGTTCGTTGCCATTCATCCCGTTATCGGCGGCAAAGAACAGAACGCTGCCCGCGTTGGTCAAGTTTGACATGTAACCAACAGACAATGGATTTTCAGACCCTGGATATGACGGAATGCTGCCGGATGTTCCCGGGAAGATGTCTTCAACCATCTCCGTGACGTCCGGGATGCCCTGCCATACCTCGTAGCCGCCTGTGTCTCCTGTGTAGGGGATCGCGGTCCAGCTGAGATCCACCGAGTCTGTGGTTGTCGCACCGACAGTGACGCCGGACGGCGCTATGGTCTGGGTGCTTTCCCAGTCACCGCCGGCTTGTTTGCCGATCAAGAAAGTGCGCAAAGCATCGCTGTCCGTGTAAAGGGCATTCCAGCGGAAATCGTTGCTGTAATCTGTCAAGGATATCAGTGATTGCAATTCTGTAGGGATTGATCCTGAAAGCATGTTATTTTGAATAAAGAGCCTGTTAAGGGAGGTAAGCTTACCCAGTTCCGGTGGGATGGGACCGGACAGCTGATTTTCGGACAGAGAAAGAGTTGTAAGATTTGTACAGCTGCCGAGTTCCGGTGGGATGGGACCGGACAGCTGATTACTGGACAGATAAAGATCCGTTAGATTGGCAAGGCTTCCCAGTTCCGGCGGGATGGGACCGGACAGCTGATTATTATACAGACGGAGATATATGAGATTGGTAAGGCTGCCGAGTTCCGGTGGGATGGGACCGGACAGCTGATTATTATACAGACGGAGATATATGAGATTGGTAAGGCTGCCGAGTTCCGGTGGGATGGGACCGGACAACTGATTGGAGGACAGAAAAAGAGTTGCGAGATTGGTAAGGCTTCCCAATTCCGGCGGGATGGGACCGGACAGCTGATTGTTGTACAGATTAAGATATGAGAGATTGGTAAGGCTTCCCAGTGTCGATGGGATGGGACCGGACAACTGATTGGAGGACAGAAAAAGAGTTGCGAGATTGGTAAGGCTTCCCAATTCCGGCGGGATGGGACCGGACAGCGGATTGTTGTACAGATTAAGATTTGTGAGATTGGTAAGATTGCCGAGTTCCGGTGGGATGGGACCGGACAGCTGATTACTGGACAGATAAAGATCTGCTAGATTGGCAAGGCTTCCCAGTTCCGGCGGGATGGGACCGGACAGCTGATTGGAGCCCAGATTAAGATATGAGAGATTGGTGAGGCTTCCCAGTTCTGGTGGGATGGGACCGGACAGTTGATTGTTGTCCAGATTAAGATATGAGAGATTGGTAAGGCTTCCCAGTTCCGGTGGGATGGGACCGGACAGCTGATTGTGGTACAGAGCAAGATATGAGAGATTGGTGAGGCTTCCCAATTCCGGCGGGATGGGACCGGACAGCTGATTACTGGACAGATAAAGATTTGTGAGATTGGTGAGGCTTCCCAGTTCCGGTGGGATGGTACCGGACAGCTGATTGGGGGACAGATTAAGATATGAGAGATTGGTAAGGCTTCCCAGTTCCGGGGGGATGGATCCCATCAGGTTATTGGAAGCCAGTACGATTTTGTCAACGTGTTCCCCTGCGATGTCACAGGTCACCCCATGCCATGTTCCTTCCGTCCCCGGCATGGCAAAGCCGTCGGCGGCAAGCGGCGCCAGTTTCCAACCGCTGTTGTCAATCCAGCTATCACCGTTGGTGCTGTTGTAAAGGTCGATGAGGGCGGCCCGTTCAATGTCGGGGATGCCCAAATGGGACCCGGCATCCATGGGATCCGTCCCCTGGGTGACTTCGCGTCCGTCATTGTATCCGTCACCGTCCGTGTCAGGGTTGGTGGGATCGGTGCCGTTGAGGAATTCATCGAGATCGATGAGGTTGTCATTGTCAAAGTCTCCCGTACCGTCCCGGTCAAGCGTTCCGAAGTAAGAAATCTCCCAGGCGTCATGCATCCCGTCCCCATCGGTGTCATCAGCCAGGGCGGAACCAAGATAAACGAAGGCCATGCCTTCTTGAGTCTCGCCGTTTTCGTAAAAAGGTGATCCCACGATGAAATCATCATATCCATCGTTGTTGATGTCGCCTGCCGTGCTGAGATAATAACCAAACTGTGCATTGATTCGGTTTCCCTCTGGGGTCCAGACGGGCTTGGGCATTGGGCCATGGAAAGAGCCTAAATAAACGAAAGCGGCTCCTTCTTCGCTTTCGCCGTTGTCATAGTGTGGTGATCCTGTAATGACGTCGCTATACCCGTCGCCGTTGACGTCGCCCGCCGTGCTTACACACCTACCAAAATTTGCCCCGATTTGATTTCCCTCAGCGAGCCAATCAGGTGTGGTGCTCATTCCTGAGGCAGAGCCTAAATAAACGAAGGCAGCTCCTTCTTCGTTTTCGCCGTTGTCATAAAATGGTGATCCTATGATGACGTCGCTCAGTCCGTCGCCGTTTACATCGCCCGCCGTACCCACGGAATAGCCAAAGTATGCCCCGATTTGATTTCCTTCAGCGATCCAGTCTGGCGTGGTGCTCATTTCTGTGGCGGAGCCATAATAAACAAATGCTGCCCCCTCACTTGCTTCGCCGTTAACGTATCTACGAACTCCTACGATGATGTCACTCAAGTCGTCGCCATTGACATCGCCTGCCGTGCCCACACTCATGCCGAGGTATGCCTCGACTTGATTTCCAAAGACGGTCCATTCTGGTGTGAGGCTGAGGCCGTCTTCGGAGCCGTAGTAAACGAAAGCCACTCCCTCGTCAGTCTGGCTGTTGTCATAGAGACCGGCCCCGACAATGACGTCGTCGTACCCGTCGCCGTCGACATCGCCCGCCGTGCAAACACTCCAGCCAAGGTATGCCTCGACTTGATTTCCAAAGACGGTCCAATCTGGTATAAGGCTGAGGCCGTCGGGGGAGCCGTAATAAGCGAATACCGCTCCCTCGTCAGTCTCGCCGTCGTCATAACTAGATGCTCCCACGATGACGTCGCTGTATCCGTCGCCGTCGACATCGCCCGCCGTCCCCACGGAATAGCCAAAGTATGCCCCGTCTTGGTTTCCGAGGGCGGTCCAGTCGGGTGTGGTGCTCAGGCCCGAACCCGAGCCGTAGTAAACGAATGCTGCCCCCTCTTGTAACACACCATAACCGCATGCTCCCACGATGACGTCGCTATATCCGTCGCCGTTGACATCTCCTGCTGTTCCAACAGAAAGTCCAAATTGAGCACTATCTTGGTCCCCCTCTGCGCTCCATACGGGCGATACGAGAAGCGGATCAACGAGGATCGGATAGACGGCCCCGGCATCGTCAATCACCATCCGGATGGTGTCGCCGGCCAGTTCGAAACGGCCTGCCAGGGGGTTCTTTTCGGCATCGAAGGCCTTGAGGGTCCCATAGTGCAGGACGCTGACACGGCCGTCGGCCAGAAAGTCGATCGTCCGGGCGTCCCGGGAAAGCCGGGGACGGGCCGTCCCTTCGAAGCGGACGAGGAGCGACAGGTTGCCCTCTCCCCCCGCCTTCTCTTTGACCTCGAACCCCTGTTCCAGGCCTTCGGGCCTGTTTTCGTACCATTCCGTGACGGCACCCCGGCGGTACTCGATGCGGGGGCCTGTCACAGCCGGCGAATTATCCAGAGGCGGAGAGAGGGTGTCATTCTCCCGGCCGATGCCGGCCAGCGTCAGTTTCAGGTTCCAATCGGGTTTCCTCTCCAGGCGGCTCGTGATCAGGATGCCCTCCGGTGTAAAGAACGTCCTCAGGTTCTGGGTCCTGTTCGGGGCCTGATATACGGCTTTCCTTTCCGGGAAATAAGGGCTTTTCGAAGAGGTGATGAAATATTCCTGGTCTGCGATATTTTTCTGAACCGCCGTGAACCACTCCGTCCCTTTCAGTTGCTTCGGGGAAGAGGATTCTACGGCCGCTTTCTCGAAAACCCTTTCTTTTGTGATGGCGGAGACGGCTGTAGCGGTATCGTGATGGGCAGGGCTGTCCGGCTTCGCAAGGTGGGTGCCGCAGCCGGTCAAAGACGCGAGACAGAAAAACGTCAGAAGGGAAAGGATTCCCAACGATTGTTTCTCATGCCGGAAGCTATGGAAATTTCCTCTTCCCCTTTCCATGACGGCCCTCCTTTACATTCTGCGAAGGATTCATCTCCGGTTCTTTTCTCCGCCGGCGAACCGAAAATCTCCTTGAAAACCCGTTAATCGAAAACCCATTTATGGAGACAGGCCTCCCTTTGTATGCAAAGCTTTCACTTGTTCTTTCTCTGAAAAAAAGGCACTTATTTCTCACATAGTCATCCGATACGTTGCGGGTCACTTGCCCGTGTTTTGGTCAGTTGTGTCTTTGAGAACTTCGTCGAAAAGGTTCCACCGTTCCCGGATTCTCTGGCAGAGAGCGTGCATGATGGTCAGGGCGAAGACCGGCTGCTGGCTGATGAGGTAAAGAAACTTGTCCCGGTCAAGGACGACGAGGCGGGTGTCGTCCTCCACCACCGTGGCCGTGGCCGTCCGCGGTGCCGAGTCGCAAAGCGCCATTTCGCCGAAGAAATCTCCCTGTCCCATTTCCGCCAGTGTAACTTCATGGCCCGGAGCCGTGGTGGTGAGCCGCACTTTTCCCGAGTGGACAATGTACATCTCGTTTCCGCGCGTATTCTCTTCGAAGACGATGTCGGATTTTCTGAATTCCCTGATGAATTTTTTGAACGGCGCCGAATCGAGCATGGGATCTTCCCTCATGTCATTGAAGCCGGCAAACGGCGAAAAAGGTAAGAGGGGAAACATGAGGTGAAACCGAAACGAAGGGTGGCGAAACAGCGGTAGCGTGTGGGACCATGAGATTATTGCGAGTGTATTTAAAACCCCCCCCTTCTAACTAATTACTAACATACGAAGGATATTTGTAAATATTGAAAAAGTATCAATAATATATGGATGGAAAACTGATACTACTGGAGAGTGATGAGAAAGGATCGGAGATTGGTCTTCGCTTTTACGAGATCCAGTTTTTTTCTGATCCCGTGCCGGTGTTGATCCACGGTGCTCTTTGACAGGTTCAGGATTTCCATGATTTCCTTCGTCGACCTGCCTTCCCTGAGGAGGCTCGCCACTTCGGTTTCCCGGGGCGAAAGATTGTAAAAGGCAAACGTCAGGCGCCGGGAGAAAGGGGACAAGATGTTTGCGAGACGCTTCTCAAGGATGTTCAGATCGGAAAGAAGCCGGGTTTCTGCAGGGCATCTTTGTTTAAGCCCGGCAATACAGGGCATGATGAGTTCTTTCACGTTGGCCAGAATGTTTCCCTCCACCTCGAATTTTTCGTTCTCGCTGTACTTCAGCAATACCTGGAGTTCTTCATTTGCCCTCTCAAGGGAATAACACTTTTTTTCCAGCTCTTCTCGTGTTCGCTTTTCGATCTTTGTGAATCCCGCGGCATCGACGATCGAAACCAGGCCGAGATCGAACCCGGGAACCCTTTTCAGGGTGATGCGAGCCTGCTTTACCGCTCCGTTTTTTTTAAGGAGACGAATGTCCCGGAAATCGCTTTTCTTCGCGCCGTCTCTCATCATGTCATGACAGTGAATTCTCAGTTGTTCCCGTTCCTCCGAAACGATGCAGTCTGTCCATTTTTTTTGGTGTTCCAGGTCGGCTCTCTCAAAGCCGGTCATCCGTTCGAATTCCCGGTTCACGAGGAGGATCGTTTCATCGGAATCAAAAATAATCAAGGGAATGGAGGTGATGTGAAAGATGTTTCTGAGCAGCCTGTTCAATTCCTCCTTTTTCCGCTCCCTTTGAACCGGTTTCCGCGGCGGCTCCGCCGGAAGCCTCTTTTTCTCGAGCTCGGATGTCTCATATTCACTCACGAGGTTTTCCAGTCTGGCGAGGACGTCTCTTATCTTTGTATCAATGGTTTTGCGCCCCGAGGATTCCCGGAAAATTCCCTGGACAATTTTCCTGCCATTCACTTCCAGGGTTGTGGCGCTGATTTCAACCGCCACTCTTGTCCCGTCACGGGTGACGAGAGATCGATCTCCCCTGGAAACGCAGCTTCGTCTGTTTGTGCATCTTTTAAAACGTGTCCTGTACCGGTCTTTCTCTTCCGGGGGATGAAGTTCGGAGTGATGCATCGATACGATCTCTTCGGGAGTCCGGCCCGTCAGGTCACAGGCCTTCATGTTTCCGTAAAGAAGCATTCCCGTTCGGGCGTCGGCAATAAAAACGGCATCGCCGTATAGATCGACGATGTCAAGGAATGGAATGTCCGTTGTCAACGCCATGACGTATCCCTCTTGTCAGGGACTGCCTGTTTCGGAGAAGAATCGTTTCCCCCTTGTCTGAGTCTTACAAGGGTCCAAATGCTTTCCTTTCAAGTCTCCTCATCACGAAGTCACATCTCTTTCTTGGAAGGGAGAGGAAACTTCCTCACCGCTGAAAAAAGGCGTTTAAAGGTTGCTTTCGTGTCCAGGGCTTCGAAGAGGAGACGGGATTCTTCCAGCAGGGACTGGGCATTCCGGACCGCCATCTGGAGATCTTCCCGGGGCGTCACCGACGCCCTTCCGTGGCCGGGATAGAAAGCCCTGATTCTCAAATTACTCAGGCGTTTCAGGGTGTGCACGTAGTCGCTGATGCTCCCCGAGCCGAAAATGCCCGAAAGAACCCCGCCGGCCAGAACGGTGTCGCCGGTGAACAGGATCTCCTCCTCAGGCTCGTAAAGGCAGATGCATCCCGAACAGTGGCCGGGGGTGTGAATGATCTGCAGCCGGTAATTGCCCAGCTCGATAACCGTATCCCCCTCGAGCCAGATGTCGGCCCGGAAAAGCTCCATGTTGCGATCGAAAAAGCGGTTCATCATGACGAACTCGTCCTGGAGCTCGATCTTGTTCGCCGCAAGCCGGTGGGCCGATATTACCGCTGTATCGTAAAAGTGCACGCAAGCCCCGACATGGTCGAAATGTTCGTGAGTGAGAACAATCAGGTGAATGTCCGAGGGGGCAAGACCGATTTCCTTCAGGCAGCTTACGAGATAGGGGAACTGGTCGGCCAGGCCCGTGTCTATCAGGACGTTTTTGGTTCGGCCCTTTATGAGATAGACGTGGCTCCCCGGCCGTTCCGCCCATATCTGGTAGATGTCCGGTTTCAGTTCCGTGATTCGGGTTTTCTTTTCCGTTGACATATCAATGACCCTTTTTTAAATGTTTCACGGGTTCCTTGATTCAGTTGATGCCACTTTCCGGGGAAGGTTGTTGTTTAATTTCTCGTAAAGTTTCCAACGTTCCCGGATGCGCTGGCAAAGGGCGTGCATGATGGTCAGGGCAAAGGCCGGTTGCTGGCTCACCAGGTAGAGAAACTTGTCCTGATCCAGGACGACGAGCTTGGTGTGGTCCTCATCGGCCGTGGCCGTGGCCGTCCGCGGCGCCGAGTCGCAAAGGGCCATTTCCCCGAAAAAATCGCCCGGCCCCATGGTGGCCAGGACAATCTCTTTTCCCGGCGAATTTGTCGTCAGTTTCACTTTCCCCGAATGGATGACGTACATCTCCTCCCCGTGGCTGTTTTCCTCGAATATGACCATGGACTTCATGTATTCTTTTATGAACTTTTTGAAATGCAGCGTTTTCGTCACGGTTTCCTCCTTTTGTGACGTGGCCGGAAACATCCGGCTTGTTCCCGGCACTTGTGCGGATAAGGATCGACCGAACCCGGCATTCAGATGTCCGGTAACGGGCAGGGCAGGGGACGACGGGGTTGGGAAACGAAGGGATGTCAGTGCGAGATCGGGAACACGCAAAAACCGTTCAGGGCTCCGGGACTGTTTCCTGTCCCGAAGCATGAGAAAGAGCCCTTGGCAGAAGATTCAGTCCGGTTGATATTTTTTCTTATGTCTCACTGAAAAGCCTGTAACTGTTCCGGCCCTCCTCCTTGGCCCGGTACATGGCCGAATCGGCGTTTTTCATGAGCGTGTCCATGTCCTCGCCGTCGTCGGGATACAGGGCGACGCCGAGACTGGTCGTCACATTCAGGGTGTTGCCGTCGAGGACGAAGGGGTTTCCGAACGAATCCACCACTTTCCGGGCGATCCGTTTCGCGTCGTCTGTTTTCTCGATGTGGTGAAGCAGGATCAGAAACTCGTCACCCCCCAGGCGGGCAACCAGGTCCTCGGTTCGGACGAGTCCCATGAGGCGGCGGGCAACCGCCTGGAGAAGCTGGTCTCCCACGGCGTGACCGAGGGTGTCGTTGACCTCCTTGAAATGGTCGAGATCAAGAAGGATGACCCCCAGGCGTTTGCCGTCGGACCCTCCGCGAGCCCTGGCACGGGCGAACCTCTCGTGGAACTGCAGCCTGTTGGGCAGGCCGGTGAGGGCGTCGTGGTAAGCCAGTCTTCTGACCGCTTCCTCCGCCTTCTTGCGGTCCGTGATATCCCGGAAAAAGGCCATGCAGGCCGGCCGCTGATTATAACGGATCCGTCCGAACGATATTTCCACGGGTCTCGCCGTTCCGTCCTTCCCGTGGATGGTGTATTCGAAAATATGGGGTGTTCCCAGCTCGAGGCGGTCCGTTTCGAACTGCCGGCGGGCAATTTCCTTCTCCTCCGCTGCGAACAGGTCCTCGAAAGACATGCCCGTGAGGTCACCCGCCGGGTAGCCCGAGATCGTTTCCATGGCCTTGTTGGCGAACTGGTATCGGCCGTCCTGGAGAATGACGATCCCGTCACCGGCCTTTTCGACCACCGTTGCGTATTTTGCTTCGCTCTCCCGGAGGGCCTCCTCCAGGCGAAGATGGTTGTGATACAGGTAAAGCTGGATGGCCTCCCCGTGCTTGAAGTCAATCATCTGGCCGAGGCGCTGGGCTATCTCCTGGATGAGGCTTTCCTCGTTCGGCGTAAAAGGGATGTCCTCATCGGGGAGCATCTTTCTGAAGCAGAAAACGTCTATTCTGCCCACCGTCTCGGCGCTTGCTTTTATATCTTCCCACCTGCGGCAGTCCGTTTCCGTAAAATTGCCCGTCTTGTATTCCAGGTCATCGGTCACGATCCGGACGCAGTACGCTTCCGGGTAGCGCATGGCGGGAAGAACGAGATCCACGCTCCGTCGCAGTATTTCCTCTATGGAAGCGCCTGCCTTTTCGAAAAGTATGGCAAGAAAATGACGACAGTTCAGCCTGTGGACCTGTTCGTTGAGGGCGTTGATCCTGGAAAGGAGTTTTTCTTTTTCATCGCTCAGGTGCGCTTCGGAACCCTCCAGCCTGAGGAGCCGCTGGTGAATCTGTTCGATCCTGTTCTGAACGACTCTTTTGTCCGTTTCCATTTTTTTATTTACGGTCCTTTTCATTTTTGAGCGGATCGGAAAACCTCCTCCGTGAACGTTGGAAAACGAACGGACGTAAGAGTGCAGCGTCTCAATTGTATTGACTGATCAGGGCTCGTTGATTCCGGCGCAGATCTTTGAGGCTTCTGTCGCCGATCTCACACGGAGCGAGGTGAGAAGAGGGTGGATTTCGTTTCTCCGCGAACAGAGAAGAAAAAGTGTTTGAACAACTCAACGAAGGGTAAAGCTTTTGTCAATGATGTCGTGAAAGACTTTTCTCTTACCTTTTGCCGTTTCCCCTCCTTCAAAGGTAAAAAAAGTCAAAAGTATGAAGGCTTACACACAATCGTTTTAATTATTATTTTTTGATGCCCGGTCTGTCAACTTATTTTTTTAGGCGATAATCCCACGGCAGCGGTTAAAGAGAGGCAAATTGATTATTTCCCTATTCCACGGACAATATACTGACGATCCTTAAGAAAGACAAGAATTTAATAATGGTTGACGTTCCTGGCGGGTCACTGCAATACGGCCGGGATGAAATTCATGAAAACGATCCCGGTCAGGATGAAGAAGGCATGGAAAGGCCTCTCCGCTTTCATCCTTTCCCGGTGAATCAAGGGATTTGGCACAGACGGCCACCGCCGGTTCATTGATGAAATCCAGCGGACTGACTTTCCGTTTAATCCTGAAGGCGGGACAATCTTCCCGTCACGTTTCCTCAGCCGACCAGCCCGTTCTGCACGGCGTAAAAGGTGATCTCGGCGTTGTTTTTCATCCGCATCTTTTCGAGAATGTGGGTGCGATAGGTGCTGATCGTCTTGACGCTCAAGCACAGCTCGTCGGCGATGGCGGAAACCGTCTTGCCCGAGGCGATCATGAGCATGACCTGATACTCAC
>Ga0209605_1000841_pt1 | contig 36934 bp, 28 predicted proteins | sample AD_UKC035_MetaG_FD_184408 | JGI IMG/M metagenome (GOLD analysis project Ga0209605, IMG submission 184408) | Active sludge microbial communities of municipal wastewater-treating anaerobic digesters from USA - AD_UKC035_MetaG (SPAdes) (version 2) | ecosystem: Engineered > Bioreactor > Anaerobic >...
AACGATTACGATTACGACAGGGCAGAAGAAATGAACTTTCATCATTAATTAACCTGAGACAGCTGTCGATGCAGGGTGATATGAAGCGGATATCTGTGCCAATTTGCCGAAAGCGATTCTCAGCCGGTCGCGTCGTACTGGTGCTGATGCTGTTTCTGCTGCTGGGCAGCCTGATGGCTGAGGCTGCGGCCTGGAAACTGAGTCGCAATTTCTGGTCAGAAGAAGACGAAAAGGCTTACAGCAACTTTGTCGTCGCGCTTGGTCGGTCGAAATACTCGAATCTTAATCGTTTTATCAAAGATCCCAAAGCCAATCCGCTTTATGGCGAAGAAGACAAAAAGTTCAACCTTTACCCCGATTGCGCTGATCTGCCCTATCTGATCAGAGCCTATGTCGCCTACAAGCTGCGATTACCTTTCAGCTACACGGCATCGATTTCAAGCAGGGGGCGAGACCAGCGTTACGGCAAGGGCAACCGGCCCACCAGTTTCAAAGATCAGGACTATTTCAAGTCCCCACAGCAGGTGTTCAATCAGGTTGTGCTCATCAATTCAGGTTATTTCAGAACCACAGCCGAAATCGAAGATTCAGACTTTTATCCGGTAAAAATTACCAGAAAGTCGATCATACCCGGAACCATATATTACGACCCCGATGGACATATTGCGGTAGTCTACGAAGTCGAAGAAAACGGCCGTATACGGGTTTTTGATGCGCATCCCGACCGCAGCATTTCAAAACCCTGGTTTGGCGCAAAATTCACCCGGGGCAGCCGGGAAAACGGCGGCGGCTTCAAACGCTGGCGTCCGGTTCGTTATACTTCAGAAGGCAAGATCATCAGAACCCGCAATCATAATCTGCCAGACTATTCTGCCGATGATCAATACCAGCGCACTTTCAGTGCCAGGGGTCGCCAGGGTCTTGGTTACCACGAGTATGTCAGACTTTCGCTCTGCGACGACGCAAGAAAGAGCGACCCGGTCGGCGAATTTGCTTTTATGATGAAAGATCTGCACGAAGACATCAGTTATCGCGCGGTGGCTGTCAATCTCAGTATCGAAAAAGGCATCAGCAAAAGATCGCACCCGGGCGCGCTGCCATGGAATATCTATGGCACCGATGGTATCTGGGAAGAATTCTCGACGCCGTCGCGCGATGCTCGTCTGAAAGTGGCATTTCGCGAGTTTTACGATCGCACCCGCCAGATGATTGCCGAAGCTGAGCAGAATCATGTTGCCGGCGGCCCGGCTTACGCCAGACAACTGGCCGCCGCATTTCTGCAGCAATACCAGATGTTGAGTCAGCAGCTGTCGGTCAGTTATGTCAATTCAATCGGCAGCCGGGTGTTACTCAGTTTTGACGATGTCAGTAACCGGCTGTTCGACATGTCTTTCGATCCTTATCATTCGATAGAATTCAGATGGGGAGCTAAAGGTGACGAACTTGCCAGTTCCCCTGACGATCAGACGAAACGTCGTTTTTATCAGCTCGAATATCGTCTGCGCAACCAGCTTGAACGTGTGTACAATCAACCGACGCCTCTCAGCATGGGTCCGGAACACCCGCCGGTCATAGATGTCTGCGGCTGGCTGGCCGGGTATCTGAAAGGGCAGCCGGTCGATACCTCGGTAGTGGCATTCAATCGCGAAGTGATTGCTCCTCTGCCGACAGACAGGCAATCCGCTGCTGTTGTGCCGCAGGAAGCAGCGCCAGAGCAGGATGCGGTGCCGGCGGTTCTCTCAGCGTCGGAAGACAAGGCTGAAAAAACCGGTAAACCGATTGCCGAAAAGCCCGCAACCAGCGGAAACATCTGGGATTCTCTGCTTGAAACCGGCGATATATTTGCTGCTGCAGTGGTTAATCCTGACAACTTTGTTGTCGCCAGCAGCGACTGATTTGTGAAATTTTGGTTAAGAAAATTCGTCATCGCTCCGATACTATGAGCACCTTTGCCAGTTTTTAAATCTACCAGGAGGTTAAGCATGTTTGTTCTGGCACTGACCGTCGTTCTGCTATTATTCGTAGCTCTCGTCACTCACCCCGAACGCTGGCCGGAAAAATGCGCAAGCTTTCTGAGACAACACAACATCAACAATGGCTGAACAGTATTCAATCGCCGAAGTAAGCCGACTTACCGGACTGCCGGCTCATACCCTGCGTTATTACGAGCAGCAGTTTCCCGTTCTGCTGGGCGTTGAACGCTCGCGTGGCGGGCACCGCATTTATCGCAAACATCATCTCGACACGATCAGCCGGATCATCAGGCTTTTGAAAGATGAAAAAGTCAGCATAAAACGCGCGCGCGAGCTGTTGGGAGAACCTGATAACGCACGCAACGACGAACAGATAATTGCAGAAACCGGCTCTGACAACAATTCACATCTCGAAACCATGCTGCATCTGGTATTAGAGAGGCTTGACCTTCTCTGCCGAAACAACGACAGTCGTGACACGCTGCTGATGAATCTTCTTAAAAACCAGCCCTCTGAGCAGAAACACGAGCTGCTCGAGCAGATCGCCCGCTGCCGGCAGGAAACCCGCGAAACCATCAGGCTGTGCCAGACCGTTATTCAGCGCGGAATCAAAGCAAATTGATCAGCAGGAGAAACTGACGGATGCATATTGACGTAGCCTTTACCCCGGCCGAAGTGCAGGCTCTTGCCAGCAAGGTATGCATTGTCATAGATGTCGTCAGGGCAACTTCGAGTTTGACCGTGATCATGTCGAAAAAGCCGCGCAAGGTAATTCTCACCACAACCATTCAGAAGGCGACCAGATTTGCTTCACAGCAGACGGTGCACCCGCTTCTGTGCGGCGAACGCAAGGGTGTGGCTCCCGAAGGATTCGATTTCGGCAACAGTCCGCGAGCGTATTTCAACGCTGATCTCAACGACCGCGTTCTCATTTTTACTTCGAGCAATGGCACCCGTGCTGTAGCCGATCTGGTAATGGCACCGCACGTCTATCTCGGCTGTTTTCTAAATGCCGAGGCGGTTACGAAAAAGGCGTATTCGACTGCCAATACCAGCAACATGGACGTCCTGCTGGTCTGCGCCGGTCGCGAAGAAAAATTTGCGCTGGATGACGCTTACTGCGCCGGCTTTCTGGTGACGAAGCTGATGGCTCATATTTCGGCCCAGAGCAGTTTTGAGCTGGGCGATGGCGCTCAGGCAGCACTGGGCATCTATGGCTATTACCGCGACGACCGTCGTCTGCTCGATATGTCAGGTGCCGGCAAGGCAGTTACCGAAATTGGCCTGGCCGATGATCTCACCTTTCTGTTGCAGCGCGACCTGTTTGATTGCGTACCAGAGCTTATTCGAAAAGACTTTCCTGAGCCGGAGCATGGATTTTCGGTTCTGGTCTGATAATTCTTAACAGCACGCCGGCAATGTGCTAGAATCTGACAAGTAAACTCACACCTTCTGGAGAGCTGCGCAGTGAACTTGCCGCCGAACCCTTTTCAGCTGAAAAAGCACGCCGACGACATTCTCGAAATCATAGTCGATGAGCCGATCACTCCGCAGCACAAGGCTTTTGCTGTGCTTCAGGCAATGGCACAGAAGTTTCAGTTTATTATCTTTACGCTTAACGAGGCTGCTTCGCTGCACCCGGCTCTCGAACCGCTTTTTCCCGAAATCAAGCTTCTGGGCAGTCTGCTGGTGGTCGCGGCTGATCCGCTTCAGATCCCGTTTCCTCTGCGTGGCATAAGGGTTTTTGGCGATGTTCATGCCGCCCGCACCAGAATTCGCAATGATCGCCAGATCGAAGCGGTTGTCGGTCGAATCATCAAATTGCCCGCCTTTTCCGGCTCGGTAAGCGATATTCTGCGTATGCTGCTGAACCCTGATGTTACTTTCGAGCAGATTGAAGAAGTCACCAATAAAGACCTCATGCTGGTCAACCGTATGCTTAAAATTGCCAACAACTCGGCTCTGGGCAGCCGTATGAAAATAGACGACCTTAAAACCGTCGTTAAATTTCTGGGTATCGAAGGTATTCGCCAGATACTGATTCAGGAAACTTTCAATACTTTTGCCCGTGAATTCTCCAGAGTTAGCGACAAACTTTCTCACATGCGCCGCTGTGCCGCACTTTCTGCACATGTTGGCAAGCTGATCGGTGCCGATCTTGCCCTTATCGGCAAAATGAAGGCTGCCGGGCTTATGCATGACATCGGAGCTCTGGCGCTGTCGTATCATGGAGCAGCTGAATATATCGGAGTCCTAAGAAGGCTGCGGGCCGAACGCATCGCCGTCTGCGAAGCTGAAAAGGATGCATTCGGTTTCGACCATCAGGAGATCGGCGAACGACTTGCGATCGAACTCTCGCTGCCGGCTTATATTACCAATACGGCCGGAAACCATCACAATGTCGATTTTGCCGAACACGATCTCATTTCGATGTCGGTCATGGTAGCCAATGGCTTTTTGAACGAGCAGATCGAGCAGGTCTGCTCGACTGACTACGAAAAATTCATGCCGACGCTGTCTGAAGAACGCGAGAAGAACATGCGTCTTCGCCCGCCCAAAAAGCCGGCAAAGCCGGTTGAAACGGTCGACGCCGAAGACAGCGAAGGCGAAGAACCGGCCCAGGATCTGTTCAGCTCAGCAAGAGTTTGTGCCATGCTCAAAGAAGAACTCGATAACATCATTATGGCCTCGCAGTCCGGAGATCTGTAAAGCGGGTTGACAGCAGCTCCTGTTGTTGTCGGAGACAAAATTATGGCAGAGCAATATCCCTTTCAAATTGTAAACCATGGCGACAATGTTTTTGAAATGATTGTCGGCGACGTGATAACGCCTGACCATAAGGTAGCAGAAGCCCTTGGCATACTGCTTACGAAATGCGATTACGTAATTCTTTCGCTCAAGGAAAACGCGGTTCTGCATGAAAGTTTTACCGACAAAATGGCCGAGCTTTCGTCTTCTGGCCGGCTTCTGGTGGTGGCGCGCGCCGACGGGCAGATACAAATGGCTTTGCCCGAAACGAAAAAGTTCAACGAACTTCAGGCTGCACAAAGCCGTGTCAATGGCGAGCGCAATCTAGAGAAAATCCTCAGACAGGTAGAAAACATGCCTCTGATGCAGTCTTCTGCCAACAAACTGCTCAATATGCTGCGCGACCCGAAAGTCACCTTCGAAAACATCGAAGAAGTTACCAGCAAAGACCCAAAACTGGTCATGCGCATGCTAAAAATCGCTAACAGCGCGGTTTTTTCGCGACGTATGCCGTTCGAGAATCTCAAGGCAGTTGTGACTTATCTTGGCCTCGATGGCATCAAAGAGATAATTCTGCAGGAAACCTTCGAGGGCTTTGCTCAGGTTTTCGCAAACCAGCGCGAAAAACTCGCGCATATGCGTCGCTGCGCGCATCTGGCTACCTGGATCGGCAGGCTTATCGGTGTCGATATCAACCTTCTCAGCCGCATGAATTCGGCCGGCCTGCTGCACGATATCGGTGCCCTCGCGCTCTGTTTTTACGACAGTCAGGAATACGCGCGGGCCACCATGAAGGTGCGCAACGACAAAAAATCGGTCTGTGAGGCCGAAATCGAAGTTTTTGTCGTTGCGCACCTGGAACTCGGCATGCTGATGGCACAGAAAGTCGGTATGCCCGACTATCTCTGGCCAGCCATGGCGAAGCATCACGACCGTGACGTGCCTTCAGAAGACCTGCTGCTGATATCGGTAGTGACTGCCAACGGCTATCTCAACCAGTTTATCGAAAATCTGCCTTTTACACCGTATGAACCCCTTCTGCCAGTTCTGGCCGAAAAACGCCGCAAAAAGGAAGCAGTCGGCAGGGTTCTTGCCAGACCCGCACAGACCAGTGCCCAGAGCGCGATAGACAGCCTTATCAGTGGTAACGATGGTGAAGTTTTCAAGGTGCCATATGTTTACGATATTCTCAAAGCAGAACTCGACCGTTTCATGCTCGCCGGCACCGCAGCCCAGGGCATGTAACCGGCAAAGTTCAGGTGGTTCTGGACAAAAAGTGGTGTACCGGTTATTCTTATACTAGAGGGATCTGATACAGGTACACGCATGGAGGCGTAATATGGCTATTGGCCCGGTAAACAATCCTTATCTTCAACAGATTCTTTTCCAAAATCTGTCGTCTTCAACCATTCAGCCAAATCAGCTCAAAGATTCGACGCAGCTGCTCAATGCTGCCATGAATGCCAGAAACAGCACCGCCAACATTTCTGCCGCCGGCAGCAAAATCAACAATGTCAGCCAGACTATTCGCAAAAGTGGTGACATGCAGGCATTCGAAGGGTTTCAGACGGCGATGCAACGCGCCAGTACAGCGGGAGAACCGCTGCAGCTGACAAGGTTCGTCAACAGTGCTTCATATACCGCCAACAATGATCCTGCGGCGCTCAACAGTGCTTTCGCCGGCCTGGCCCGCACTATGGGGCAGAACGACAGCGCACTGGTAGATGGTTTTAACAGAGCTTTCACTGCGACAGTCGAACAGACAGGTACGGCAGGGCTCACAGCGTTCAACAAAGGCTTCGCCGGCGTTGAAAAAGCTGATTACTCTGGTTCTTCAGTCAGCCTTACCGACAACCTCAAACAGTATTTTGCCACGGTGAGCCAGGCGGTCACCTCTGGCAAATCAGAAGAAGAATCGCTCTCCAATATGCAGCGACTCGCCAAAGGCATCGAAATCAGCGAAAACGCAGACGACATCTACAAGTTCTTCAACGAGTTCACCGGCCCCGAACCCGAAAAAGGCTTTGCCTGACTCTGAAGTCAACGAATCAGCAAAATTGCCGGACTGACGAGCTAAACCCAAAACTGATTCAGTCGGCAAAGACGACAGCAGTAAGAGGCTCAAGCGTTATATTGGCGGCAGTAAGCGAAAAACCCGTCGGACTGACAATAGCTTCAGTTCCGGCGGTTTTTTTGTCTACCAGAACCTTTTTTCCGGTCAGATCTATGTCCAGCGTCAGTTTGCGTGATTTTTCGTCAGCATTGATGAACAGGTAATAAACTCTGTTGGCGGTCGAACGACAGCTGTAAGCGATCACCAGGTCTTTTGCGAGAATTTCGGGGGCTTTGATCAGCTGAACGTCTTTATCGACAAGTTTTTTGCTGCCCAGCCTGAAAGCATCGGTCGAACGCCGCAGGGCTATAAGACCTCGGGTATACTGGCTTGTTATCTGGTTAACCGCATACTTTTGAGCGTCGGTTGCCTTGGCCCAGTCGAACATGTTGATCGCATCAGTTGAGTCATAAGAATCGTGAATGAAATACGGATGCTTGAAAGGTTTGCCTTCGGCATCGGCAAAGACATGAAACTTGTGTTCGGGAGTGTTATTCCCTTTCCACTGTTTGCTGCGGCCGTATTCCTGGCCGGCATGTAAAAAGGCTGTGCCCTGTGACGTCAGAATGATCAGGTTGCCGAGGCGCAGGCGCCGGTGAATTTCGTGGTCGTTTTCGGCTATTTCGGGGTCTTTTTTGATCGACTGAGCGATAACATCGTAAGCCGGCAGGTTGTCGTGTGCCTCGATATACTGAACCATATCGCCTGGTGCATCGGCCGGAGTATTGGATGGCTGTCCCTTGATGTTGTTGAACAGACCTTGAATGCTGCGTGGCCCGCCGGTCAGAAACATCGGATCACCTTCGCAGCCAAAGCCTGACTTGAGCTCATTACGCATTTCATCGCTGAAAACGCCGACGCTGTCGGTGTGCGCCATCCAGTCCTGGTCGGCAGCTTTGCCGGCAAGCGTCGGATCTTCGAGATGCCCTTTAAACGTGCGCCAGCCTTCGCCGATAAACAGGGCCTGCGGGTTGATCGCAGCGGCGGCGTCGAACGCTTCCTGCACGGCATCGCTGGTGGCGTCGCCCATCATGTCCCAGCGCATGCCATCGATGCCATATTCCCTGAACCAGTGCCTGACTGAATCGACCATCAGCTTCTTCGACATCTTATGGGTTGTCGCGAGGTTGTTGCCAAAATCGCCGACAAAAGTGCCTTTGCTGTCTCTGAAGAAATAATAATCTGGCACGATATCGTTTAAAAAGCTGGCCTGCGCCATGTGCGTATAGACCACATCGAGAACCACGCCCATTCCGGCCGCGTGAATGGCATCGACAAGCTCTTTGAACTCGGCAATTCGCAGTTCGGCATCATCAGGATTTTCAGAGTAGGCGCCATCGAGCGAAAAATAGTTCTGCGGGTCGTAGCCCCAGTTGTAATTGCTGTGTTTTGCCGAATAATGCAGCTCACGCTGTCCCATCTGCGTTTCGTCGCCAAAATACCAGGCCATCACCGGCAGAAGCTGGATGTGGGTTACGCCCATGGATTTTATATAGGGCAGCTTGTCGATAAAGGCACGGTAAGTCCCCCAGCGATGCTTGAGGTCTTTCTCTATCGAAGGATCAGAGGTGAAATCTCTGATGTGAACTTCATAAATTATGGCATCTTCGCGCTTCGCGTAACCGTCGATTTTGGCCAGAACCGGCTTTTTGCCGACTGCGGCGACATCAACGACCGCTGCTTTGCCGACGAAGTCGCGACTGCTGCCGGCCGACTGCCCGGCGGCATCGACCGTAACCGCGGCCATCGAGCGTGCGTAAGGGTCGAGGACTCGTTTGGCTGCCAGACCCGGGTTATCGACCTCGAACTGGTAATAAAAACCACGCGGGTCAGCCAGTCCGGTCGGAATGTCGTTACCGATCGTTGCCGACCAGACGCCGCGTTCGCCGCGTTGCATAACGATACGCCCGATTTCGCGGTTCTGGTCTTCGCGTGCAAAAACAATCAGTTCAACTTTATCAGCAAGCGGCGCCCATAGCTTGATAGTGGCGGTGCCATCAGCGTATCGGCAGCCAAGATCGTCACCCGCATAGGCAAATAGTTCGTCGACCAGCTTCCAGTCAAGGCTGGCGACAAGATCTGCGTCAGCCCAGCCGATTTTAAGAGGATGTTGTGTGACGGTAAAATCAGCGTCGACAATGGCCTGCTCTTTATCAATTGTACAGGCAGTGATCTTAACGGCATTGCCGTTTTTATCAACTATCTTCAGCCTGGCAGCCAGGGCGGCATCGTCGAGACCGGCGAGGCTGTTGAAAAGCAGTCTGATACGCCCTGCCGACAACACGGTTGCGAGCTGCAGATCGTTGCTGATTTTGAGTTCAGGCGAATCATATATGTTGTCATCGCCTTCTTTAACCCAGACCTGATTCTGGTTTTCTGTAAGCTTTACCATTTTGTTGCCACCCTCTTTCTCGCCCGAAATCCGGTCGAGGATTAAAAAACTCACCTGCTGTGCATCAGCGAGAAGCTCAACATCGAGCCACACTCCAAACGAGTCGCTCGCCGTAAATAACGCGGCGCCCTGTGGCCAGTCAGTCGATGGCGATTTCACTTCGTCCCACGACCAGATGCCAAATCGCTGATAATCGGCGTCAGCGCGCTGGTAATGGATGCGCAGGCGGCCGGGCAGTGGCTCGTCTGACGCCAGGCTGACTTTGCCCGTTCCTATGAGCAGTGTTATCACGAGCAGCATAAAAACCGGCCACACCATTCGGGTTTGAAGTTTCATCCGGTCACCTCACTGAATTATTGACAGCATGATACAGACAAACAGTCTTCACAGGCAAACAGAGAAATTTATTGCGGCCGTTCCGGGAAGCACGTTGAAGTTGCGCTGTTTTGCAAAACTGTGCTATTTAAGCAGATATTCAAATGTACCGGCAGATAAACAGATGCAGAACCTGTGGAAATTCGTAAAACATATTTTTAACCGGGTGGTTGAAACCAAGGTCACCGAGGCGGCGGCAGCGATTGCCTACTATGCGATTCTGTCGTTCTTTCCGCTGATTCTGTTTCTGATCGCCTTCAGCTCGTCATTTCTGCAGAGCGCCGAAGTACAGGGGCAGATTCTCAAGTTTGCCGAAGAATATATGCCTGGTTCAGAATCACTGGTGGCCGGAAACATTCAGCATCTGATCCGAGCCAGCGGCGCGGTCGGGTTGCTTGGTACCGCCATGCTGCTGTGGTCGGCAACACTTGTTTTTGCCGGCTTTGCGCAGAACATCAACAACGCCTGGACGTTGGCCGAAAGCCGGCATTTTCTTATCGATCGGCTGATCGGGCTGATGATGATCGGTATTCTCGTGATTTTTCTGATTTTGTCGCTGATAACAAATACGCTGCTCGACGTGCTGCCGCGGATTTTTCCGACTTATCTCGAAACACTTTTTGCCGAGATGACCAGATTCAATCAGATTATGATCGAATATCTGCCGCAGACAACGATTTTTGTGCTGCTGCTGATGCTTTACAAGTATATTCCGAATTCGCTGGTGCGCTGGCGCGAATCGCTGGCCGGCACTCTGTTTACCATGCTGGCATTGCAGGTCACCAAGCGTGGCTTTATCTGGTATCTGTCTTTCGGCACCGACAGCTACAGCCTGGTCTACGGCTCGCTTGGGGCCGTGGTCGCCTTTATGCTGTGGATATACCTGTCTTCGTGCATAATCCTGGTCGGCGGCCATGTCAGCGCTGCCGTCGCACTGTTTTTCAGGCCGGCGCGCGAACCTGCAGCCAACGGCGACCCGCCGGTATTTGTTTAAAATCAGTCTACCACTTTTCGGCGGGTTTCTTTTCGCTTTTCATGCTTAAAGAGATGCGTTTACGGGGGATATCTACTTCGAGAACGCGCACTTTAACCTTTTGCTGCACTTTGACGACTTCGGCTGGATCTTTGACGAAACGGTCGCAGAGCTGACTGATGTGAACCAGACCATCCTGGTGTACGCCAATATCGACGAAGGCGCCAAATTGCGTGACGTTGGTGACGATTCCGGGCAGCAACATGCCGGGTGCAAGATCTTTGATCTCGTTGACGCCCTCGGCAAAGGCAAATGCTTCGAATTTGTCGCGTGGGTCGAGGCCGGGGCGGGCCAGCTCTTTCATGATGTCGCTGAGTGTCGGAATACCGATTTCTTCACTGACGTAATCTTTGAGTTTGATGCGGTTGCGCAGTTCCTGGCTCTTGATGATATCGCCAACCGAACAGCCGAGGTCGGCAGCCATCTTTTCGACGATTTTGTAGCTTTCGGGGTGAACGGCGCTGTTGTCGAGCGGGTTGTCGCTGCTGCGCACGCGCAGAAAGCCGGCCGCCTGTTCGAAAGCGCGCGGGCCAAGACGCGGCACTTTATTGAGCTGCCGGCGGTTTTTGAAGGGGCCGTTCTCTTCTCGCCAGGCTACGATGTTTTTGGCAAGCTGCGGGCCGAGACCGGCGACATAACTCAATATCTGACGGCTGGCAGTATTCACCTCGACGCCAACGCCGTTGACACAGCTCATTACCACGTCATCGAGTCCCTTTTTCAGCTTGCCCTGCTCGACATCATGCTGATACTGCCCGACGCCGATACTTTTGGGATCGAGCTTAACCAGTTCAGCCAGCGGGTCCATGAGGCGGCGGCCAATCGATACAGCTCCGCGCACGGTGACATCGTAATCAGGAAATTCTTCGCGCGCTACTTCAGAGGCACTGTAGATCGACGCGCCGCTTTCATTGACCATTACCACTGGAATACTGGCCGGCAGCTGAAGACTTTTGATGAATGCTTCAGTTTCGCGGCTGCCGGTGCCGTTTCCAATGGCGATGGCTTCGATTTTGTTGCGGTCGATGAGCTTTTTTACAAGAATCACTGAAGCCAGGCGAGCCTGCTCGGATTGCGAGATAAAGATGACATCGTGTTCGAGCAGTTTGCCCTGCGGGTCGAGACAAACCACCTTACAGCCGGTGCGAAAGCCGGGGTCGATGGCAAGAACCGATTTTTGACCAAGTGGTGGTGCCATCAGCAGTTCGCGCAGATTGGCGGCGAACACTCTGATTGCTTCTTCTTCTGCCTTTTCGCGCAGTTGTTTGCGAAATTCATTTTCGATTGACGAAGAAAGCAGGCGCTTGTAAGAATCTTCGATGGCTTCGCGAACCTGCTCCCAGGCCGGACAGAAAGCCTGTCGATAGAATCTGGTAAGAGTGCGCGCGGCTTTTTCGGCATCGGGTTGAATCGATACTTTAAGAAACCCTTCATTTTCGCCGCGCAGAATGGCGAGCAGGCGGTGTCCGGCAATTTTTGCAGCCGGTTCCTGCCAGTCGAAATAATCGCGAAATTTTGCGCCTTCGGTCTCTTTATCCTTAACGACTTTCGACTGCAGCACGGCTTCAGCCGCGAAGAATTCGCGCAAAGCGGCTCTGACTTCGGCATTCTCGCTCACCGTTTCGGCGATGATGTCGCGTGCGCCCTGAAGAGCGTCGGCGGCTGATTCTACACCCTTTTCAGCCGAGACAAAAGCAGCTGCAGCAGCGGCCGGGTCAAGATCAGGGGCCTGTTTTAAAAGAATCAGAGCCAGTTCTTCGAGACCTTTTTCGCGGGCAATGGTGGCGCGTGTGCGCTTTTTCGGGCGATAGGGCAGATAGATATCTTCGAGTTCGCTGAGATTGGTGGCCTTGTCGATTCTGGCTGTCAGCTCGTCAGTGAGCAGGTTGCGCTCGGACAATGACTTGACGATAGCTTCGCGGCGCTTGTCGAATTCGGCGAACTGTTCGAGCCGGTCTCTGACCGTCTGAATCTGAACTTCATCGAGCGAACCGGTTCGTTCTTTGCGATAGCGTGCGATAAAAGGCACGGTGCCGCCTTCGTCGAGCAGCTGCGCAGTCGACATCACCTGCAGGGTATTGATTTTGAGCTCATCTGCGATTCGGGCAAACCATTGATCATTCATCAGCAAACCTCTGACAACATTCGTAATCCGATCGAGAAAGAAGAGAGGACAAAGACGAGGACGAGGACGAGAACGAGGACGAGAACGAGGACGAGAACGAGAACGAGGACGAGAACGAGGACGAGGACGAGAACGAGGACGAGAACGATTACGATTACGATTACGATTACGATTTTAGGATGAGATATCTATACCTCCCGGCTGCGGCTGTCGTCAACCTCAACAAGAAGAAGCGCACGCTGAGCCGCAGAGACACAGAGATGAAGATCGTCCACAGATTGCACAGATTGCGCAGATAGCGACGGAAGACGAAGAGAAAAAAGGAAAGAGAAAATCGATAACGATCCCGAGACCCGATAGCGATAAAGAGATGAAGGGCGTCCTCACTTCAATCTGTGAAATCTGTGAAATCGGCGGATTACTTTCATTTCTTCCCTGGCTTTAATTTTAAGCGATGCCGCAATATCATGAGCTCAGTTGGTGCTGGTTATACAGCTCCCCGAGAATTGCTGATAAATTGCGGCGGAGGTTGAAAGTTTGCGGTATAATACTTTAGAAATCTGGTATTTTGTATCAACTTCGAAATGCGAAGATCGAATAGAGAGCGGGCGATGGAAGATACACTGAACAGAAAACTGCCACCAGACCTGGACAAACTGCAGATGCTGGGGCGTCTGGTCTCGGGAATAACGCACGAGATAAATACTCCGATGCACTATCTCGAACACAATCTGTCTTTTCTGAAAGTAGCTTTTAAAGATCTGATGAGGTTGCAGGACTGCTGTTGCAAGTTGCTGCAGAAGATTCAGGACGGCGAAAAGCTCGATGATTCGGTGTGGCAGGAACTCACCAGCATCAAGGCAGAAGTCGAGCCTGATTATCTGCAGACTGAGATCGGCAAAACCATCGAGCAGTCAATCGAAGGTATCGACATGGTTTCGAGTATAGTGCTTGCACTTAAGGACTTCTCGCACCGCTCACAGCGGGAGTTCTCGATGACAGATATCAATAAATGTGTTGAGACGGCATGTACTATATCGAGGCATGAGTGGAAAAAGGTTGCAGATCTGCAGCTGGAACTGGCCGGAGATCTGCCATTTCTTTTCTGTTCGCGCGATGAAGTGCATCAGGTTCTGCTCAATCTCGTAGTCAACTCAGCGCATGCCGTTGCCGAAAAGAAAGACTCAGGCGCGTATGATCGTGGAATCATCAGAGTAACCACCGCAGCGCGCGGAGACAAGGTCGAGATCAGGGTCGAAGATGACGGAGCCGGCATCTCTGAAGAAAATCAGAAGCTGATGTTCACGGCAAATTTCACCACCAAGAAAGCTGGTGCTGGAACCGGTTTTGGCCTCAGTCTGGTTCGCCATATTGTCGAAAACAGGCACAACGGCAACATCAGCTTTGCAAGTGAACCAGGCAAGGGGACAGCTTTTACCGTGGTATTGCCTCACCGGCAGCCTGATCGCGAAAACGTCGGAGAAGGAGTATGATTCCCTACAAACTTTTATTCGTCGATCCGGACACCAATGCTCTCGATGCCTATAAACGTCTGCTCAAAGCGTTACGCCCGACCTGGTCGGCCAGTTATGCTGCCAATGGCCGTGAGGCAATTCAAATTATGCGCAAACTCAAACCTGATGCAATGATTACTGAGTTGAACATGACGATAGAAAATGATGCCGATCTGCTCAAGGCCGTTCAAAAATTCTATCCTGACGTTATCAGAATCGTGCTTTCGAGTGAATCCGATGCGCAGGCCGAAACTATTCTGCGTGCCACCCAGTCGGCACACCGCTTTCTCGCCAAGCCATGCAAGGGAGAAACGCTGCTCGCAAACATCGAGCAGGCCGCCGAACTGCGCAAAATTCTTAACCGTCGCGAGTTGCGTGAAATAATCAGTGGTATGCCGTATCTTCCCAGCCTGCCGCAGCTTTATCATGATCTTCTGCGCGCCATGGAGTCGCCACTGGTCTCGATTGCCGAACTCGGCGACATTATCGCCCGCGATGTCTCAATGACGACAAGAGTTCTGCATCTTGTTAATTCAGCTTTTTTCGGACTGCCACGCCAGGTCTCGAATCCACGCGAAGCAGCGGCGATGCTTGGTTTGAATGTTCTTAAGTCGTTGATTCTTTATGTAAAGCTGTTTTTTGCAGCGCCTGATTCTAAATTTCCGGGATTTTCGCTCGATGACATGTGGGCGCACAGTTCGTTGACCGCCAGGCTGAGTCGAGAAATAGCACGAGATCTGGGTGGCAATAGCAGAATTCAGGAAGATGCCTTTCTTGCCGGCATGCTGCACGATGTCGGCAAGCTGCTGTTGCTCGAACAGCCGAAATACTTCAACACGGTGACCTGGAAGCAGTCAGAGAACAACGATCTAACGTTTGCAGATGCCGAATATCTTGAATACTCAACTTCGCACGCCGAAATCGGCGGCTATCTGCTTGGACTCTGGGGTCTGCCTGACCCGGTCGTCGAAGCGGTTGCCTGCCACCATCGACCAACCCAGATATCAGGTGAAACTTCACGGGTTCTGGCAGCGACATATCTGGCAAACGCGATGCTCTGCCGCGAAGCCGGTGATGAAATTAAGTTTGACGAAACTCTGCTGAGTCAGGGTAAAATCAAAAATATGTTACCCGCCTGGTCTAATCAGGCAAAAAGACTTCATGAAGAACTACGCAACAGTTAAACCGAAAATACTTCTGGTAGACGACGAGCCCAATGTTCTGGCGTCTTACGGTCGCGGCCTTCGCCGCAACTGGGACCTCATCACCGCCGTAAGCGGCGAAGAAGGACTGCATGAGATTCGCGAGAACGGGCCATTTGCAATAATCGTTGCCGATTTCAACATGCCACGCATGGATGGCATAACTTTTCTTGCCAATACGATTAACCTTGCGCCAGAGAGCATACGCATGATGCTGACCGGCGAAGGTGATTTTCAGATCGCGACCAAGGCGGTTAACGAGGGCAACATCTTCAGATTCATGACCAAGCCCTGCTCACTTGAAAACCTTGAGAGATCGCTGGCAGCCGGCTATAGGCAGTATCAGCTGCAACAGATCGAAAAGGAAGCTCGCCAGCAGGAAATTCAGATAGCCGGAGAAATCCAACAGACTCTGCTGTTTGAAGAAATTCCTACAGAGATGCAGGGTGCCGAACTGGCATCGATAAGCATACCTTCGCAGAGCGTCGATGGTGACTTTATTGACTTTTTCAAGTTTACACCAACAAAGTTCGACGTTGTAATTGGCGATGTGATGGGAAAAGGCGTGCATGCCGCCCTGGTTGGAGCCGGCGCCCGCAACCGCCTGAGTCGCGTGATCTGGAACCTGTCTCGCCGTCAGAGCGAAGATCCGACACCGGCAGCGATAATGCAGGCGCTCGACAACAATATGCACGAAAAGCTGGGCGAGCTGAACAAGTTCATAACCATGGTCTACGCCCGTTTCGACCTCGACCAGTACACACTCAATTATGTCGATGCCGGCCATGTGCCGACTTTATGGTATTCAGCCACCAGTGATGAATGGAAGCCGCTGAAAGGACGCAACTTTCCGATCGGAATTCCGATGCCGCGAGCAGCCGAGCAGTTCGAAGTCAAATTTGGCTACGGCGACCTTTTTCTGTTTTATTCTGACGGTTTATCGGAAGGTCGCGACAAACATGGCTGGCAATATGGCGACAAGCAATTCATACATGCTCTGCGTGAACTGCCGAAAAACTCGGCAAAAACTTTTCTGCGCCTGCTCGTAAATGATTTCAAATCATTTGTCGGCCACAACTATTTTGCCGACGACCTGACCATTGTGGCCGTACGCATCGCCTGAAAAAGATTATTGGCTTTACAGATTTGCAATCTGTTGAAAGACGGAAAGGCCAGCTGGTGGCATAAGCAGGCCGGTGCTATCACCGGCAAGGTAATTCTGCATGAAACTCAGTCGGTCGTTGTAAAAGCTGATGGCAGCCGATTGATAAACGGCAGTCCGGCTTCGGCTGAAAACCATCTGCGTCAGGTCGGCAATCTCGAATTGATCAAAGGCAAAAGTGGCGCAGAAGCCACTACCGGCGCCGTTGGCCCAGCCGAATTTCTCGCTGACATCGGACATCGTGACACCCGCGTCAAGACCTGGAAAGCGATCAAATTCAGCGAAGACGACAATCAGGTGACGGTATATGTTGCCGGACTCGTGCCTGGCAACCGCATACTGCGTCCGGGCTTGAAATTCAAGGTCGAAGGCACCTGGCTGCAGAAACTCGACTTCGTTTCGCTCATGCTCGCGCTATTTCTCGGCACCGCTTCGTTGCCGCACATCCTGATCAGATATTACACGGTTCCCAGTCCGGCGGCAGCGCGCAAATCTACTATCGTAGCGATTGCGGCCATCGGCGCTTTCTACGTGCTCACTCTCTACATGGGCCTTGGCGCTATGACCAACGGCACCGTCAACCTTCTCGACGACAATATGTCAGCGCCACTGCTGGCAAGATCGTTTGGAACCTTTCTGTTCTCAGCCATCTCGGCCATTGCTTTCGCTACCGTTCTCGGCACGGTCAGCGGCCTGATCGTAGCTGCTTCCGGGGCAGTTGCGCATGATCTTATGGATCGCTACCTCGGCCTCAATCTCAGCGAAAATCGCAAGGTCAGAGCGGGCAAGATCTCGGCCGTGGCCATCGGCATCGTCAGCATAATTCTCGGCATACTCTTCGAAGGCACCAATGTGTCTTTCCTGGTGGGCTGGGCTTTTTCAGTCGCTGCCTCGGCCAACCTGCCGTCAATAATCATGCTGCTGTTCTGGAAACGCACCACCGCCAGCGGCATCATCGCTTCGATCATCGCCGGTGTCGTTTCAGCCATGAGCATGATTCTGCTCTCACCCAGCATGTTTAGAATATATGGCCTCGACCCCGCCAGTGCGCCTTTTCCGATCGACAACCCCGGCATATTCTCGATTCCGATCAGCTTTGCCGCCCTGGTTATCGTATCGCTGATGACGCAGCCCGGTCAGGAAAAGATGCCGGAAACGGCCGTAGCCTGAGCTCTGTTGACATAAAGTTCCGTCGGGCAGCTATGCCCGACGGCGCTTTTTTGTTATGCTGAAATCCAGAGTTGACGTAGAACAGTTTTGCATAAGAGTATAGCGAGGACCGGCATGAAGTATTTTCTGGTTCGCAGTGTAATCCCGACTCTTCTGACTATCGCGCTTTTCGTGATGGCGATCTTCTTTTTTATGCTTCCAGCGCTCGAAAAGAGCATCATGGATCAGAAAAGGGAGATGATCAAGGAGCTCACCAATACTGCCTGGAACATTCTTGCCCGCTTCGAATACGACGAGCGCATCGGCGTGATGACACGCGAGCAGGCGCAGAAACTGGCGATAGAATCGATTCAGAATCTACATTACGGGCAGGGCATGAAAGACTACTTCTGGGTCAACGACATGCAGCCCCGCATGATCATTCACCCTTACCGCACTGACCTCAATGGCAAAGATCTCAACGACGTCACCGATCCTTCCGGTAATCGGCTTTTCGTTAAATTCGTCGAAATCGTTAAGGCCCATAATGCCGGCTACGCTGAATATCTCTGGCAATGGAAAGACGATCCGAGCCGAATCTCACCTAAGCTGTCTTACGTAAAGGGTTTCGAACCCTGGGGCTGGATCGTCGGCACCGGTGTCTATCTTAACGATGTGCGTAACGAAATCGCCTCGATCAGAAATAATCTGATCTTCTTTTCAACTGCGATACTGTTGATTACAACCGGGCTGCTCGCCTTTCTGCTGGTTGGCAGTTTTCTATCGGAAAGGCGCCGCCGACTTGCTGAACTGAGCCTGCGTGAAAGCGAAGAAAAATACCGCATGCTGGTTGAATCAGCCGGTGAATACATGATCATGTCGTTATGCGGGCAGGAGCTTTTTGCCAACAACAGCATGCTCAGACTGCTCGGCTATTCGTCCGAAGAGTTCATGCAGAAAAACATACTCGAAGTCGTCGAAATGTCGCCGGCCGAAAAGAATCTTGGCTACCCGTACTCAGTAGCTCTGGTTAAAGGCGAAGAATACCCGCATCAGTATGAAACCTACCTGATAAAGAAAAACGGTGAGCGTTATCGGGTAATGATACTGCTTTCGAGTATTCCGCAGGGCAATAAATCAGGCTTTCTCATGATCGCTTCAGAAGTTACCGTTCAGCAGGAAAGGGTTATACGCCAGGACAGGCTGCTCGAAGAACTGCAACGCAGTTTTCTCTATTTTCACCAGCGCATAGCTGATATCGCCAGTTTGCCGGCAATCATCTGCACGCCAGCTGAAACTCTGCATTCAGTCGCCCGGCATTTTCAGCCCGATGGCATCGATGCAGTTCTCGTCGAAGATGGCAGCGGCATCAGAGGTGTGCTGTCTTTGCAGACCTACATTCAGCTCCTGCTTTCAGGCAGTTACGATCTAAAGGCTACTTTTCTCGGCGACATCAAGCTCGAAGCACCCGTCTTTGTCGATGAATCGGCACTGCTTTTCGATGTTTATCTCAAAATCGAAAAGAGCGATTTCAATCATGTTTTCGTAATCAACGACAAAGGCGCGCCGACCGGTCTGGTCAACAATCACAGCTTTATCTTTCTGCAAAATTATTCGCCAACGATTCTGCTGCGCGAAATTCAGGTCATCGACAACGAAGCAAAGCTGACCACCGCCAACCGGCTGCTGCCAGAGCTTTCTCGCATTTTTATCAAAAATCAGATCGGTGTCGGTCACTTGAATCGGCTGATAACAGACGTTTCAGACCTCATTCTCGAAAAAGCCATCGAGCTGTCGGTTAAGAAGCTGGGCCCGCCGCCGGCCGAATACTGCTTTATGGTGCTGGGCAGTCAGGGCCGACGAGAACAGACTCTATGCACTGATCAGGACAACGCAATCATATTTGCCGACGTTGCTGAAAGCGAAGAAGAATCGGTTAAGAAATGTTTTCTCGAACTCGGAAACAAGGTCTGCACGCTGCTCGATCGTTCAGGCTACAGATACTGTGATGGCGACATCATGGCAAAAAATCAGGCGTGGTGCCAGCCACTCGCGAAATGGAAAGCAAATTTTTCGGCCTGGATCAACACTCTCGAAGCCAAAGACCTGCTGCAGACCAAGATATTTTTCGATTTCAGAGCAATCGCTGAACCTGGCAACCGTTCAACCTGGCTGGTCGATCACCTGCAGAAGCACCTCGAAAGCGAACTGGCCAACAGCCCACGCTTTTATTTCCTGCTTGCCATAAATATTCTGCAATTCGATCCGCCGCTCGGTTTTTTTGGCGATTTCATTCTCGAAACCCGCGGGCATCACGCCGACGTGCTTGATATAAAGGGTGTTCTGAGCATGGTAGTAGATTTTGCCCGCATTTATGCGCTAAAACATGGGGTCCGCACGCGCAACACGCACGAACGCCTGCAGGCACTCAGTGAGCTTGGGATTTTGACAAGTCAGAGCTATGATGATCTTGAACGCGCACTCAATTATCTGATGACGATCAGGCTTGAGAATCAGGTCGAAGAGACCGACCAGGGGTTTAATCCAGATAATCTGATCAAGCCTGAGAACCTCACTACGATAAATCAGAAGATTCTCAAAGAGATTTTCGCTCAGATAAAGAACTTTCAGGTTCGACTCAGCTACGATTTTACTGGCACGACAGGAGTTAAAACCTGATGATTCTTATTCCCGGCGACGTACACAGTCAGTATCACGTAATCAACGAACAGATACGCCATGCCGAAAAGATGATCGACCGCGTACTCGATGCCGTAATCGTACTTGGTGATTTTGGTATTTACGAACAGCCGCTACGGCAGTTTTTCGACAAGGAGGGCGGCGATTTCCTGCGTAAGCTGTATTTTATCGACGGTAACCATGAAGAATTCGCGCAGTTCGATCGTCTTATCGAAAAATACAGTCATCATCTCAATCATCTGGCGCGCGGCAAGGTAACGCAGATCTGCAACGGACGTTTTTTGTCGCTCGGCGGCGCACGCTACATGGATGCGCTGAACTCGCCTTCGGGCTCAGAAATCAGAGATTGTGATATTAGCCACTGTCTCGCGCACATGGCCGATGAAGTCGATTATATTCTCACGCATGATTGCCCGGCCGGCATTGGCGTGCCGAACGCACCCGGCATGGAGTATTACGGTAAACCCGGGTTCGAGCGTGGCAGTGAACTTATCGAGCATTTCAAGCCAAAAAAGTGGTTTTTCGCGCATTACCACCGCTGGTTCAGCAGCAAGATCGGCGAATCAGAGTTTTTCGGTCTGCCCGAGAGCTGGAAAGGCTTTGGCCTGCTCGATGAAAAGGGCAACTATCAGTCTGTCGAGCATGCTGTCGAGAAACGCGAAGACTGGCTGCAGCGCTTTCTCAAAAAGCTGTTCAGCCTGTAATGCCCACAGATTTATCTATCATTTTTCTGAATTATGTGCCGTTTATTTCAGCAACTGCCGGTCACAAGACAGAAGCCGCTGATTACACAGATTGACGCGGATTTTTTTGAGGCCCTGCATAAATTAGAGCCAGTAGGGGGCAAGCATGTTAGTTCGCTGCGCTGAAACTAGTATGGAGCAGTGTTTTGCGCAGTATGACAGAGCAGGGCGCAACCTTCAGTCGGCGAGCGACGATGGTTTCCAGACGACGTTACCGATTTCTGAGATGTCGTAGCCGGGCAGATTCTGGAGATGTCGTGGTAAACGGGTCTGGTCGAAAAAGTCGATAAAGTTGCGCACGATACGGCTTTCCCACTGATCGGCGGGCACGATCAGGTTGAATGGCTCTTCAAAAACCGGTATGAATTTGAGCTTGAGCATTTCTGAAACGTTCTGAATGCCAAATGAGGCGTCGGCCTCGCCTGACAGAACTTTCATCGCGGCGCCAATATGCGATTGTGCGTCAGGTGGCATGTTTGCATCGCTTCTTATATTGATGCCAAGCTCTTTGAACAGCTGGTCGACAAGAATGCGGGTGCCAGATCCATGATTGCGGTTGGCAAAGCGCAGTTTCCTGCTGAAAATATCTTTGAATGTTTTTATCGCGTGCGGATTGTCGGGCGGCAGATAGATGCCCTGACAACGTTTGAACAGCCGCATCACTACATAGTTTTCGCGGTCAAGATAACGATCGAGAAACGACAGCGAATAATTGCCATCCTGATCGGCGATGTGTACGCAGCTCATGGTGGCCCGGCCGCTTTTGAGAACTTTAATGCCATTAACGCTGCCAACCATCGCGCAAAACACAGTATTCTCATGGTCGCGGTTGTAATGATCGACTATTTCTCTGAGTAACAGATCATCACTGCCAGAAATCAGAATATTTTTTTCAAGCTCGGTATTCTGGTGAATCCAGCGGTCGATGATCTCCTGAGCAAACAAAATCTTGCCGCCAAGACGCGTATAGGGGATTTCACCGTCTTTAACCAGCTGGTAAATCTTCTTTTCGTTGATATTGAGATAAGCAGAAACCTCTTTAGTAGACAGAATACGCATCAGACTCCCCCTCGCGTGAGATTCGCAGTTATTATACCTCATGCCCTGCAAAGGTTCAGCAATTTTCAGCCGAAAGGCAAAACCCGCTGATTATTCGGGTCTGTCAACATTGAATCTGGTGTTATTCGTCATTGCGAGGAGGGCTTCAGCCCGACGCGGCAATCTTACAGTCAGAGAGATTAGCTCAGAGCTGGCTTATGCCTTCGGCATACCGCTTCGTCGCTACGCTCCTCGCAATGACGATTTTTAAACATACATTCAACTTTGACAAAGCTCTACACTGCGTTTTGCAGGACACAGAACAGTCACAGAATGTCAAATAAAGAGGAGATGCTTCAATATCATGATCTCTGTCGATTCTGTTGTTTGACAGCATGGTTATCAGAGGTTAGTATTAGTTAGAATATATGTCCGATTGTAAATATTTTGCAGATTCTGGAGCAAAAATGCGAAAACACCGCGGATACTGGCCAACGCGCGCCGTAATATTTTTAATGATGTTACTTCTGCTGGGCAGTGCTGTACATTGTCCGGCCCAGCCGGTAGAAAAGCAGAAGGAACGGGTGGAAGCGGCGTCGCAGTGTGCCATCGCAGTTTTTCGAAGTGGCGAGCAGATTGCGACGGCCGGAGCTGAGCTGCTTACCGGTCTCGAATCTGTCGATCTGACGCTGCCCGGTGTCGAAAAGCCCCAGAGTGGACCCCGCCTGATCGATTTGCTGACAGCGCTCAAAATCAGTGATTATCAGAAAATAACGGTACATGGGTATGCCAAGGGCAGAATAGCTACAGCAGAATACACGATCACCAGAGACAATATGCATGAACGCATCATTCTCAGCTACTCGCGACGCGGCACCGCCAAGCTGGTCGTGCCCGAGCTGGCTTTTGACGACTGGATCGTAGATGTCAGCAAGCTGGAGATCGAATGAAACGCTTTGTTTACATAGGAATCGACGACACCGACAACCTCGAAAGCGTGGGCACCGGCCGGGTTGCCCGTGGGCTTGGCGCCCGCATCGAAGAACTGAAGCTAGGGCATTCACTCGGTGTCAGTCGGCACCAGCTGCTGGTTCACCCCGAGATTCGTTATACATCGCATAACAGCAGCAAGGGTCTCGCCATAGAAAGTGATGTTGAACTCTCTGAGTTCTTCGAACCCTGCATCGAACACATGAAAAGCTGCTGGCAGGAAGGCTCCGACCCGGGCCTGTGCATCTGCGAAGAGGCTCAGATCAGTGAAGAAATTAACCGTTTTGGCTGGCGCGCCGAAAAAGAACTGCTCAGTAAAAGCGAAGCATATGCGCTTGCCGGAAAACACGGAATTTTTTTAAAAGAACTCGGCGGAGACGGCGGCGGCGTTATCGGCGCACTGTCGGCCGTAGGCCTGCGTTCGACCGGCAACAATGGTCGACTCGTAGAAGTGTCCGGCATCAGAGAGCTCAAGGGTATTCTTACTGTTGCCGAGATTCTTGCCAGATCAGGCATCGTTGCGGTTCAGGACGAAAACGGCAATCTGCTTGCCGGCGACGAAATAATTGACAGTCTCGACTGGATCAGACCGACTCTCATCGACTGGCAGGCGATTCTGCGAGTGACAAGATTGGTGGATGACAGCGGCAAAGAGAGATGGGTTCCGGCCGAAAGAGCACACAAAATGACAGGAGAACGAAAAAATGACTGACAAATGTATGACCGTTCATCAGCATGAAACCGCGATTGAACTGGGCGGGCAAACTTCGCCCAATCTGCTGCTGCAGATTCTGGGTGTTGTTATTTTTGGTGCTCTGGTTGCAGCAGGCAAAAAAGCGACGATGGATCTCGGAATTTCAGGACATAGCGCGTTGCTATGGCTCAGTGTAATGGTTGCTGGCCGTGCTTTGATTCAGCGCGAAGGAGTTGGCTTTGCGCTCGGCGTATCGACGGCTCTCTGGGGCATACCTGCCGGCTTCAATCATTCTCTGCTCCATAATATCGGGCTTTACGGCAGCACCGGCATAGTTCTCGATCTTGCCGCGCGCAGTTCACTGCTTGATCTGAGACGCCCGCTCGGAGCTATGATCGCCGGTGCTCTCGCGCATATGGTTAAATTTGTCTTCATCATCGGAAAAGCCTCGGTGAGCGCTACCGCCAAGCGCTTCGTGCTTGCCGGCATCGCTCAGTCTGCAATCCTGCATCTTATTTTCGGAATCAGCGCCGGCCTGATCGGTTACGGCATCTGGCGCCTGCTCAAGCCGCGCCAGCACAGACCCGAGAACATTTCCGGCTGATCTCAGCCGCTAAAGCCATTTTATTGTCGCCCCGGCGGTCTTGCCGGGGTTTTTATTTATTGTAATTACCAGGTATTTATTGTAATTTTTTGTTTCAATTGAAGATTCTAATTCTTTGGAGAAACAAATGAGTTATCGACACGCCCTGACAATACTATTTTGCCTGCTGCTGGCAGCTGCAACTGCCTCGGCCGCCGAGTCTTCTTATGCCGGCGTCTTCAAGCTCGAAGAAATCGTCGTCGAAGACAGCCGACCCGAAATAGAAAGTTCGAGTCGCCTGCGCGTCATCAGCGAAGAAGAGCTGAACCAGCGTGGCGTCAGAACTCTCGATGAGGCTCTTGAACTGTTGCCGGGCATCAATGTCAGAGTCGGCAACGGCGGTTCTCCGCGTCTCGACATTCGCGGTTATCGCTCGCGCCATGTCACCCTTCTGCTCGATGGTGTTCCACTGAACTCGACCTATGATGGCCAGCTTGATCCGCGATTGATTCCGGTCGAAATCATCAAAAAAATCAAGGTTTCATATGGAACAAGTTCGTCTGTGTACGGGTCAGGAGCCCTCGGCGGAGTAATCAACATCATTACCAGAAGAGGCGAAGAGCAGAAAGATCGGTTGTTTCTGCAGACCGAAGCCGGCACCCGGATTCAGCAGTATGGTCTGATGCGCGCCACCGGACAGGAAGGTGATTTTGATTATTTTTTGAGCTTGAGCAATGAGTTGCGCAACGGCTACGAGATGTCTGACGATTTCAGGCCAACTAACACCGAAGACGGTGGCAGAAGAGAAAACAGTGACCTGCGCCGAACTTCGCTTCTGCTCAAAGTCGGTCTGACTCCTTCCGACCGCTGGACGTACGGTGTCACTCTCGGTCAGAGCAAAGTCGAATATGGTTTGCCGCACTCAACGATCAACGACAACACCGACCCGTTCGCCAATCGCGCGAGATTCGAGAGGGTAGATCTGTCGCTGACCGACCTGGCCCAGGTTACCGCTGCCTATGACGCGCCAGGCCCTTGGGAATTCAAGCTCTGGCACTACTATAACCATGGTGAAGAAGAAACCAACGGCTACGACGATGCCACTTATTCCGGCATGTCAGACTTCACGGTTAAAAACACCTTTCATCAGATTTCCAAAACGAAGATCACTGGCCAGAACCTGCAGGCAATCTGCACGACCAGCGACCACTCATCGCTGATACTGAGTCTCAAATCTGAGCGCAGCGACTGGGATGCCTACGGCCGCATCAGAGACGTTGTCGTAAAAGACGGCAACTATGGAATCAGGGCTTTTAACAACAGCCATTACCTGAAAAACCGTGCTGTTGCAATTGAATACAATCATTCTCTCAGCAACCGTGTCGAAATAACTGCCGGCGGCAGTCTGAACTGGCAGAAACGTGCTGACCGCGATGACCAGCAGGGTAATGAGTTCAACTTCGGTATCTCAAAAGAATTTGGCCACAAAACCACTGCTCATCTTGCCGTCGCCCGCAAAATCAGGTTCCCGGCGATTCAGCAGCTTTACGATGCAGTCAGCGGCGATCCCAACCTCGACCTCGAAAAGGCCAGAAATTACGAAGCCGGCCTGACTCACAACTTTAACGATAAGACCTCAGGCGGGCTGACCTTCTTTCACAGCACTGTCGAGAATTACATCGAAAAGCTCGACCCAAGCCCTCTCTACCAGAACATTCAGGAATATATCTTTAAAGGTATCGAGTTTTCGGCGAAACACCAGTGTAAAAAACCGCTGCTGCTGAAAACAGCGTTGACTCTTATGGACAGCGAAGAAGTTGACTCGACTGTTGGCCGCGATGAGTTACAGTATCGACCGAAAACCAAGTTCTCGTTTTCAGGAACCTATAGCGCGAAAAACGGACTCGAGGCCTACTGCGAGTTTCTGCACATCGATGGGCAGAACTTTTATTCGAAGAAAGCGCCTTATCAGAAAGCGACTCTCAACGAAATCAACCTGACCAACATCAGGCTGTCAAAGCCGATCAGAAAAGATTCTCTGCATGTTTATATGGGCATCGACAATCTTTTCGACCGCAATTACGAAACCTCTTACGCCGTGCCGGCGCCTGGCCGTTTTTGCTATCTCGGTCTGCAGGCACATCTGTAACATCACAGGTTACAGTCAGAAAAGAAACCGCTGATTACGCCGATTGACGCAGATTGTATATGGTCTTTCACGCAGGGGTTCAACATGTTGAACCCCTGCGTTGCGTTTAGCCGAGCACCGCAGTAGTGGTCTGTCAGCGCCAGCCCCGACGAATCCCATGGACAAAAAGATTGCTTCGCTTCGCTCGCAATGACCATTTTTCACCATGCGATTCAGCTTTGGCAAAGCAGTAGTTTGGCGCGTAGCTGCAGGCTCTCATCGAATGAGAAATGTTTAGACATAGAAAAATCCCCCGGGCAGGAGCTGCCCGGGGGACTCACAGGTTTCCAGCATGGCCCGACCATGCCGGAAGGTTCGCTTATTTTTTTACGCCGAAATAGAAGTTGCGAGCGCTGCCAGCACCTTTTTCGACAATGCAGTAGAGTTCGCCGGTCGGATCGACTCCGGCACGGGCATCGACGCCGGCACGGGCATCGACGCCGGTCAGAGTTATGGCGCCTTTGCTGATGGTGAATTCGAGTGTTTTGAGCGCATCTGCTTCGGCTTTTTCGGTCTTTGCGTCACTCTGAGCGTAAGAATTGCCGGCAACAGCCACCTGTGTGCCATTTGAATATGAAGCATAGGTGCTGTTTTCGGCACTGCTCTTCACAGCGGCTTCAACAAAGTTGCCGCTCCAGGTTGAATCAGAATTCTGCTTGACGCCAACTGCGAAAACGCAGCGACCACCGGCCTGATAGCTGACAAAGGCAAACAGGTTTCCATCAGGGTCGACCTGAGCATACTCGGTTTTCGAGCTTGAGAAGGTGATTCGGCCGCCTCCGACCACAGAATAGGTTCCGGCGGTAAAAGCGCTTGCGAGCGAGTCTGGATTGTAAGACGACTTGACGGTAAATGCGCCTTCGCCGTCGAAGCTGAGTGAATACGCCTGAACTCCCGGTGTCGCCGGTTTGAAAGAGGCGTCGACGGCGTCAGAATATTCAAACACGTTGTAGGTGCCTTTGAGTGTGGCGTTGGTAGCGGCGGTTGGTTGCTTGATAAACAGGCCAATATAAGGGGTTTTATTGAAAACATGAACCATGGCGACATTGCCTGAAGTAGCAACTGAGCCGCGATTTTTGGTGACAGTCGAGAAGGTCAGTTCGCCGCTGCTCTCGGTTACGGTGTAGGTTGCATCAACCAGTGATGCGTCGGATTTTACCTTAACGGTTTCGCTGACATCGCTGTTTTTCAGATCGCTGTTGTAGACTACGGAGACGTCGCTGACGCCAACCCAGCGGATAGAACCGAGAGCGTTAACGAAAAACGCCCGGTAGTTGCCGGAAAAGCGTGTTTGCGAAACTTCAATGATTTTGATAGCGGCGACAGCGGTGTCTATCGCGCCTTTCAGCGCAGCTGCTGTTATATCAAGACTCACAGTGTTGCCGATCTTTTCAGCGGCAATGATCTGTTTCTGAATTTCAGTTTTTACGGCGCTCAGATCAACCGACATTTCATCGATGGTTTTGCTGGTGTTTTGCGACCAGGCCTCGTATACCAGAGCTTTAGCCGTTGAATCATAGTTTATCTCAACATTTTTGATGTCAGAGTCATTGGTCTGACCGGCAACTACAGTAGCATGACCAATGCGCTTCATGATAGCCGGAGCATCGGCAGCGGCGCCTTTGGCAACAATCTCGACAGTAACCCGGTGGGTTCCGGGAGATACAGAAGTGACGGCAGTCTCTGCCAGAGTGAGCGTATTGCTGTCAGCAGACAGATCAAGATTAAAATAGACTGGGGCGCCGTCATCGATTTTAACGCGAGCCTGAAAACCTTCGCTGATAGCAGTCCTGAGCGCCGCTTTTTCGCTGCTGCGCAGAGCCTCGACAAAGTCAGCCTTGTTGCCGGAATCGGCGAAGGCAGAAACCAGAATTTCGCCGGTCAGAACGGGAGAGTAGCCGGTATCGTTGTCGCTTCCGCCCATACAACCCGCCAGAAAAGCGACAGAACAAACAATTAGAGCTGCAATCAAACGACTGAAAACTTTCACAGAGACCTCCGAAAAATTATTTGCCGAATTCTAACACGGCCCGTTCTGTTTTCTAAGCAAAATATAAGACAATAAACGATTATTTAAGATTATTTGTTTGTTTTATGCCTGATAACCGCCAATCATCGTTGTCGCCTGATCCTGTGGCGCAAATGTGTTAGGCCATCCATGGCCAAAAAGCCAACTCTGAGCTGATTTCACAGACAGAGGGATTGCTTCGCTCGCAATGCGCTGTGTTAAAAGTCAAGTCGTTTTTGCTCTACACAGGCTAATTTCCTTATAATTTGCAGTGAAAGACTCTCGATTTTTGTCGTTGCAACGCAAAACAAAAACCCGCAGAACGATCGTTCTGCGGGATCTTCTCGTCTTCACGGCATTTTGCGTAAGCGCGCGATAACTGATCCGGTTGCTTAAAGGCTGCCGATACCGATCACTTTTGGGGTTTTGATGGACGGGTGGTTTTCGGGAACCATGATAGTAATCGGGGCTGGCAGGCCTGCGCCGCCTTTTTTCTTGGCGATCCAGATTTTGTACATCCAGCCGGCAATCGCGCTGTCGCCGTAACCATCGCCATTGCTGTAGCGTTTGTTTACGCGGGTAATTTCGAGCGGCATGGCATAGAATTTGAAGTTGTCATAGTCTTTTTTGAGCGAAAACCTTGGCAGGTCGATGTCAAGAGCTGTTCCGGCCGGGTTTACCAGGCTGCCGCCGGCAATTGCGAAAAACGCCTCGGCGCATTTTTCAAGGGTTTCCGAGCTCAATATCCTGACATACTCGTTGAGCACTTCAAGCACTTCCGCGGGCAACTGGCTGACAGGTATGTCATCCTTTTTACTCTGCGCCGCCGCTTCAAAAGCGCTCAGGCCAGATACCAGCAGAAAAAACAGAACTACCGACAATAACTTTTTCATTTTCCCTCCCATGCATATTCTCATGAGCCTTTTCGGCTCATTACAACTTTGTGTAGAAGCAATTTCTCATGAAATAATAACACACACGGCCATGAGATCAAAGGATATGAAATCACTGATCAGAGCGCTCATTTTTTCTCATACCATCGGGAAAGGACGCGGTAGACAACGAAACCCATGCGCTCATAAAGCCGATGCGCCTTTTGGTTGGCATCGATAACCGACAGCTTCACCGTCTCACAGCCGAGCTGACGCAGCATTTCTATCAGGCTGGCGACAGCGGCACAACCGTAGCCATGCCCGCGGGAAGCGGGCAGCAGGCACACAGATTCGATCCAGCCGTCAGAACCATCGAGCTTGAGCTCGTAACTTCCGACCGTGCAGTTATCAGCACTGATAAGACCGCAGCGCAAAGTTCCGTTCGCCAGCAGGCGCCTTGCGTCATCGGCATCGATGGTTGTCCCGCCACAAAATTTCTGATATCATCGCGGCTCTGTTTCCCAGTAGTCTGCGCGCCAAAAAGCAGCTCAACCCCCCCGGCCGCCATGTGCCCGTTCATGTCACAAAGTTTTTGAATCATCATGACAACATCTTATTTTGCAACTGTGTCTTTAAGCCACAGGTAAAGCTGCTCGCAGGCGTCATCGCCGCAGCGCGTAATCTGAATTTTGCCGCCGACGATTTCGGTTCTGATTTTGTGGGCAGTAACAACCTTGCCAGCTATTATGATCGCCACCGCCCGATCGACATTGGCTGCGGTGAACTGCTGAAATTCTCTGGCATTACCCTCGCCAAGAACCACGTTGAGAGTCGTTTTTCCCGCAACCTTGTCACCGACTTCGGGCTTTGCTTCAGGACTGAAACCCACATCCGGCCGGTTCTTTACCCGGAAATGCCGGGCCGGCTGACCGGTTACGCCCAGGTGATCGAGGGTATAGGTGACGATGACTTCGTCGTCAGCCGTCTTTGCAAACTTTGCTGAATCGCTTTGCTCCTCAAGGATGAGGTAGAAGCCATTTGGCAGGGAAGCTTTTTCCGCGCCACTCTGCGCATCTCCGACTTCCTGAGAAAACCCGGCCGTGACGACAAAAAACAGAATAAAAGCAATCAATGCTGTGAAAACTCTATTCATTCGAGCATCCTTTATTGCTGCTGCAAACTTAAAGATCCCGTTCAGTCTAACGCAGCCAATCTGCAACGTCAAACAACTGCCTGATCGGCAGTTGTTAATATCGCGAGATGTTTCATTTCATCTGATGGTAATCTCTGGCGAGGCCGCCCTCGCCGGTTTCTTTATAGAGCGAGGGCAGGTCGTGACCGGTCTCTTTCATGACCTCGACGACCCTGTCAAAAGAGACACGATGCGTGCCGTCGGAAAAGGTTGCGAAAATATTGGCGTCGAGCGCGCGGGCTGCGGCAAACGCGTTGCGCTCGATACAGGGTATCTGAACCAGCCCGCAGACCGGGTCGCAGGTCATGCCGAGATGATGCTCAAGGGCCATTTCAGCTGCGTATTCGATCTGTGCGGGGCTGCCGCCGAAAAGCTGGTTGGCTGCGCCGGCTGCCATTGCGCAGGCTACGCCGACTTCGCCCTGACAGCCGACTTCGGCACCCGAAATAGAAGCGTTGTGTTTGACGATATTGCCGATCAGGCCGGCGGTGGCTAGAGCGCGCAGAATGCGGGCATTGCTGAATTCCCTGGTGGTCTGCAGATGATAGAGCACTGCCGGAACAACTCCGCTCGACCCACAGGTTGGCGCGGTAACGATTTTGCCGCCTGAGGCGTTTTCTTCGCTGACAGCGAGAGCATAAGAAAAAACGAGTCCGCGCGACTTGAGGGTCTGCGTGTAACCGCTGGCGCGGACATGATAAGAAACCGCTTTTTTTCTGAGGTTAAGCGGGCCAGGCAGCGAGCCCTCTTCTTCGAGTCCCCTCTGGATTGCAGCTTTCATCGTCAGCCAGACTTCTTCGAGATAATCCCAGATGCTGCTGTCTTCGCATTCCTGAACGTATTCCCAGTAACTTTTGCCCTTTTCTTCGCACCAGGCAAGCAGTTCTGTCATAGTGTTCATCTGGTAAATTTCGACACCTTCGCCCTCTTCGACTCCGACCTGATTGCCGTTTTCGTCAGAAAGTGCTCCGCCACCGACGCTGAACACTGTCCAGCTTTCCATCTCTTTGCCGTCATCAGCGAAGGCTTTAAAATTCATACCGTTCGGGTGACGTGGAAGAACGATCTTTGGCTGCCAGATGATTTCGGTTTTCGCTTTTGGTCTGAGAACCGAGAGAATGGCGGTGTCGGTCAGATGCCCCCTGCCAGTTGCGGCGAGGCTGCCGTAAAGTGTGACCACAAAGGAAGCCGCCGAGGTATGGCGTTCGAGAAAAATTTCGGCGGCCTTGCGAGGCGCCATGGTGTGACTGCTTGAAGGACCGTTACCGATTCTGAAGAGTTCTCTTAATGATTTCATAAACAGATTTGATAAGTTTTGATCAGAGAACTTCGAGGCGCTTTACCGCATCGATAAAGTCTTCGCGGTGGCCGAAGGCCGAGAATCTGATGAAGCCCTCGCCGGCGGGGCCGAAGCCTGAGCCAGGCGTTGTGACGATCTGGCATTTTTCGAGGATTTCGCTGAAGACATCCCAGGATTTGCGGCCGGGAAAATGCGCCCAGACATATGGCGCGTTGATGCCGCCGCAGGTCTTGAGGCCTTTTGCGTCGAGTGCCTTTTTGATGATCGCCGCGTTTTCCATGTAATAGGAAACCAGGCACTTCATCTCGGCCAGTCCTTCGTCTTCGAGTGCGGCCATACCGCCATACTGGGCGATGTTAGAGGCGCCGTTGAACAGGGTGGTCATGATGCGGTTCCAGTCGTTGCGAACCGGTGTGCCGTCTTCGAATTTGAGCTGGTCAGGCACTACTGTCCAGCCCAGGCGAACTCCGGTAAAGCCGGATGGTTTTGAGAATGAACTGACTTCGATCGCAACCTCACGCGCACCGTCGATTTCGAAAATCGTTTTCGGCAGAGATTTGTCGCTGATGTATTCGCTGTAAGCCGCGTCAAAGATGATTATCGAGCGATTCTTCCGGGCAAAAGCGACGAGCTTTTTGAGCTGCTCGCAGCTGGCAACTGCCCCGGTCGGGTTGTTCGGCGAACAAAAATAAATCAGGTCGGTGCGTGGCTGGTTGTCGAGATCAGGAAAAAAGTCATTTTCGAGGCAGCACTTCATGTAAACGATCTTGTCGAACTGGCTGCGCGACTGATCGTAAGGGCCGGTAACTCCGGCGATCACTGAACCATCGACGTAAACCGGATACGAAGGATCCTGCACCGCAATAGTCACTTCGCTGCCGAACATCGTCTGCAGGCGCGCAATATCGCACTTGGCGCCATCAGAAATAAACACTTCATCGCCTTTAACCAGACCGCCATAAAGCTTTGCGGCCAGCTGTGTGCGAAATTCGGTAATACCCTGTTCATCGCCGTAGCCGCTATAACCTTCGCGGGTGCTGAGACGATCGACTTCCTTGTGCAGGCCTTCGACGATGTGTGGTGTAAGCGGTTCGGTAGTGTTGCCGATTCCGAGGCTGATAATCTTCGCATCAGGGTTTTTCTGCAGATATTCGCGCTTGCGCCGATTAATTTCGGGAAAGAGATAACCGGCTGTGAGTTTTGCCATGTTCGGATTGCGTTTAACCATGTTTAAGCCTTGAATCCTTCGAGTTTTTCAAAGTTGAGCGTCGCAAAATAGTCATCGAGGGTTTCAGCCCGCCTGATCTGTTCGACCTCGCCGTTTTCGCGCAACAGCAGTTCAGCCGATCTGAGCTGGCCGTTATAGTTGAATCCCATGGCATGACCATGAGCACCAGTGCAGTGTATCACGATAGCATCGCCGATTTCCAGTTCGGGCAGCATGCGTTCGACTGCGAATTTATCGTTGTTCTCGCAGAGCGGGCCGGTTACGTCGTATTTGTGGTCGTTCGCCAGCTTTTCCTTACCGAGAACGGTTATGTGATGATACGAGCCGTACATGCCGGGCCGCATCAGATTGGCCATGCTGGCATCTAAACCGGCATAGCGACGATAGATGTTCTTGATATGGCGAATCCGGCTGACCAGCCAGCCAAAAGGCCCGGTGACCATACGGCCGTTTTCCATGACGATTTCGAGAGGTGCCAGACCATTGCCGACGATCAGCTCGTCATAGTCTTTTTTGATCAGTCGCGAGACCATTTCGAGATCGACTTCTTTGTCTCCGGGATGATAAGGAATACCATAGCCACCGCCCATATCTATCATTTCAATACGAATGCCAGTTGCGCGGCTTATTTCAACGACAAGTTCGAACAACATGCGCGCGGTGCCGACGTGGTATTCCTCTGACAGTTCGTTCGAAGCGACCATGGTATGCAGGCCAAAGCGCTTCACGCCTTTGCTTTTCGCAATTTTATAGGCTTCGATGATCTGGTCGCGAGTAAGCCCGTACTTGGCTTCTTCGGGCTTGCCGATAATCACGTTGCCTTCTTTGAGCCGACCAGGATTGTAGCGAAAACTCAGCAATTCCGGCGTTCCAGATGCTTTTTCGAGAAAGTCGATATGGCTGATGTCATCGAGGTTGATGATCGCGCCAAGTTTTCGCGCCAGTACAAATTCTTCTGCCGGTGTATCATTCGAGGTAAACATGATGTTTTCGCCGGTGATCCCGGCTTTTTCAGACAGCACCAGTTCGGCGAGCGAACTGCAGTCGGCGCCCATTCCTTCTTCTTTAAGAATCTTCATGATGAAAGGGTTCGGCAGAGCTTTTACAGCAAAATAATTCTTGAAGCCGGGCATCCAGTCGAAAGCCTTCTTAAGCCGCCGGGCATTGGCGCGAATCTGCTTTTCGTCGTAAAGATGAAAGGGCGATGGATATTTTTCAAATAGTGCGATTGTCTGAGCTTTGGTTAATGGGTACTGTCTGAGCATCAGTCGAAGTATCCTTTGGCTTTGAGCAGTTCGGCGTTGAGAATCCCACCGCCGGCGGCGCCACGCACGGTGTTGTGCGACAGGCCGACGAATCTTATATCGAAAACATTACATTGGCGCAGACGTCCGATGCTTACCGCCATGCCCTTGTCGGCATCGCGATCTTTGCGTGGCTGTGGCCGATTGGATTCTTCGCGGTAGATAATCGGCTGCGTCGGCGCAAAGGGCAACTGCAGCTGTTGCGGCAGAGATTTGAAATCATGCCAGATACGTTTTATCTCGTCGAGCGACGGCTTTTTATCGCCGAATTCAAGGCTGACGCAGGCTGTGTGGCCATCAACCACCGGCACCCGGTTGCAGTGCGCCGAAATCTTGATAGATTCATCATTAACGATGCGGCCTTCGGCGATGCGGCCGAGAATCTTGTGCGGTTCGACTTCTGACTTTTCTTCTTCGCCACCGATGAACGGCACTATGTTGTCGATCATATCGAGCGAGGGAACGCCCGGATACCCGGCGCCCGAAACCGCCTGCATGGTAGTGATGATCATCTTTCTGATTTCGTAACCAGCCTGCAGCAGGGCAAAAACCGGTGTCATATAGCTTTGCAGTGAGCAGTTCGGCTTGACCGCGATAAAACCCTTTTGCCAGCCGCGTTTGCTGCGTTGCGCGGCAATAACATTGATATGTTCATGGTTGATTTCTGGAATCAGCATCGGCACGTCATCAGTGCCGCGATGCGCCGAAGCGTTGCTGACCACCGGGATGCCACGCGCCGCGTAGGCGTCTTCGAGTTCGCGCGCGGCCTGTTTGTCCATGTCAAGCGCCGAGAAAACGAAAACGCAGCGATTATCGGCCAGAGCCGGGTTGTTGGCATCCTGCACGACCAGTCCGGCAACGCCGGGCGGCACATCTTGAACCATCTGCCAACGCCCGGCTACAGCGTCGCGGTAGGTTTTACCGGCACTTGCCGGTGATGCGGCGACATAAGCAACTTCGAACCAGGGGTGCTGCGCGAGCAGGCTGATATACTGCTGGCCGACCATACCGGTCGCCCCAAGAACTCCAACTTTTATCTTATTCATACTACCTCAAAGGGCACAAAGTTAAGTCGAAAATTTCTACAAATCGTGCTCGTGATCGTCATTCGTAATCGTAATCGATACGGTTGCTGATTTTTCGATTACGATTACCGCTTTGCTGATTACGAGCACCGCTGCGCTGAGCACGAATAATAAGTAACATGTGTCAGGCGGCCTCGAAGAAAGTGCGGTGCAGTTCTCTGATGCAGGTGTCGGCTTCACTGTCATCGACTATGAAGCTGATATTCACCTTGGAAGCTCCCTGCGAGATCATCTGCACGTTGATACCGCTGGCGCTGAGCACTTCGAAAGTGCGTTCGAGAATCTCAGACGAGCGTCTGACGTTGCCGACCATGGTAACAATGGTCTTGCCCTTCTTGATGGTGACGTTGGCGATCTTGTCGAGCGCCGCCTCCAGCGCTTCGATGCCGTTTTCACGGTTGTCGAGCGTCAGCGAGATACTGACTTCGCTGGTCGCCAGCATATCGACCGAGACCTTGTATTCGTCGAATATCTGGAACACTTTAGCGAGAAAACCATATTGGCCGAGCATGCGGGTCGAGACGATATCGACGACGGTAACCTTCTTTTTGAAGGTCAGCACGCGCAGCATCTCGTCTGAGTCGTCGAGCATGCTCAGGATAAGGGTTCCCGGGTGGGTCGGGTTATACGAATTTTTGACGCGCACCGGAATCTTTTTGCACATAGCCGGTATTATCGAGCGCGGGTGCAGCACCTTGGCGCCGAAATAAGCCAGTTCGCTGGCTTCTTCGAACGAGATGTTGCTGACCGGGCGGGCAGTGCTGACAATGCGCGGATCGGTGGTCAGAATGCCATCGACGTCTTTCCAGACCTGTATCTCTTTTGCACGCAAAGCGGCGCCGAGAACCGAAGCGGTCAGATCGCTGCCACCGCGACCGAGAGTCGTGATATTGCCATTTTTGCTCTTGGCGATAAACCCTGTGATGATTGGGGTGTAGGCGTAGTGACTGTTGAGATGGCCGAGAGTTTCGTCGATTTTTGCATAGGATTCTTCGAGAATTTCGCCGTTGTTATGATCGTTGTTGCTGGCGAAACCGATATCCCAGGCATCGAAAAACTTCGCCTCAACACCGATGCGGTTGAGATAACCGGCGATCAGCCGCACCGAAAGGCGCTCACCAAAAGACACCAGATAATCTCTGGTGCGCGGTGAGAATTCCTTGATCAACGCTATGCCGGAAAGCAGGTTCTTGAGCTCATCGAACAGGTCTTTGATGACATCA